>QDKV01005104.1_pt1 | contig 27296 bp, 37 predicted proteins | sample 1861101 | NCBI WGS metagenome assembly QDKV01 (sample SAMN04275158, study PRJNA302643) | Fungus metagenome, whole genome shotgun sequencing project. | isolation source: fruitbody | host: Mallocybe terrigena | place: Sweden | collected 2013 | reverse complement strand
TTCTTCCGCCATTAGACTTCTTGGTGCGTGTTCATTTCTGAATCCCGTTCCCATACATTGAAATAGTCTCACCTTATTTCCAGACGCAGGCGCACGAGTGACTTTCCTGCTGCGCTCACTGGCAATCTTTGATGGAGATGAGAATATACAAAAACATGTCAGAGATGACAGAGTTTGTCTTGTGAAATGGGACGGGTTGGTCAAAGAAGACGTGCAACGAGCATGGGACGAAGCAGGAAAGGCTGGACCTGTGGATGTCTTGCTTTTTTCAGTTGGTATGTTCGACTCATCTTTTTATTCGATAATGTCCCATTTTTGCACAGGCGGTGATCCAAAATTCAGCTTCACAAAGGGATTCTACATCACGCCAGCCAACCTAGTGACTCAATGCCTGCTTAATGCACTCTGCACCCTCCCTGCTAATCAGCCATCGCAACCGCGCATTGTCGTTATCACTTCTGTGGGTATTACTGCATCCTCGCATGCCGCTCTTCCATTCCCTTTGAAGTTACTCTTCGGTATCTTGCTCCCTGTCCCACACATGGATAAGGTTGGCGCTGAGCGTGTTATTGCGCACGTTTCTGGTTGGACGTGGGACGAGGCGAATGCCGCAGAGCCTGGGGAGGAAGTCATGGGCTCTGATTGGAGGAATAGGGAAGGTCTTCCTCCAGCTGGATCGCTCAAGCGCTTCTTGGTGGTTAGGCCGTCATTTTTGACGAACGGGGAGTGCATTGCGGATAATGAAGAATACAAAACAGGAAGCGCGAAGGTGCCGTATCGCGCTTCAGAGGAAGATTTCTACGCTTGGACGATATCCAGAAAGGACGCTGCGCATTTCATAGCTCAGGCAATCTTGAGCAAGTGGGATGAATTCAACAACAAGATCATAAGTCTGGGTTACTAAAAAGCACAATTTCAATTTCTACTACATTCGTGTTTTACATAGTTTTGGGAGTCCTTTTGATTCAGTTACAAACACTAAGAAGCTTGAAAATAAAGAAACAGAGAAAGACACTGTACATAGAATCTATAAAGGAAAAAATAAATCAAGACACAATCGCTTTTGAAAAGATGAATTTTTGAGGCGCCAAGGTTGCATGGTCGCACCATATGCCTCCTAGGCTTTTACTTTCTTGGCATCTCGTTCTTCAAGTTCATCATCAACGACCTCCTGTTGAGAACGCTTTCTGGAGATGGGTTCAGGAGCGACAGGCTGCGGAATGGCAACTTCTTCTTCGTAAAACTCGTCTTCTTCATCACCTTCCGCATTCGGCTATACGAAGATATTGTCAGCATAATTTAAGACGGCTACAATCCGGGCAAATACGCACGTCTTCAAGCAAGAGGTGGGTGAGAGTCTGGAAAAAGAAAAATATAAGCACAAGGACTTTGGAGTGAGCCAAAAAGGGTCGTACTCCGTCTCCACCTCCGGTTTCTCCCTCTCCCTCTCCACCTTCGTCTTCCACTTCCCCGTCTTCTTCGTCATCCCCATCGACCCCCTCTTCTGGTTCTTCATCTTCATCTCCAACAATCGGTCGTTCCTCCTGTAAATTAAGTCGCCTTTCAATAACAGTAAGCTCATCATTGCTCAACCCCTGCACACCTCATAATCGTCTTCGTCCTCTTCATCGTCCTCGTCACTGACCCCCTCATGGTCGCATTCGTCGTGAACGTCATTTCTCGTAGAGGCACCGTTCCCTTTGAGACCGGGGTTGTTGACGACGACGCCGTTGGGACTTTCAGTTTGTGAAGTAACGCCAGTCATGACTGCTGTATAACAACTTCGCTTTTTTTCCACTGTCGTTGTCGCGGAAACTCTCAAAGTTCAGACTGCTCCCAAAAAGTTGAAATAGAAAGAGGGCGAAGAGAATGAAAGCCACGCTGGCAGGCGGGTGAGTTGAAAAGGCTGTTCAATTCAATACCTCATGTCCTGAAATACCACAGCCGATTGCGCTTTGCCGCCGCATTAATTTCCGAGTTTCAGCGGCAAATGCTAAGTGGTGTTACCCCGTCACATTACAATTTACAAGTTTGGCGGAGTCACGCTTCTATATCTTATCTCCCAAATGTCCAGCCCTCCTGCGTTCATAAAACCACTGCTTTCCTCCTATGCCTCAGAACCTCTTCCCCATAAGCCGCATGTAACACTGACATTTGCTCAATCTATCGATGCCAAGATCGGCAAACCCTTTGATGGTCAATTCATCCTCAGTGGACGACAGAGCATGCTAATGACCCACTGGTGCATATTTGTTCAACCGAAACCACTTTTTATTCATTTTATTATGACAGGTTAAGAACCATGCACGATGGTATCCTTGTCGGTATCGGTACTGTTCTCAGCGATAACCCACAGTTAAACAGTAATGCAATTCCTCGTCTCTGGACACTTTACCCAAAGCTAAGAGGGACTTGGCAGTCAGGCTTCTCCCACTCGCTTCTCCACCTCTTCGCTCGCCTCGTCCAATTATCTTGGATACAAATCTTAGACTGCCCACTACCTGCAAACTCATCCAGAATTTTCAAGCCGGCGCAGGCCGTCGTCCATGGGTCATCTGCTCGTCTTTCGATTCTGAGAAGAATGAGAGAAAACAAGCGCTAGAAGCCACAGGTGTACGAATATTTGAGATCAAATCAAGCCATGACAAAGGTTACGTCCCTATTCCCTCACTCCTCCATACTCTCCGTGCGAATGGAATCAAAACACTTATGGTCGAAGGCGGGGCCAGGGTGATTGAGTCGTTCTTGTCGGAATATTCACCTCAGGTCGTGGATAGAGTTGTTATTACAGTTGCACCTGTCCTGATAGGAAATACTGGTGTCGGATACCAATTCCCTTCTTTGTATTCCAACGGGGACTTCGAGAAAACATTCCAAGTAGTACATACGGAGACATTTGAAACCGATACTGTTATTGCTTTGACCTCGACCCAATAGTGTCGATACATGTGTACAGCAAAGGGAATTGTATTGCTACTTCGTGTATGGATAGCAACTACACAATCCAACCATTTAGAAGAGATGAAATATGTGTTTAGTGAGCGAGTCTGGCAGTCGCGATACGGCAAATGAACTATATTACATGGTCATGAAACATTTCTTCAATGATTAGGAAAAATCACAAGTTAAAGGGTCCCAATACGAAACAAAGCATACCTAGAATTTAACATTTCGGCTTTCTCTTACTTCCTTTCTTCGTCTGAAGACTCATCGTCATACAAAAGCACATAATCCATTGCAGCAGTCGTCGCCGGAGAGCTGGCGGCCACACGACTCAAATTGGACGAAAGACGTGATCTAGCTTCGTGCCATGCTTCATCATCATCATCAGGGGACGACGGCATGCTGACCAGCGATACATCTGAGCCGGCATCAGACAAGTTGTCTTCCGTCACGGACGCGACAGAGCGACTTTGAGTCGAAAACGTAGCTACAGTGACAGAAGGGACGCGTTCGCTTTGTGGAGCAGACGATGCGGTGGGCATGATGACGGAAGAAGCAGCCATGGATTCATCGGAGAGGTCTGCTTCGGCGACGTTGATCCTAGATGGAGAGAAAGGTGAATAAGCTAAATATTGAAGAGAAAAAACGAGGGAAAAGACAACGTACTCAATCCAAAGACTGTTTCCAAACAAAACACCGTCTGCTTTCAATCTCCAATATCCAACATATCGTCCCGGGGTTTCAGGTGCTTTCAATTCACCAGTCCATATGTCTACGATTTGACCGGGAGCCGTTTTACCCACAACAGCAACGACCGGTTTGTCTTCAGGCAACACATCTGCTTTCGCAGCAGAAAGAGTGTCACCAGCCAAGAACACCAACTCAGTCGATTCGGGCCATTCGCGTTCACTGTCGTTCAATAAGCGCCAACACTTGACAAACTCTGCGCCTGGTGGGAAGACTTGGCCATCAGGAACGGTAACGTCCTCAATAAACACGGCGCTCAAGGGTAAGGGAGCTCGAGACGGGCTTATTTCTGCTTCAGCAGGAGTCGGCGCAGGAGCGGGAACGAGCAGTGGTAATTCACGGATAAGGTTGGCGATTGCCTCATGAACGCTAAACAGCTGCAAATTTGAACTCCCTAGACTAGAATCTCCTTCGTATTTCTCGGAATCGTTCTTTACTGACTGAGGTTTTGCGGACTGGCCATTAGATTCGTCTGCAACAGGGAAAGACTTTGATCGTTCTTCGTTCGCGGAAGGAACAGTCGGTGCGAAAAACTTGTCGAAGACGCGGTCGATCTCTAAGGCCTCTTTATATTCGGCCAACGAAGACCCACATGAAGGAGATGCTGAACCGTCTCCAAATGCTACGGCCACCTTCGTTGCTGGTACCACTGGTGTTGAAGGTTGTGATGGAGTTCGAGACAATTGATTTAACAGAGACGACTTCTCAGACATCTGAACCAGATCCTTCTCGACCTTATCCTCGTGCACAGGACGCTTCTCGCAGATATCGTTGACGACTGCATCAGAGGCATGTGGACCAGAAAAACGTTGCAAGAGCTTGTCGTGTTCATATTGATTGATGGGCCAGGGGTTTAACTGTTGAGAAGGGATGACATGGGAAAAGCCAGGCATATTATCCGCTGCAAAAATGTCGGCAAAAGGATTTAGGGATGCAGGGAAAGTGACATTATCAGCTAAAGCCGAGGAACTCTGCTGCAGATTCTGAGATGTGACCACATTTTCCTTGTTTCTGACAGAAGTCGGTGTGGGTGTCTCAACTCGCGCTGGAGTGTGGACAGGGGAAACACAAGTTGTCACAGATACTTCGACAGAATTATTTGTCTTCTGCTCCGAAACAGCATTGGGCGTATTACGTTCTTGGTTGAAGTTACGCTGGCCCAATCGGTAGACCATAGGAACGACAGTATCGGGAGTCTTCATCTTCAGCATCGGATGATTGGGAGGATGGACAGCAATGGGAAGTGCTTCGCAATTCTGGCAAAGATCATAATCTGGACACTCGGCATGCATACACTGTTGTTTCCCGAGTAAGAAAGAGTTAGCAAATGGTATAATGATATTCACCTTGAACCTTATGCCACAAATGGTCTTATTGCAACCTTAAAAAAGCGTTTAAGCAGATAAGTGCATAGTGTCAATCAAACTTACTGTCACACGTTGCATAGTGCATAGGGTGAGAAGTAGAACGGACACGCTAGTAATAATTAGCATGCGTAGAAAATGATGGCGAACATTTGCTCACAATGTAGTCTTCGCATTTAGTTAACCTGACGAAAGAATGGTTGGGGTGCTGAACATCCGTAATGCTATCGAAAGTTAAAATTTGTTTCAAAATGTTTTTTTTCAGCACATACCTGAAGCAACTTGCACAAATATCATAGTCCGGGCAAACCAGGCATTTCTGTCATCAGTCAGTTGCGGAGAATGAACATCAAGTTTTGAGCGGCTTGAACTCACATAGCGGTCTCCAATGATCTTCGAGTCGCAAAGATCACAAGATGCGGTGTGAAGAGGGGGAGGACCAGACTGAGACTCATGCCTAGGTCTGTTGAAAGCAGCTCGCTCGTCGTTATTGCTCGAGACCGTGTGAACAATAACACGCCCTGGTTCATGAATCTCTAAAAATTCGTGGAATGGATTATGAGTTTCCGCACATCCGGCCTCGATGCAAAGGGAACAAAGGTCATAATCTGAAATTGTGGTCAACTTATCATGAAGGAGCAGAAAAAAATCAGTAGATGACCTTTGCAATCCAAACATTTATGTCGAACGCCTGTAATCGTACGATTGCACATGTCGCAAATGACGCCTGTGTGTATGACTGGTTGCTTGACGGGTTGAGCTTGAGTTGTTCCAGAGGTCGAAGCTGAATATTCTGGATAACAAAATTCAGGCACAGGTGGAATGGCCACAGGAGTCGACGTGAAAGGAGCATTGGAACCACAAAAACTCGCCCACGGGTCTGGAGCAGGCGAGCTTAAAAAGTCGGAGCTTTGGTCAGTCATAACCTGCATGCTGTGTGGCCCCATTGCATTGAAGCAGAATCCTGGTTTCCCTTGCTCGTGGCAATTCTTGCACTTGAGGTTGTTGGCAATCAGCAATGAAACTTCCTCATGATAAAAATAGAACTTACGACAACGACGCGGCAGTCCACGCATGAATACCAGACGTATCCTCCGTTCTGAGACGCAGTAATATCGCGAGTGCAGTGTGAACACCACGAGGGAGGCCGAGTAGGAAGCACATTGCTATCTGCTTTCAAAGTCTCAGAAGTGTTAAAAGTCTCAACAGATGCCTGTCGAGAGATATTAAGAGGTTGCTGAAGATCATTGTCTAGGACCCGGTTCAAGCCATCTTGAAAGTCGGTCAGCAAAGCCTTGATTTCAGCTTTTCCCTGCGCGACCGAGCAACAAGATGTCAAAGACTGCGCTGAGGAGCGGTGCCGCAGTGAGGGCAGAGAATGCTGTGCAGTGTTTCTCTCAAAAGGCGTATGAGAAGTGGGTTGATCAACGTCCATGGGCGCAAATGGTGGCACAAATTGTGACATCGACGAGCGGACAGACCCCGAAGATGCTCTTGTCAATGATTCCTTGGAGTTATTGGGTATGACACTTGTGTCTGCGATTGGTTGGGTGAGCGAAATAGAAGCAGGTGCTATGCAATACCCACCAAAAGATGATAGAATACAAGTATCTGTATTATACACGGTAAACCTCAACAGGCCGTGTTGCCATTTACGATCCTTGAAAGGACGGGTGCACTGAAGGTATTCAGATGCAGTGTGGACTTCCTTGCTCAACAAGATGCGAGCGGGAGACGACGCATCAGAAGAAAAGAGGAGCTTCGAAAGATAAAAACTATTGGAAATAAGAAAGAGACGCTGAATCTTGAATTGTGTACAAGCGGTGAGACACGAAAGTTGAGTGAACTTAATTGGATGATAAGCCTACCTGAGTACGAATATCCCAGTAACTTGGCAGGGAGTTCAACTCATGGAAAGTGGCCTTGCGCGTCTGGCCGTGGTAAGTTACCTTGATGGTGAACATCGAGGAGCAGAAGGCAGTTGGGGAGGAATGCAGAAGACGAGTCCCGCAGTTGTCTATTCCGGCTGCGGTCCTTTTATACAGTAACCATCACATGAGTCACTTAAATCACACCCGGGCCATCAACTTGAATTTACGCGTAACGTGGTCCTATCTTACGCGTCGCAAAACCCCTTGGGTCAAGTTAAGCTGAACTTTCTAGTAGGTCCGCGACAATGACAGACATAGGATTATTAAACCAACCATTTTTACTACACCATGACAAAGGATTCTTCTCTACAGAGACAGCGCCCAGGACTCAACAGCGGTTTGTGTTTCGAAACCTTGTTGAACAGGTTGAAACATTTTTGAGGAAATCCTGAGCCATCGGACATTACTGCACAGCTGCAACGAGGTGCCATAAGTACAGTCCATGAATTTTGCAGGAATGCTAATCGAAATGGCCGATAGGATTGTTACGGTAACTTTCGGCAACTCTGATTATTATGGATGACCACCGACCGCCGTACCAACTACTCACATCTACACGTTATGATCTGTACTTGAAGTCATTCAGATGGAACGACGACAACGAAGGACCTCTACCTTTCTTTCTCCTACAGTTTCATCTTGATCGTTTGATATCTGCTGCAGAAACCCATGGCTGGACCGACGTTCAGTCATCACTTACCTATTCTAAATTGAAAATTCTATGCTTTGAGGCAATTTCACTGCAGAAAGATAGTGATGCATTTAAGGTACTTGGCATCCAACATAGGAACCTACGATGCTCACTGCGTGATCCAGATTCGGATAACGGTCTCGAAAAAGGCTCAAATTCAAGTCGCTGCTTCACCTCTTTCTACACGATTTCAGTCCGACCCTACATCCTTATCATTATTCCATCCTGTTTTCCATTCCCAAAATCCTCCTCTCTCACTTCTTAGAATCTATGTTGATAAACTCCCCACAAGACCTTCAATTTTTACAAGAACGAAAACGACTTTCCGCCAAGTCTATGACCACGTTAAGATTAGAAACCAAAGTATTCTGAGTTCACCACTGGACTCCAGTTCCAACTCAGACGTGCTTATGTATAACCAAGACGGGGAAATCACAGAGACCACGATTTTTAATGTTGCTTTCTACCGTAACAGTCAATGGTTGACGCCCCCAACAACAACGGGATGCCTTCCTGGAGTCATGCGCCGTTCGCTCCTGGAAAGTGGTCGAATACACGAAGACAGACTGAACTTGCTAAAAAAGGACTCCATCCATCGAGATGAGTGGGTCCTTCTATTCAATGGAGTACAGGGTTGTCGGTTAGGGAGACTCCAAAATGATGGTTTCACCGTATCAAGCTCGGAATGAAATATCTATTTTTTCTAATCTACCTGCATCTCATCTGTATCTGTCAGTTGATCATCAAACATACCACCATCCATCTCCTCCAGAATATAATCAATCACATAGCTCTCTTGGACCAGCTTGGTCATACGTGAAAGATGCCGTTCTGAATATGGAATCAACGCTTCCACCGTCTCCTTCAGTGCCGTACGACCTCCGTGTTGTTCCGAACTGGCCTCGAACTTGTTATTCACGTATCTCTTCTCCGTAACGTCGTCTTCGAACACATGGACGATGGCATCCGGCGGATGCAGTTTGAAGATTGCAAATAGAATTCTTTGTGCCACGGATGAAGTCTTGCCATTCGTATTCCAATCCCGCACGTAACCCAAGAGTTTCACAAGGTCGGATCCGACTAATGTCCGGACGACCTCGTCGACAGAGGTGCTACCCGATATTGAAGAAGTTTGATTTTCAGAGGCAACATCTTTGAATAACGAGAACAAGCGGCCTGGTTGGGACAATGAGAGCGCTAGCTCTATGGCCCTTTTGTAGTCACGCAAAGCGACATAATTAAGGAAGTCCTGATCCCTGTCCAAAATGAATTAGCTCGGTTGCAAAGGCCTGAAGAAGAAATAACCAACTTCATCACTATTTCCACGCGTTTTGCCTCTTTCTCCGCTTCAACTTCTTGTGTGCAATCTTCCCAGAATGTAACAACGGAATCAGCAGCTCCTGAAACTACCGTTCGTTCGTCAGAGCTTATTGCTAATGCCCATACCTATTCGCAATGAATGAGTCGTTGAAACAAGCAGAGAACCAAAAAAACTACTTTGTCTTCATGATTGTCCAGGGTTGTAACACACTCTTCTTCCCGAATATTCCACAACTTCACCAACCCATCCGAAGCAGTAGACACGAGTTGCATACCAGCGTTCAGAAAGTCGACTCTCAGAACGGAATTCGTGTGACCCTCGAAAGTCTTCAAACACGAATAATCGTCCAAGCTCCACAATTTAATAGTCTTGTCACCGCTTCCTGTCGCTAAAACTCTCTCTGTCTTGCTGAAACGTACTGTCCACACTCCGCGTTTGTGACCTTTGCATGTCCCTATGTGTTTGAGCTCGCCACGTCGCACACCGCCGGCCCCAACAATATATTGGATCTCAAAAACCTTGGCCGTACGATCTTGCGAGCCAGAGACCAAAAAATGATCGTTGGGTGAAATATCCAGAGCGTTGATGTCCTTGTCATGCGCCTTCTGAGTGGACAAGGTTTTGCAGCGTTTGAAAGAGTCAGCGTCTGAAGCCGAGAAAAACGACGGGATTCCGACAAGATCCCACATCTTTATTGTTCGATCCTGACTGCCTGTAAACATGAACTTCGGGCTATCCCCTTCTCGCGCCATTGCGATAGCACCGACACTTTCAGCATGTCCTTCACAAACGCCGACGCAACTATACCCCCATAACTGTGATGTTTGGTTTTCAGATATGATTGGGGCCCATAATCTCGCAGTTTTGTCCTTACTCCCGCTGACGAGGATAGCTCCGTCCGCGGAATGGTCCAAGGCAAGCACAATTTCAGAGTGCCCATCTAAAAGGCGGGAGTCAAACGTTTGTGCTGAATAAACTCTGATAAGCGACGAGTTGGTGGCGAGAGCGAGGTGAGTGTCTCGGTCAAGGGGTGAGTTGATGGTTTTCTTGTACGCGAGGAAGGTCGCATCAACGACTTCGTCGTTGTATCCAATCAACTGTCGAGAAACGGCTCCATCTGCAAGTGAATGGAAAATGACGTTCTGGTCGGCATGAATCGATACGAGATGTGATATTGATGGAATGTATCTTAAAAATGGTCAGTTGGAGTTGAAAAAGAGAAACAAAAATTAGAATTCACAGAATGTCTGTAATTTGACGCTGTTCTTCCAAATCGTCAGAACCAGTGCTCTCCTTGCCCAGTTGCTGCAAGACTTTCGTAGTTTTCCCATCCCATATCTTGACCACACCCTTTTCACCACCTGTGTAGAATCTCAGATCGTCGAGTTCTGATTTCGTGTTGTTGAATATATCATCATCCGAGCGTAGAATGCCCACAGCCTCGACCCTTTCGAGAATGGGTACAGTTCTAACAAGCGCAGGAGTCAAAGCTTGTGACGTTTTGACGCCTTTTTTGCTTTTGGAGGAAGTATTACCAGGTGCTTTTGACAGCAAGTCCCAGATCAGCACGACAGAGTCTCTCCCTCCACTAACCAGCCACCGTCCATCTCGAGAGACGTCAAGACCCCTGGGGACTGAAACATGATCTTCAAGTACTGCATCAGGTTTTCCTCCTCTTGAAGAAGTTGAAGCCCCTTCTGTAAGATTGAAAACTCGGATCCGTGTATCCACACTCGCAGTGATGAGATGCATTGTTTGAATTCGCGTAGCAACCGACGCATCCTGTGGGTAGTGGAAGACTAGAGCACTGACAACCCCACCATGACCTTTGAAAACGTGGGTGACGAAACCCCCAAGGATGTTCCACACCTTGACTACACCATCTGCGGATCCAGAGGCAAGGTATGTTGAAGTAGGATCAACTTTGCAGACGTGAACTGGGGCGTCATGGGCACGGCCAACAACTCGTATGGGTGGCACTCGCTGTTCAAGGCGTTCCTTCGCGTCTGGAAGTTTGTATATTCGCAACGACAACGACGATGTGAAGACGAGAAGGTGTGAAGAGGATGGAGTGATACACAGAGAATTTATAGGTTGGGTATCCTGTTGTTGACTGTCAAAGGAGGGAAAATACAAGAAATAAAGTGCGCACTCCAACAAATCGACATATCTCAACACCGGTATCGACTTCCGTGAGCAAGATATCTTCTGCAACGCAAGTTACAAGCCGTTTTCCATCCCCAGTGATCGCCACACCACCAGACGTGTAAAGAGGTGTAATGGTCCGCGCCTTTTTGAATCTAATTAACAATCAGAGCTATCGTCGGGGAACAGTACAGAAGACGCACGCAGTCTTCAGTTTTGGACGTCCTGGGGCTGTAGAAGGAAAAGCCATTGCCGCAAGTGAAAGTTTTCTAACCAATCAGATTTTACATCCATAAAAAAAGTTGTTTGTCCAATATCCATCATCTACACAAGTACTATATTGCCGAAGAAAAATCGCATAAGCTAAATCAATTCCCAAGGTAAATTTCGAAGTTCGAGCTACAGAACAAAGTAACTAGAATATCTGAGTAAATGAAAGCAAACCAAAGGGATGCCACGGCCAGATTAGACCACAAACAATTCTACGTTCAGTCTCGCAAATAATGCGAATTGCACTGGTAGATAGTGCAGATGAAGCGATATCGTCCGTGGAAGAAGGGGGAAGTGGTGCTTATCCGTCTTACAATGCCATATCTCGAATTCAGTCGTCAACGACTGCATACGACGCACAATATTCAGGTTGGTCGCAAACGGCCTGGAGAATGAATTGCCATGTTACTTAGAGCTTGCTCAGCCGCCCGCCTTCTCTCAGCTTCAACCTCCTTTAGCCTTTCTGCATCCCTGCGTTTCACTGTTTCATCTTGTAACATCTCCTCTAAATCCCTGGTGGCTTCACGGCACCGAGCAACCTCAAAATGGGCATTAGACAATTGCTCCGAGAGACGTATCGATGTCGAAACTGCTTCAGCAGATGTTCGGCGAAGACTGGCAATCTCTTGTCTCATATGTTGGATGATATCGTCTTTCGTCTTGTCCGTCCCCGTAAAAGTGGGAAGAGAAAGAGTGGGCGTTGGTCCACTTGGATCAAAGGATGTCGAAATAGAAGTACGTGCTTCACGGTTGCAAGATATATCCTCCTCACTTTCAAACTCGTCTTCTGAGACAGTTACAAAAGGTGCTTTATTGTCCCCGTAAGTCACAGGGGTGTGGTCTTCTGGCTCTGAACCTCTGGATGACGGGGGGTAAGTAGAATCATGACCAGACGTCGGTGTGCCAGGGCTCAGACTCCGAAATTGTTGGAACCCTCGCTGCTTATCGCTTTCAAGTTTGGAATGAGAATGGTATGGGTAAGAATGTGACGAACAACGCAAAGGAGAACTGCTGTCATGACATAATTTATTACGATGTTGGTCCTTTTTCGAGGAGCATCCATTCTGAACAGTATGGTCCTGTTGGGTATGCTGAGGAGATCCCTTGTAGATGTATTCAAATGTATGAGGATCCTGATTCGAGACAGGCTGTAATTGTGCAGCAGGCGTAGTTTGGTAATGTTTGGGAGCACGAGGATTACTGAATGATTTAACTTGGGGTTCAGGTAAAGGCGGTGGTGGCGGCGGCGGGTGAGATTGGGGCTGGAATTGAAACTTGGTCGGCTGAGGGAGTTGACTTTGAGGATCCCCATCTCTAGATCGCGTGCCCTTCATCGATAACACAGGCTGGCTTGGATCACTTTTGTTCTGCCGCCCTCGTTTGCGGGGTCTTTTAGTGCCAGGTGGGGCAAGAAGATTTACAGTCCAGTATGAGCCGAAACCTGGATCAGTGACTGGCCTAGGTTGTCGTTCAAAAAGTCGGTTCAACGATAAATGGTGTCGAACGGATTGCTAAAATAAAAATCTGATGTTAGCGGCAAGACAATAAACAACAATATAACAATATACCTTCCAAGTTTGGCCAGCAGTCTTATAATATGGATATTTCGCTTCCATAGTCGCGTAAATTTCCCTAATTGTTAGGCGCTTTCTCGGACTACCCAAAATTGCACAGCGAAGAATGACAGGAAGAGTGTGTTGAGGGCGGCCATTCGTGTCAGGTAAACAAGCGAGGGTGTCCGGACAATCCGGATGCGCTTTGTGATCGAGCAAACCCAAGTCAATTCTCCTATCATGTCGTTCCACCTTCTTTCTCGCTGTTGGGAGTTTACGAGTCTTTGGTTGGTTGGCGTTTGGTTTTTTTGCACCATTAATCCTGATATCTCCATCAACTGCGCTCTCCTCTGGCACGTCCGGAATGCCGCCATCAATAGACTGTTTTGAACTTGGGGATTGTTCACCATACTCTTCATCTTCGTCAGTCTCCTCCTCAAGCTCATCGATTTCCTCGTCCGATGCGGGAGTCATGTCCTCATCGTCCTCTTGGGATGAGAACATCTGCTCATCAAGCATCTCAGTGTCCACAGCCGGTCTAATGCACAAAAAGATGAAGAACATTTGAGAGAAGAGTAAATAAAATTCCCTACATTTCAGGCTGCTCAGCTACCTCATCTCGGTTAAGTATACCCGTGAGGTAGGACATGGTGGTAGTAGGCGCTGAAAGGCAACTTTGGGACAAATAAAGGCAGTGCAATCGTGGGTCCAAGGTGGTCCACACGCCGATCAATGTGCCTTAAGAGTCACTGATATACATGATCCTTATCATACAAATACAATTATATGTAACTATACGATAACTCTATGGAATATACAATTCAAAATTTGAATGGTCTTCGCCTTCTCACACTCCGTAATGTCCAAAATCATATGTTGCTGCATAGCTGTTATTCATGCTATAGTCAGACGGTGTTGCGGGTGTTTGGGGTGACCACTCCGAAGCCTGAGCCGTAACGTTACCATTCAGTCCTGTCGAGCTCAACGCCTGTAAGTCACTATCAAAATTTGTACTTGAGTAATGCAAATTCTGGAGGTCTGTCTGCGGGGAAGAAGCCAAACGTGGAAACCATTGACATCCATTATAATAAGGAGTTGATGATTCAACATTGGCAACTTCGAGACCGAGCATGTGGGCCATGAGACGGTTGCTCATGTCCTGAACGCCATTTCCATTTCGGAAAGGAATTCCCGTCCGTTCCAAACCATCGTGACCAGAAAACTGCTCCTTTCGAGCAAAACCAGCTACTTTTTCTTCGTCAAAAGCATCTTGAGCGGTCCTTTTATTTCGTTCATATTGGTAAGGTGCTCGAATGGTTGGTGCAAGAGCGGGCCTAAGGTGTACACCATTAAGGAGGTCAAAAGCACGCGCTGCACTAGGCCAAACAATCTACCATAAAGGTCAACAAACATAGACATTTATCTTAGATCTGCGCACCTTCATCTCCTTTAGGGCAGTCATGCATTGTTGGAAGGAAAGGGCTGCTTCTACATTATCAGGTCGAATGGTGACTGAACAAAAAACCATTAAGAGCCGTCTATAGAAGAGCGAGATAAAACACACATGTCAGAAGATGCATGATTCTTGTTTGTCGAGTTATTAGAAAACACATTAAAACAGAAGGATAAACACAACGTACGAAGCAGCGAGTAGGAACGACGTAAGGAAAGGTGATGCACATTCCATGGTGAATGTCTCTCTATAAACATTAACTAAGACCATAATGTCAGATTCCATGAAACTCAGCATTTGTCTTAACTCACCTATAGATCCTACATGGCAGGCAGCGGATTGCGCAAGGTCTAATGCTCGCCGGCCTGTAGGCGAACTACGTAAAGCATCCTCATTCCTAGGAAACAGTCAGCCAGAAAACTAATGTATCACGAGTCTTCCTCACCCTGGTTTCCAGTTCGGAATACTGCCGAATATTAGCATTGCTGTTCATTTGAAGGCACAAAAAGGACTGACAAAGCGCGATGGAGTAGTAAAACTGTACCCCAGTACCGAATATGTAAAAATAAAATCGTGGGCGGGGGAGTGCACCTCTTGGACGTCACATCATACCGCAATTTTGCCGGCAACGTGACATACCACTGATCGAGTCGACTTTCGATTTGTACAAGACTGGCCTGTTTCGAAGTGCTTGGTTGAGATCTGACGGGGTATATCTGTGTTACGACGTCACCCATTATGCCAGCTGCATTAATATTATGTGAATGCCCTCATTGAAAGTTGAACCCTATAACTCACCGAGCTTGCTTGTAGCTTCGAATGCACTCATGATTCTTCCTGGTACTGGACCATAAGGTAAGTTGCCTCGGGTTAAACCAGCCTCCCAAGGTTCTGCGTCTTCAATCTAGATCAATTAAAAATAGTTATGAGAAGGCAACACGCTCTGAAACATATCCTGTTGATAACGTACCGGATCCACATTCGGCAGGGGTGTTTCAAAGTCTTCGTCTTTGATCATAACCGGTCGGCCTGACAACAACATTAACATGCCTGAAAACAAGGTAGTTCTACTAACCAATATACATTGAACCATATCTGATTTAAGATGACAATGAGCAATTGTAAAGAAACATAAGAAAGAAACACACCTGTCGGTTATGACGCATGCCCACCATATTTGCCGGCGAACTTGAGTCTCTTCTGACGAAAACATATCAACTCCATGCATCTTCCACTTCGATGAATCGCAATTCAAGCCCAAATCAAATGCCTTGTTCCGAGTTAAATGGGTGCCAAAGAATCAAAGAGGAGTCGCACCATTCGTATACCAGAGCCTATGGTGAAAGATTAGATTAAAGTGAGTAGTTTTGGACTATTCGCATACCAATGAAGAGCCACCCCTGTTCCATCGAACCTATTCCGAACTCACGGAATCCCAACAGCAAAAGTGCCTGAACAGTCGAAGGACGTGACATATGGAAAATTTTTGCTACAAAATGATATTCAAGTTTTAACACAACAAGAGAAAATAACATTACACATTCATACCAAGAAGACCGCGAGCCTTTTCCAGGTAATCATAACCAGCTTCCCACATCTTTCCGTCCTGGGGTTTTGGCATGATTTTTTCGGTATAGCGAGAAGCGATGGAGAACATGGAGAGCAGAAGAAGAGGAGTAACTTCTTGGGTGGGATCCGGTCTCGGAGACGAAAGAGTTGGCGAACTGGAGTTTGATGAGCCTTTAACCTCGCAACCATTACTTTGAAAAGGATCAATAGGTATATTATTGGTAACAATGGTTACTGACCCAAATTTTCTACACCACTTGGATCAGTAAACGAAGAGAAATCGAATACGCAAATCACATTACCTAGATTGATATTCGGATAGAAATCTTGACTTGTGGATGACGGGGAATATGGGGTGGACATAAGTGAAATATATATCTATGAGTTCGTCTTGCAGCTTTTGGGGAGGTAAACTGATGTCACTAGCATCGAAAACAGGATTGGATTTCATATAGAATTGAGAGGGTGGCCAAACTCTCGCCATGGGCAATCTCCTGCAGTTGAGAGTCAGTGAAATAAGCCACATATCGACCGAAATCATACCATACACCGCCGTCCATGCGGTCATCCTTCCTTTGGTTTCTTCCAAGGATGTGCAAGCCGCTAACTTGGCCATGCCACCGTACCTAACCAAATTTAATTTCGAATGAATATCCCAAATACACCTCTTACCTCTTGATTCTCATCTATAGATAATAGTCCTAAGCCCTCTGTTGCGTTTTTCTCTGATTCGTCTGCAAGGCAATACATGAGATGCCAAGTTAAAAAGAAGAAAAATGCGATTTCAGGGGTACCATCTGGAGTGTCTATTGTGTAGAGTGAGTTCCAATCTTGGGGGGCTGCTTTAAGGTAACCACTAAGCCGTCGCCTTTGCAAAGCGTGTCCATCTTCGCTGTCAGGCGTGCAACTGTTGGGACTGTCCCTATCAGACGCTAAGTACTTTGACAAGTTATCTTGCCAATCTTTGGTCGGTACGACAGAAAGTCCGTGGTCTGATTAACAAAGTTTGGTTGTAATTGCGTCGGAAAGGCTCGTATCGCCCACCTTGATTTGAGGACACAATCTCACGAGACACTCGTGACTGCCTTCGAGCCCTGGAGGCGTCAACATGAGCAGACTCATTGCTTCTCAGTATCGACGCAAAAAAATCTTCCTTCGTCGCGTCAGCAGGTTGACTTTTCCTGCCAGATGGTCCCTAAAGATATCCGACTTAATAACTCAGTTAGAGTCAGACCAACAAAAGACGTACATAGGGCCCAGAGTCAACTCGTGATAAAATCTCGCGAGCGAGATCGTCTTGTTTCAGGTCGGATACAAGGGTCTGAACTCGTTCATCTGGACATTGTAAGATTGCACCTATCAAAGCTTCCACTTGGTGCCATCGTTGTTCGATTGCGTGGATGTAGCCCTTTGGTGGCCCACGCTTGTAACTTGGACCTAAACGAAAAGATAACGCTCTAAAATCATTAATTGGCGAAATAGAAATCAAAGAGCACCTAAAAATGTGCACGCTAGTAGATATAATCAATTTTCGATTACTCTCAGGAGGACGAACGAGAAACTGACCTACTCCAGCTGACGAACAACTTTTGCATTGCTTGGAGTCGCCACCGCCTGATTCACATTTGCTCTTCGTCTTGCGACATTGATCACATGCTACCATTTTAATCATTGAACGAACAGATTTTCACAGAGTTTCAACGAGCAGACCTCGACTGCTCCTCTTCCGAGCGGTACGTAAACCGTCTAGACGTGTTTGGTGCGTCGGTTCCTCCTCAGAAAAATCACTTTCATGCCACTCCATGGTCAAATGCAAAAGACGCGAGATGAAGAAAGGAAAGATAGTGATTGTAACTTCAGATCCATTAGAACTTATTAATGCGAAGAAGATGAAGGCTGTGGGATAGGACCGGCTACGGGCCGTGACTGACAGACGATCAAACTGCGTTTTTACAGGGGGAAGAGACATCGAACCTGGAATAAACGAACATTTTCCGGGGGAAGACCTAATTCAGAACTTCTGTGAACTCACCAAAGCCTCAGGTTTCAGGCACGTTTCTGGTGATAAGTCGCGCCCTCATTTGAGTTTCCGATGTCACGAGGACCTGTTACAAAGCTGATCAAATGAACTTAGCAGTCAAAAAAATTAAATAAACACACCTTGCTACAGTCGGCCGATCAAAAACGCTGCGTAAAAACAGATTTTTTAGGATCTACTGCGCCGGAACCAGCGGCATCTTGCAAATTTCTCATCACGGCATGAAGCAACATAAGGTATTCAACATCATGACACATCGATTGTCCAGAATAGTAGGTAGTTCCAAAACAACTACTTTAGAGGACTGAAGGCCAATGGAGCGAGGATAAAAGCGTCCATCGATCTTGCAAGTTGCGCTGTCTACAAGAACAGTTCAACGAGATAACATTTGTACGATACGAGAAAATCTCACCTTCGAAACGGTTTCAGCCCAATCATCGAGCTGCCAGGCCTTTTCTCGGGTTTCCTTCCGTGAGTGCAAATCCCTGAACAAGTGAGATAATCGAGTGTACCAGTTAGTAAACATCTTAGAACTCACGGATACTGCCACAAATGGTGCACTTGGTGAAGATGGCCTACTTGTGAGAACCACGCGCCAACAGGCGACACCCACTTCCGTCTTGCCTCGATGCCTCTTCTCCTACAGTCGACGGGTAAGAACGCAAAAGTAATTAATTAATGTATATTACCATGCATGCTCCCACTCCAAAAGTGTTCCAGGCTTCAGTTGATAGCTTCTTAGTTCGAAAATGCCTCCTTCGGCGTGAGGAGGAGTAGTAGGTAGAAATGCAAATTCCTGATTTAGTTGATTCGATCTGCCTTTAAGGAAAGATAACATCGCCTTATAAGCATTGAAATGCTGTAAACGGTAATTTCGTTTTCACACTGAATGGAATAATGTGCAGAAGCCTACCTCTGAGTTTCGAATTAATTGAGTTGTTTTGTCATAACCAGCATAGTTTTCATATTCAAGGATGTGAACGAATGCGTCCTGATCCCCAACGAGAGTTTCCCAATTCCCAGTCAGCTTCACGCACAATTTTGCATCCGCTTGGATTCCCTTGTAATACCGCTCTCTGGGCATGCTCAGGTTAGAAAGTCGGAAAAAAAAAAATTTTTTGTTCCAGCTCACGCTGCTTTCTTGTATTCGTCAACCTGGTCCGGTTTAACTTCGTGCTCTGGAGACATCATTGACAAGACATCTCCCAAAGAAAATCTAAAGCCTCGAACATACTTTCAAACTCATGAATATACTTCCCTCGTCCCACCAGCTTAGAATGTTGTTGGATTTCAATGTCACCAGCCCGCTTTGCTTCAGGCGAACCATGGAGCAAGGTCTATCATGAAATAGGCAAACGCCGTGTAAGTCTACAAGAAGCCAAAACGTACTTGAACAGAGATCCCTCTTCTCGCCGAGCTAGCAGCTAGTCTGGATACTGAGGTGAGCATAGTTGGATTCTTAGTTACTGTTGGAATAAACCAAATGGTAGTGACCGTCACGGTGCCCCTAAAATGTGATGGACAGGCTTTCCAAAACAGGTATTTAGTACTCCCGCAGATTGAATTCCATCAGTAAATTCCGCTCATATTCCACTTGAAGCCAAATATCGGAAGACAATACGGACTTTCTGAAAAGATCTCGTATATACAGCTTTGTTTAAATTCTGTTACAGAACGCAGGTGTATCAGCCTTAGTGAGATGTCGTATACATCCACTCTGCACTTTCGCTTGCCAACCGTTATTTCAAAAGAACCTAGATTCACACTCCACAGTATTTCTCCAAAGAATCTACAAAACGGTCAAGGTGTTTTCAGGATAAGAATGACTCACCCAATTAATTCCATCTCTCTATCAACGCATTTAGTAAGATTGACTGTGGCAGAATCCACAACCAGAGTGAAAGTCAAATTGTGCTCATGGGAAGAAGTGGTTTTCTACAAATCCAAAGATATCCAATCACCCTTCCTAGCATCTGCTCTTATCGCATAAACGACGAAGAAACGCTTAATGAAATGAAAACAAGCCCACCGTCAAAGCTCCGGAACGCAGTATCAGGACGCCATACGAAGGAATCGGAGGTACTAGATGAGTTTGCCTACCCTTTCCAAGCCTCGAGATTCGACTCTTTTGCAGCAACAGCATGTCACTCGCCGCAGGTGCGTAGTAATTATAGAACCAATCGACGGAAACAAGGTTGATCGAAGTTGAAAAAAGACGAACTTTGTGGTGACAAGGTGCTCTAGAAATTGGCTCGGGGACTGACTTGTCCAGTGGATATATAAGGTAATTCAACAAGCCGGTTTGCGGATACTACTCCATCTAATAGCTGAGCAGCGCTCAACTGATCCCGAAGGATAAATAGGTTAAGCGAATATGCATTTTCTAGACTTACAATATGTCGGTAATTCCTCTCTATGCCCTCGTTTCCAACAGTGAAAGGCATGCCTCCGCCGAGTTCGATTCCTGAATCAAACCAAACTTCCGGAATCGTGTTTCTAAGAATCGTGAAGTAGTTATTCGCCATTTCACGCTCTTCTTTGGACAACTTTAGCATACCAAACAACGAAAAGAACTCTAGAGTTCGCGATTGTTTGGCAACGGTCTTTTATCCCAGCCAAGCAAAAGTGGTAGCAATCGTGTCGCCAACGGTCACCGTCCTCGATTCGCTGATCAGCATCTCGTCTGGTGGTTGCAGATGGATTGCCATCACATTAGATAATTCTATTCTTAAACTCAAAGCATGTATGATTTGTGAACGAACAAAATAATCATCATCCTATTCCCCAACAGCATTGAGTAGTTGTGATCATCTGAAATCGGGACCGATCACCAACCTGAATGAAAAGATATGGCGTAGTAGCCTCTGCATGCCATATAACGTGCTTGGAGATACAGGTTCTCTGTAGAATTAATAATCCGCAGTCTACTGGATAGACATGTCGTATTCAGGAAATCTACCTTCACCCAAACGATGAACAAAGTGACAATATGGATGTATTCGCACTCACCTCATGTGACAATGATTTTGGGTTACAACTCCAAGTAGTATTACTATGAACAGTGTCCTGCATCAAATCCGTGCATATGGTAGAGACAACTCGTTTCACATTCACCAGCCTCGGCCAATTTAAGATGATCACGGTGGTATTAAGAGGTACCTTTTCATCCTTGTTGATCAGAAGAGATACGGCAGAGATTGGGAAGTCTACGAGTCAAAATCTTTGAGAGTAAATGCATCCCTAGCTTCGGCGATTTCAGGAAGTCTTGAAGGGAAAGAACAGGAAGTTGGCCATGGAGTGTCGCTTGATCGGACAGGCGGTCCGATTATGACAGCGTACAAGTCACCAGTGTTGCTTAGTTGTGTCTCCGCATAGACCGAGACTCCCTATTGTATATGTATTTGGGAAATAGATACCGCTCGACTCGCGTGGAGGCCTAGATACGACACCAATTTTCCCAGTTGTATTACTCACACGTTTGGAATGTATGAGAGATGGGAATTTGACAGTAAGATGGGGATGTTGACTCTAGTTTCTAATGGTGATAGTGGGTGTCGGAGATCGATGGCACGATACATATTTTCCGCCGTTCTTTCCTCTAAACGCCCAACAGAAGATAGTGATACGAATTGGAGTAAGATAACATCAACACCTTTGGTACAACATTTGTGCAGCATCGTTCAGTCCATTCTCCCCTTCAACGTGCGAGTAACTATTTTATCCTTCGATCTGTAACAATAGATCGATCTATAAGCAGAATCAACACAAAACAAGGAAACGCTCACATCACATGTACAACCGCCCCCCAACCAGAGAATGCATCACGGTCCACAGCATTAAGCAAGGTCTGTGATATTGTTTCAAACAGGTCCTCCGGCTCCAGATCTGGTTCCCAAAGACCTTCAGCAACACCAAAAAGCTTTGAACTTGCTGTTCCTGCTACCACAAAGTCCGTTGGGTTGTCAATGCATCCGATGGAGTCGGTTCCTGCGATGAAAGGTTTGTATACTCCTGAAGGCGACTTCGAAATGCCAGCTACTATAGGCTCAACAAAATATGAACCAAAACGGTTCTCGTAAAGCGTTGAGGATACTAGATGGGTAAAGGTTTCTGGCTCGATTTCTCGTTCTTCTTTAATGGTGTACATGTTGACTCGATATCGAAAGCGTTCCCGCCTGTATTACAGAGTTCTGTAAATATTCCCGGAAAATATACAAGGAGAACATTCTACTTACAGTGTTGCAACATCTGCTGCAAGTCCTGGTAATCCAAGGTAGATGCGATCTGTTACAGGAAAAACCTATCAACAATACTAAGCCCTTCGTCGATATAAAAAAAAGTAACATCACCAGCGTACTCTTTGAAAATTCGTCGAAATCCCCACAGATTCATTCCCCAAACGCAAATCAGAGGCAATTGCAACACATTCTTTTCCAGCCATGGCGACCACAGAGCCACCATTGTATTCCTCGATTGACTGTAGTGTAGAGAAATCAGATAATATCTCTTTTCCTTAAAAGTTACTGACCATCCTTAAGCAGTTGTTACGTCTAAGTAGATGGAATTTCGAGGGTTAGAGGAAATTACGCGTCCGACCAAATCGCCAGGCCCAGTGACGCGTGACGCGTCGTTCAAAATCACGTGTAAACGGCCCGGAGAAACGCTACCGTTATTGAGCTACAAGTTTGTCAAACCATTACTTATCGGAGGTGAATCCTTATATCTTCAGACATTGAATGATTGAACCCAGGTGGCTTGAATAAAATGGCCTCGAAGCCATGAGAACGACCACGAACGGACTCTGCACCGTCGCTGCCAGAACTCGATGAGAATTAACACCTAAATCTAGTAAGGTAAGAAATCCTAATCAAATTTTCCGTTGACCGTTTTCAGTTTGAACACCTTGGATCCCTTTAAGTTTGAGATTATAACACGAAGGAGGGGTTACGATGCCGTCCTCAAGTCCTTAGAAAACTGCATTATGTGGCTACATCATTGTACCCAGTCGAAAACGATGATGTCTCCCGCACCGATGCAACAGAAATAGCAATGGAAAATTTAAGAAAAAAAGGAGATGTGCTGAAGGTCGCACAACTAGCAGTTGTTTCGGGTCTTTCCGGAATGTGGAAGTCATGAGATTTCTCTTTCCGATATAATGAGATTAATGTATTGTGACTGCAGCGATGGAAGCATTGACCACTGTCTCTATCGGTCTGTTGACGGTATGCTTAAGGCTGTTGCTGTGAAGGATATGCAGAATTGGAGATCATGGTTATTCGCAAATGAAGTAGACGAAGTGTTGACTTCGAGAGGGCCACTCCTTAATTATTACATTGCCATTGATAAGTGTGCTGAAATCTAGGATTTGATAAAGTCGAGTAAATCCTTCCGGATTGAAATTTCGTCTCCAAGTCTCCCGACTTCTGTACCGTCCTGGGTTGTCCATTCAATAAAACGTAGGAATGAAAATAATCAAACCGCGCACATCTTCCTTTTTAACAATGGTAGGTACGTTGCTGATCTTCCAGGGCCCTTGACGATACACATTTTCAGGTGTTTTCCACCTATAGTTCGAAAGAACCGTGATGAACAAACTACTCTGATGATCAATTTCACTCACTGTGATCTCGTTCCAACATACACGACTAGACCATCTGGTCCTGAATCGGAGAATGCGTTTTTTACAAGACCTTCAACTCTTCTGCATTCCTATAACTAGCTCGCAAATCGGAAACCAATAGGCTTGATCACTCACTGGACACCACATCTCCCCATTAACGATAGATGCGTAGAAAATGATGAATCGTTCTGGAACTGTCAGGAGAGTTACAGGGTCAATAGATTCGTCAGCGTAGTGAAGTGGCATTCTGCTAGGATCTTTGATGGTGAGGGAACGGAAGCCTGTATCTTGATGATGAAGGATGACGTCACTCGAGTGTTTGATTCACTACAGTTCTCTAAGGGATCGTAAATGGCCACACCTGGGATTGAACGTGCATTAAAAATGACAGCATTGGGTAAGCAGACAGTCCCCCAGCGTTATTTCACAGCCTTAGGACAATTTCCACTAAACCACATTGCCAATGAAAAACAATGGAATTTGATCAAATATAATAGTAAAAGTAATACAGTAAATGGTTGAAGATAGTCTTCGGATGAATTTAATACGAAGATCTTCTACCATGTCAAAGGTGGGCAAGTCGGATTGAAAAGATGCTACCACTGCTGGGGTGAACCTATTTTGGTGCACCTGAAAATCCATCCCAAGGAGATGAAATTTAATAAATCAATTTTGTTTGTACTTAAAGTAGAAATTTAAAGACAAACAAAAGCAGAATTATTTGTTACCATTGGGAAGAATTTAATTTGGCAGTAAATATGTCCAATTAAATCCTATGTTGTGAACCTCAAAATGTATTCAACACATGTAATTTAAATATTATTTTGGGAACATATGAAATGACTTATTTCAGGGGAAAATTAAATGGGAACAACAGTTGACAATTAACACACAATTACCCGTCAACGAGATATTATATTTATCCTCTCACGTAAATTCAATTCCTGAATGTCTCCCTTTGTGACACGCTAAATCAATAAATTTAAGAATCGGATTTAGTAGTCTATCAAAATTAGTTATTTCGGTAAAGAATTTAAGTCCGAACAAAGAATTCCCTAAATCTGAAATTTTGCGTACCACGAAATCCATCGCGCCCTGTGCTCGTCGCGATGGAGACGATCTTCGCGCATTCAAGATGAATCGCGTGTGACTCGCTTTCAAATATACACGTCTGCGTCTGCCTTGGGGTTCCCAAGGCACGCAACGTGCAGTACGGCTGCCAGGGGTTTCCCATGGCCCCCTTCTTCGTCTGTGCTGCCGAAGACTCTTTTTCCTGGACGTCCTTGGACTGGGGCAGCAAATCAGATGAGCAGCTGAGCTGCACACCACCGCGTGCTGTCTGGGGCCTCCCCTCACACCTCAACCGCCTTGTACTCGCCACAACGTTGCCGTCGCTGCTCAAACCGACAACGCTGTCTGGGCCTGCCGCATCCCTTGACAACTTTGTATTCCTCACCCCCTTGTACTTCGATTTCTCCAAGGCCAACAAGTTTTTGCTGACGACCTTGATTTGCCAGAGTCGCCGTTTGTTCCATTCGAAACTACGCCGGCCCACTACCTCAAGCTCCCACTGCCCCTCCGTCTCTTCCAACAGTCGCCGATCCTGACTTGCCAGAAATTCCTATTTCGAAAAGCCATCCCGAAGAAGCCATCCCGATTGCCCTTACAAAGCGTGATGTTCTTGCCCGCGCGAAGAATGGAACAGGCAAAACCGCAGCATTTGTCATCCCCGCCCTCCAGCAAATCGACATCTCCAAACCTACTGCTCCTCGTCCCTAGACCTAAGCGATTGCCCCGTTTTTGTTATGGACGAAGCTGATAAGTTGCTGTCCCCTGAATTCGCCCCTGTTTTGGAGCAATTGCTCGCTTTTCTCCCCGCTGATCGACAAGTTATGCTCTTCATTGCTACTTTCCCATTGATCGTCAAAGATTTCAAGGTACATGCAGTTTCAATCGTCTCATTTACAGTGATTCTGAATATACCCAGGATAAACATATGCAATCTCCTCATGAAATCAACCTCATGGATGAATTGACCCTTCGTGGTGCTACCCAATATTACGCCTACGTCGAAGAAAGGCAAAAGGTGCATTGCCTCAATACCCTGTTCTCCAAGCTGCAACATCATCTTCTGCAACTCTACCAACCGTGTCGAGCTTCTGGCGAAGAAAGTCACAGAGCTTCGCTATTCCTGCTTCTGTTCTCATGCGAAAGGCTTCAATCCCATCGTAATCGTGTCTTCCGCGACTTCCGCAATGGAGTCTGTCGCAACCTCGTCTGCTCCGACCTCCTCACTGTGGTATCGATATCCAAGCTGTCAATGTCGTCATCAACTTTGACAACACGTAATGCCTTATGTGTAGAAGATTATTTTCTATCTCAAACTATGGGCCATGGCTACACCAAACCCACAGAGCAGTTTTTCCCGCCCACCCGGCGGCTCAATCTGCTCCGTGGTCTGAGCTGAGCTCTCAGCCACAGCCCAACCCACATGGTCGTGGTCCGGTGATAGACGAGCTGGAGTCGGGCAAAGAATCTGGGAATTGGAAACCACGGCGCACCACGGCGTGGTCCCTTCCAATTCCAAGAAGCCCTCCGTGTCCGGCCAAAAAGTGGCAGTACAGTAGCTGGCACGTGAGTGTTAATGTGACCACAGCGACTCGGACACACTTACTTAAGCTTCATGATTCCCACAACCTTTAGGTTGGGGGTCCTAGATGCAGAACTGACGTCACAAAACGCAGAGTGATTCAAAAGCTGCACTTTTTACCAATCCAAGACTTTCTATTCGTCCGTTAGGCCATTTTTTAAATCTCCGCTTGAAATGCATAACATCACCCGAGACATTCTGCACTTTTAGTTTATTCCACTCATGTCTCTTCTTCTGCTTAATAAACCTGTTGCTGCAGCCGTCGCGCCCAAAGCTTCTGTCAACTTGCTGAGCAGGACCCGAGCCTCTTCACATGCCATCAGCAGAGCCGTGTGCTCCGTTGAATTACCACTCACGCTTTGCTTTCTTGGTCAAGCTGTCTCCACTACGTTGCCTTTCGTGATTTCGGACGACGATCTTGCGTTTGAGATAATTTTGGGCTCAGAGTGGCATTCATGGTGTGCAACGAATAAGGGTGAGTGTCGTCTACTTTCTCCATCATACTCATTTTCATTCGTGCATGTCAATAGTGCCTTGCTTTTTGCCAATGGTGGCAGATCGTGATATTGATCATAACTTTATAACACCTGATGCCCACAATGATAATATGCGTTCATCACCTATGTGTCCATCATCATCATCTCGTGCGCTTGATAGAATGTCCCTTGCTTCCTATCGCCGCACATGGCGCCTGCATCTGGTAAAACGATTTTACATGACATGTTTCTTTCGCGCCGAATCGCTGGAATTCGAGCGTCAATTTTCCACACATCAGAAAAGCATCTACGTAAAGTTTGTTTGTTGCATGGCTTGGACGTCACTGACAGTGTCAACATAAGACACATATAACGAGACTACAAATTACATGAAAACATTATAACATGGTTGTGGGCATTGCCGCTCGCCGGCCGTGCGATTATCACTTTTGTATTGGGGCTCCCGATACAAAACACGAAAGCCCTGCTTTGCTGCCCTGTGTCGGGCTTCCTGATACACAACGG
>QDKV01005105.1_pt1 | contig 27380 bp, 23 predicted proteins | sample 1861101 | NCBI WGS metagenome assembly QDKV01 (sample SAMN04275158, study PRJNA302643) | Fungus metagenome, whole genome shotgun sequencing project. | isolation source: fruitbody | host: Mallocybe terrigena | place: Sweden | collected 2013 | reverse complement strand
CTGCCTAGGTGTCGATTCCCTCATGCGGTTGGAGCTGTGCTACGACCTCAACTCCACCTTTCCAAATATAGAGCTGCACTTGCAAGATATCTCCTCATGCAGAAATATCCAGATGATCGTGGAAGTCGTCTTAACAAAGGATGGCATTTCAACCTCAGTTCCCCAACCTAATCGACCTCGAAGCGTAGCGGGGATCAAACGTATTTTTGCCCACGTCCTTGACATAAACGAGAACTCAATCAATGACGACGATGATCTCAGCTACCTGGGACTTGATTCCTTGTCCAGTATTGAGGTGATCCATAAGCTCAACACTCAATTCAAGATCGATTTGCCATCCGACTTCCTTAGTTCTAAACGAACGATTTCGGACATTGGAACCCAGCTCGCCTCTTTTAAATCATACTTGGAAGGGGAAAACGAGAAAATGTCTATCCTGGCTGACCGCTCGAAAACTCGTTCCACCAAGCTGCAAATCGCTCTCGGCCTCCATAGGAACATTTATATATTGCAGATGACCAATCCTTCAAATACACCCCTCGTACTTATCCACGACGGCAGTGGACTAACCGTTTCTTATCACCGTATATTGAAGTTGGGTCGAGGAGTGTACTGTATCAACAATCCCAAGTTTGTGACTTCTCAACCGTGGTCAGGAATTGGCGAGATTGCGGCGTCTTATGCAGAATCCATTGTCAAAGACATATGCGGACCTGTTATATTAGGAGGTGATCTATTTGTCAAATAACTTTGTCACCCCCGCTCACGACTAGCATGCTCTAGGTTGGTCATTCGGAGGTGTTGTTGCCTTCGAGATTGCCAAAATTCTGCGAGCTCGCTCTGTGGACGTCAAGGGCATCATCTTCATCGACACCCCAAACCCTTTCACTCATGCCCCAATGACAATAGACCTGATCGACCATGTGCTTGATAGCGCAAAGGATGTCGATCCCGAAGTTCGCATGCTATGCAGATCACAATTCGTCATGACCGCTCAGCTCCTGAGTGGATATGCCCCTACCAAATCGTGCGATAGTCTGTCTGCAGTATTCCTACGGTCGAAAGATGGTTTTAATCCTCCAAATATTGTGGATCTTCCGGCATGGCTGGTGGATCGTACTGATCCTTCTATCATCACCGCCGGTTGGAACTTTCTTTGTAGTTCTCCGGTTACAAGAATAGATATTCCCGGAAATCACTTCCAGCCTTTCAAAATGAAGAACGTGAGTTATTCGCCTAGCATGGTACACACTGCTAACGCATTGTTACTAGGTTAGCGCCGTTTCCAGCTCAATAGCTCAGGCCTGCAACATACTTGATGTTTAACCCGCACGCAACACTTAAGCTCCTGCACATGATGAATGGCGTCTCCAGATTCTATTTTACCAATATCCACTATTCTTGCTCGTTGCGCCCAAGTCTGATATGCAATTCTTCCATCTGGGATCAAATCCGTAAGACCAGCAGAACAAGAAAGGATCGGACGATGACCCAGTTGTCGCAAAAAAATTAAATCATCGAATCCGTAAAATCCGTTTCATGTAATAATGTACACGAACCGATAAATGTCAATCGAACGTTGGCAGGACAGATAGCTGCGAAAATAAAGTAGCTCTGTACACTTCGCTACTTGTTATCATCGCAAGAGACTCCTCTGGAATAAGGCACCTCAGGCCACTGAATCATAAGCTTTTCTGCTGATCCGCCAATATTTTTCGCCCAATCCTGATCAGATCCTTGTTGAGCAGTGTGTCCGCAGCCATCTCACCCACATCGACCTTGGGAAGAGTGCTGCGGCCAACCATCGTGGCCCTCTTGCCGCGTAACCGCCGTGCCGCAAAACGCGAGGCCCAGCGCCGACACAGTGAAGTTCGCCGTGACGCCTCCCCAACTGAAGACCATGCTGTAGGAGGAAGTGCGAAAGATTTGTCTCGATTACACAGTGACGGGACTCGAAACCATCGCGCACCTGCCGCGCGACTCAGCAAGCAAGCCCCTCCGCTTCATCTACAGCAGCGGCGCTAAGAGCGAACCTTGGGGCACTGCTGGGTGACTGCTGAAGTGGGATCTCAAGCTAGTCATGTGCTAAACCCTATAATACGCCACCGATCTCGTGAGCCACGATGGAATCTGCTGTATAACTGGATCCTCCACCCCGCGACCGCTGGGGAATCGCAGTGCATATGAGAGCAGAAAAGGGGCCTTCACTTATTTCACAGCCTTAGTGTTATTCTTTCTGTTTAAAGTGGTAGCCAACCTTCGGGCGAGAAACTGGAAATTGGAATATAGGTCATCAACATTGAATCCCTTGAACACCCCAGCCAAGGTTACACCTGGTTACCAGCGCTTCGAAATGAAGAATTAAATGCACTGTTTAGTTTGGAACTTGGCGCTCAATAGCTCTTGATGTTTAACGGGTTTCATCCTAATTCTTGCCAGCTGTGCAATCCTCACAAGATCAGTGACCGCAGCAGACCAGATTTCGAAGAATAGCGCTCTAGATATAATTAGCTCGTAATTATAATTATAAGGTGTGTGAGAAACATACAACACCTACATAAACAACTGGTCAGATCAGTCACATATAGTCCTGGTTGTACCACCACCACCACTTCTTATTCAATCTCGGGAGCTGGCACTCTCGACCCTTCTTTGAAGTTGATCTTCATTCGTTGTACGATCGTACCGTGATCAACATCGGCCGGACCGATCATATTAAACTAAGAAAAAGAAGACATAATGGTTTCAAGTTTGTTTTCGAGCTTCTGGCTAGCTGCTTTTACGTCTTTGGTCGTTGCGTTACCTACACCAGATCCTAATGCGGGAAGGAGCAGGTGAGTTTTGTGGCCACTTTCTCTGTGTTGATCGTTGTCACTTAGTGTTTCTTGGGGCTGTTCAGAGATCATTGTGGTGTTCGGATTTCTGAAGCCCGTATCAGAAGCGCTGAGCGCCGGTTCCAATCTCATAGCCTCGCTCCAGAATCGGAGAATGCGACCGCTACTCTGGGTATCTACTTCCATGTTGTATATTCCAACGAGACTGTCGAGGGCGGTTACATTCCGTGCGTAATTTTGTTTGAAGAGACCATTCAACAATCCTGATAGCGCCTAGTAACGAACAAATTCTTTCACAAGTTGAATCTCTGAATCGTGACTACAAAGCTACCGGCCTCAGCTGGAACTTGAAGAATATTACAAGGATCAAGAGTGCAGATTGGTTCACAAATGTTGCGCCGGATAGGTATGTGGCTGGAGCAGGTGTTTTACATGAGATTAAACTCCACTTTTCTAGCGAAAAGGAAACAGCAATGAAGAAGGTCTTCAGACAAGGCAGTAAATCTGATCTGAACGTCTACACTGTCGGGTGTGTAGTCACAAATTGCACTTCTTTTTTTGTCCTGATTGTCCTTTAATGAATTAGTTTTCTCAATTCTGATGCGTCTGGTTTGCTGGGCATCGCCACTTTCCCAATGGATTACAGTTCCGCCCCTCAAAGCGATGGTATTATGCTTCTTCACTCAACTCTTCCTGGAAGCAATTCAACAAAGTATAATTTGGGTCGAACCCTTACGCACGAGGCAGGTCATTGGCTTGGTTTGTATCATACCTTCCAGGTATGTTTTGTTCAACCCGGATTGTCGACTATCAATTTATTGAATGTTCACTCAGGGTGGGTGCAAATCCCCTGGCGATGAGGTTGAAGACACGCCAGCTCAGGCTAAGCCTTCCAGTGGATGTCCCAAAAAAGTCGCGTCGTGTGGCAAAACGGAGTTTGACCTCAGCAGTGAGTTTTTAGAAATCATTTCGAGTAACGTTCCGTTTTTTCATGCATTGCGCCCGCAGACAACTTCATGGATTACTCGGACGACGCTTGCATGGATAGCTTTACACCTCTACAAATTAAACGCATGAGGGCACAGATTGCGACGTATCGCGATGTAGTATTCAATTAGCTTCAATCAAAGAAACTTGAACCCGTTCCAGATATGTTTGAGACTTTGAAGTTGGGTGAAAAGTAACTCGAGTTGCGGCCGCTAACCATAATACACGTTCTGAATGCACATTGAGGCGATGCTCAAATATTTGATATAAGAATCGCATTCTTGCGAGAACTGCAGATACGATGTTGCGTTCACGTTTTTCTATTTTTTCGCTCTTTCTTCTACATCTAGGACTATTTTCAACTTGTGTTCTTGGGTTAATTTGGTCTTTTGATATGATTCATAAAGGAATCTGATCTTTGACATTTCTTGTAACAGAGGTCGGGAAGAATGTGGAACAGTCGTGACACCCGATGAAATAGCGGCCATGGAGAAGGATGTGGCAGCTGTGAATTTCAAGCGACAAACGGGGAGCATTAGGAACTACACCTTTGGAATCTACTTCAATGTCGTCGCTGCCAACATGACAACTGCTGGTGGTTGGATTCCGTATGTACATGGCCTCCATTTCTTTCGGGTCTTTCTTCTAAATGGATTTTATAGGCAGAAACAAATTGATGACCAGATGGATTTGCTGAATAGACGATACGTAGGAACGGGCATCAGCTTCACCTTATTGAGCGTTACGCGGATTCTCAGTCGGCTTTGGCACGAAATTATAGACGGAGAAGTGTGCGTTCTCCAATCTACGACACACACAAATCTGATGGTCTGTTGAAACAGGAAAGAAACCAGCTACATGTACAGACTCTTCCACAAGGGCGGCTCGGTGCATTTGAATGTTTACACTGTCGGTTTCTACGGCACAGGCCTCAATGGGTATGCTATACTCCCCGTAAGCTATGCAACCCGTCCTTACCAAGACGGTGTTGTCCTCCAGTATGCTACCGTCCCGGGAGGCACGAGTCGCGAACGCCAAGGGAGCACGTTGGTCCATGAAGCAGGGCATTGGCTTGGCTTGAGGCACACCTTCGAGGGTGGATGCGTAGGTGTTGGTGATGGTGTGGATGATACCGCGCCCGAGGCAGACGCAGCCAGTGGATGCCCCATTGGCAGAAAGTCGTGTCCAAATAGCGACTTGCCAGATCCTATCCGTAAGTATTCTTCTTTCTTTTTTTGTCTCGATTTTCTCCGACAATTTTTTTTCTTTCAGACAACTTCATGGATTACTCGGACGAAACCTGTAGAACGGAATTCACACAAGGCCAAATTGATCTTATGCAGAGGTCGATTATTGCCTACCGTAGCAACCCTAACGTTTAAAACCGCCCTGGTTCGATGATCAATGCTATGCAAGTTGGTTGTGAATCAATTATCAGTTAACTCATTATTGTGCTATACAATACCACTGAACACATTTTCTCTGAATGCGCATTGCGATGTAATACTGACGCCCTGAGGATCTGTTTTTATCTAAGCTTTACTTTAGCATAACATTCTTGGCAAAACGTGTTGCCAAGCCCAAGGTTGCCGATGTCGCAGAAGGCGGTGCCTTGACAATTTTATATAAGAATCACATCCTTTTCAAGAACATGACTACGAGACAAATGCTGCGTTCGCGTTCTTCTATTTTTTCGCTCCTTCTTTTGTATCTAGGTCTATTTTCAACTTGTGTTCTTGGGTAAATTTTGTCTTTTGATATGCTTCGTATTTGGAGTCTAATTTCTCGTAATAGAGGCCGGGAAGAATGTGGAACAGTCGTGACAGACGACGACATAGCGACCATGGAGAAGGACGTGGCAGCCGTGAATTTCAAGCGACAGACGGGGGGCATTAGGAACTACACCTTTGGAATCTACCTCAATGTCGTTGCCGCTAACATGACAACTGATGGCGGTTGGGTTCCGTATGTAGCTTTCGGCGTTTTCTTTCGGTCTTTCTCCTGGCTGAGACAACGTTTATGAATTTACAGTCAGAAACAAATTGATGACCAGATGGATTTGCTGAATAGACGATACGTAGGAACGGGCATCAGCTTCACCCTATTGAGCGTTACCCGTATTCTCAGTCGGCGTTGGCACGAAATTATAGACGGAGAAGTGTACGTTCTCCATTCTATTATAATTCCCGACACCACAAATCTGATGGTCTGTTGAAACAGGAGAGAAACCAACTACATGTACAGACTCTTCCACAAGGGCGGCTCGATGCATTTGAATGTTTATACTGTCGGTTTCTATGGCGCCGGCCTCAATGGGTATGCTACGCTCCCCGTAAGCTATGCAACCCGTCCTTACCAAGACGGTGTCGTCCTCCAGTATGCTACCGTCCCGGGAGGCACGAGTCGCGAACGCCAAGGGAGCACGTTGGTTCATGAAGCAGGGCATTGGCTTGGCTTGAGACACACCTTCCAGGGTGGATGTGTAGGCGTTGGTGATGGTGTGGATGATACCGCGCCCGAGGCAGAGGCAGCCAGTGGATGCCCTATTGGTAGAAAGTCGTGTCCAAATAGCGACTTGCCAGATCCTATCCGTAAATATTCTTCTTTCTTTTTTGTCGAGATTTTCTCTGACAATTTTTTTCTTCTTTCAGACAACTTCATGGATTACTCGGACGAAACTTGTAGGACAGAATTCACGCCAGGCCAAATTGATCTTATGCAGAGGTCAATCATTGCCTACCGTAACAACCCCAACGTCTAATATTGGATGAAATGACTAACTTAATTGGTTAATGTTTTTGCTTTGGACCTCTTGTGATCTTATTTAAATTCTATACCCCTGCACTCTTGGGCTTTGGCATCTATATATTCATCGTCAAGTCTAGTAACGCTTCATTTAATAGTGCTAAAGTACTATCATAGTTACACACCGGATAAGACATTGTCCTTGACAAAAACTACAACACAGGCCATAGCAAAGTCGATATAGAAACAAAAGGGCAAAGATCAGGACTACAACAAAGAAATCTACTACTATCCAGAACACATAACACAAGCCTCCTTGTTCTCCAAAGAACACTGCAACTTAGCATCCTCCAATTCACGAACATATTTCCTCTTCAAAGCGTCTGCGTACTCGGGATTCGCTTCAGCTTTCTGCAGTGTGCCATCATCAAGGGAGAGTGCATCCAACGAGATGGTCGAAATATCAGAAGACGTAGATCCGGAACTTGATAGAATTGGTGTATCTTCCGACTTGGAATCAGCAGTCAAAGGCGTCGTCGTAGGGGCGTTCCGCGCTGGCGAGGCAGAGAGAGATTGCGAAGGAGTGGGAATACCTCCACCAGTATTCCTTATGGTAGGACGTCCAACGAGGGCGGAAGTGGTCTGCTGCTTCTTCGCGTCTTTCAACACACTTTGATCCACTGTAAATTGAATCGCCTGAGCAGCAGGCCTCGTCCTCAAGTAATACATGCCCGTCTTCAAACCCTTCTTCCATCCATAGAAATGCATGCTCGTCAACTGGCCCATAGTCGGCGCTTGCAAGTGAATATTCAAGCTCTGGGATTGACAAATAAAAGCGCCCCGATCGGCAGCGAGGTCAAGGACTTTCTTTTGCGAGATCTCCCAGACGGTTTTGTAGATGGCCTTCACGTCATCGGGGATACTGGGAATGCTTTGGATCGAACCGTTATGTGCGATGATCATGTTCTTCATGTCATCGTCCCAGAGGCCAAGGTCTACGAGTTCACGAAGAAGCCACGGACAGACAATTTGGAATTCTCCGGCGAGGACACGACGGGTATAGATATTGCTAATAATTCGAAGTGAACCCTCGTCGGAATAAAGTAAAGAGAAATAGGACATACCTAGTATACGGCTCGAAGCATTCGTTATTACCTAGAATCTGACTTGTAGACGCCGTGGGCATGGGAGATACCAAGAGCGAGTTCCTTAAACCCGTTTCAGCAATCACTTTCTTCAACGGGGCCCAGTCCCAAAGGTCAGTAGGCGTGGCGCCCCAAAAGTCGTATTGGAGTTGGCCTTGCTGAGCAGGACAACCCATCCACGTTTCGTATGGACCATGCTCTGCAGCGAGTTCAGAACTAGCTTCGAGAGCGCCGTGGTATATCGTCTCAAATATCTTGATGTTAAGTTCCTTGGCCGCTTGCGAGTCAAATGGCATACGAAGAGCCATGAATGTATCTGCCAATCCTTGCACACCCACTCCAATAGGTCGGTGGCGCATATTCGATCGGCGGGCTTCAGGTACGGGATAGTGGTTGATGTCAATGATTCGATTGAGATTGTATGTGACCACTTTGGTGACATCGTGCAGTTTCTTGAAGTCGTATTTGCCATTGACAACAAAGGAAGGAAGGGCGAGAGAGGCGAGATTGCAGACTGCTGTTTCTTCTGGGGAAGAATATTCGATGATCTCTGTGCAAAGGTTTGAGGACTTGATGGTTCCGAGATTCTTCTGATTCGACTTGCCTACAAAAAGGTTAAAACAAGAGAAACAATTGAATCAGAAAATGGACCAACGATTAGCATGATCCTTATAGGTCATAAAAGGACCACCTGTTTCTATCTGAGCTTCCAAGATGGCGTACCAGAGCTTCTGAGCAGGGATGGTCTTGCGAGCACGACCCTCTCTTTCATACTTCTCGTACAAGGCCTCGAACTCCTCTCCATGAACTTCATGCATACCAGGAGCTTCGTTAGGACAGAATAGAGACCAATCACCATTAACCTCGACGCGCTTCATGCTATATTCATCCGATTAGTTCCCAGTGCTGAGTGCAGAATGGACGCTTAACTCTCACAAGAGATCAGGGATCCAGAGTGCATAGAATAGATCTCTCGCGCGAACTTCCTCCTTTCCATGGTTCTTTCTCAGATCGAGAAACTCGAAAACGTCGGCATGCCACGGCTCGGTAAATGGCGAATGCACCTGGACGTTTATTGCCTCCTTGATCGACATAACGGGCAGTAGCATCATATGCCCGCAGCATTGGCACAATCCCATTTGAATAACCGTTGGTACCAGCAATGTAGGATCTGTAGAACTCATCAGACAATGAAAGATCAATAGTCGTAATACACAATACCCTGTTGCACGAATACAGTGGATGTTCAGACCAATTCCACCAGCAGTTTTACTGATCATCGCACATTGTTTAAGCGTATCATAAATTCCTTCGATCGAGTCATCCTTCATACAAACGAGAAAACAGGAACTGAGTTGAGGAGTTGGCGTCCCGGCATTGAAAAGGGTAGGGGAAGCATGTGTAAAATAGCGTTCGGACATGAGATGATAGGTTTCAATGGCGCGCTCGATGTCTCTGCCATGAATACCAACAGCGACACGCATCATCATTTGCTGGGGTCGCTCAGCAACACGACCGTTAATTCGTAGGAGGTATGAACGCTCAAGGGTTTTGAACCCAAAACTAAAATCAAATTTAGAAAAACCAGCCAGACATTAATCATAAAACCTACAAATTGTAGTTGAAATCACGATTATAGATAATAGTGGAGTCGAGAAGTTCAGCGTTATCCTGAACAATATTATAAGTCTCTTTTGATATCATACTTGCTGCTTGTCCATTCTTGGGATTTACTGAAAAAAATCGAGTTAGGCTGGATGTTAAGAAAGGATGGGATACGCACTATACTCATGCAAGTCCTTGATGACTTGAGAAAAACTCTTCTTGGTTTCTTTATGCAAGTTCGAAATAGCAATTCGGGCAGCAAGGACAGCGTAGTCAGGGTGCTTGGTCGTCAAGTAAGCAGCTGTTTCAGCCGCAAGATTCTGCAAATAACGTGAAGTGAAGTAAGGAAAAGTAGAGCCGAGGAAACTCACGTCAAGTTCAACGGTAGTAACTCCTTGGTAAACGCCAGCCACAACCTTCTGCGCGATTCTATGAAGAAAATAAGCACTAAAACGAGGCAGATGACACAGAAAACCCACTCTACAGAGTCAACAAAGTTCGAATCGAGACCGTAAGAAAGTTTCTCGATCCGAGCTGTGATCTGGGATTTCGCGATTATCAGAATCGTGGTCAGTAAATATCGCGCTGCTGCACTTACTTTGTCAAATTGGACGCGTTCTTTGCGTCTGGAAAAGGTCAGTCAGCACTTTTAAAAGTCTTTGACGCGTTTCAACGCGCAAAGGAAAAACGTACCCATCTAACAAAACACGTTCAGCGACGTGGGCAAAAATAGAGAAACCAATAAGACTCACCGCGCTTAAAGACGTATGCCATCTATTATGTTGTACAGTTGTAAGTCGTGGGGATATGAAAGTTCAGAACTGGTTCTTTGAGGAGTATGTTGTGGCAGGAATCTGAGGAACAACGAGAAGATCGATTTTATCACCTTCAGTGACAACTGTCAGTGACTAAGCTGTTTTGGTACGCGTTCAGTCACACTCGCAACTCAAACTCACCTGTATAGAATAGAAATTGCAGTCATAAGAATTGTCCAAGGAGCAATCAGGTGGGTAAGGTCACACGCGCAGATGTAGGCAAAAAAGGCGGTTCTGCAGCTGGAGGCTGCCAAAACCCCTAGCGAGAGGCATGACATTGTTTTTATGGATACAGGTAGAGCTGTAATTTAAGTAGAAAAATTATAAAGGGAGTGGAGGGTGGGTAAGCAGAAAAAACCGTGTGTGCAGAAAAGGTGAACACAGATGGGTGCCAAAAGCGAGGACCAAAAATAATAAGACTGGTTTATATTACTGAAAATGAGACAAAATAGTCATTAATGAAACATTTGAAAAAGGAGGCTATGATGTTTCAGGAAGCAAAAGTCTGGCAGATAAGGAGAAAAAGAAGTGCAGATAATGGGTGCTGTTCCGTGTTCACCTGCAGGTTGCACCTTGGACTCAAGAAAAGTGTTAACTTTAAATCCGAATTAATTACTTCTTCCAAATTTTAATGACGCCAAGAGACATTAATCCGAGCTGAAAAGCGCATGCACAAATGATTTTTGAACATGAACGCAATTGTTGAGATGACAGAATAAAAAGAACGACTCCAGAGTATGATGACCATCCAAGGGCCAGGTATGAAGAAAAATAAATATTGAGACCCATAGGTCTACCACTCCGGGAAAGCGTGTCATCCTTGTGCAGGGGCCATGCTAATCTTCTCTGTATCGTTCCAATTTTTTCGTATGTCACCCCGTAGGGGACAATTATATTTGTTGTGAGACCAAGGTCTTTATTGTAATCTTGTATTTTGTCCAGTCGACTGGGTCAACAAATTTTCCCAGGCTTTGTTCCCAATGTGGCAGTATGTTTTTGGACTAGTCCGACTACGACATCGCAACTGGCATGTGCCAAGTGTTGCAACTAGTTCTGCAGCCAACGGTTGGGGTCCACTATTTTCATCCGCAAAATATCTAACCAGACATTCCTTGAAGTACAATCAGCGTAGAAATACACAATACCGATTCAGAAAGTCGAAAAAAATTTAGGGATTGGATTATGTGAAATACAACTTGGGTCTTGGATGAAGATCTTAGAAGAAGCCCTCAAGATGTCACACATGCGAGAAATCCGGGAAAATCAATTTGAAGTTGAGCTCTCACCAATACTTACCAGCAAGGATAATGACATTTTTGGTAAGTCAGGGGAGACCAAGGACATTCTGCAAATGAGGAACGTACTCTTTTTTCTTATATGATTACATCGCCCCGAGTTTCAAGCCAACTTGGCTTGTAGCAACTGGCCGGCAGAAATGCCGTTGGCAACAACTACGTCTGCAGGGTCGCACTTAACGCCTAAGCGACATCATGATGGTTTCATCATCCTCAGAATCATATAATATGAAAACACGTTTACCAAATCCTGAACCATTTATCATTATGCTCTGTTCTCACACCATAGCAGAATCCTCCATTACCAGCCTTACGACAAAAGGCGAAGTTGAAGTTGCTCGAAAGCGGAGCCACAAAGGTTACCAGAATCATTCTGGTACCCGTACAAAGCTAATGTCTACTACATTAGGAAATGAACCATTGCTACCACAAACGAAATGTTGTCCACTTTGCCCCGCCAAGTTTACACGGACAACCCATCTCAACAGACACCTGCGATCCCGTACGTTCATGGATAGCAGAGTTATTATCCAGTTACTGAGCTTCGATTTCTAGATTCCAATGAAAGAACGCATCGTTGCAATGTAGGCATTTCTGTTGGCATTCTGGTCCTGGTTCAAACTCTTTTTTCAGCACTGTGGCGCCGATTTCACGCGAAGTGACCTTTTGGCACGACATAAGCAGAAGTGTGGAGATGTGTATGTTTCCCGATGCCATATATCAGATCACATGGACTCACTTTTAGGCCAAGTGTCTCATTAAACAAATCGAGGCAAAGATCCTGTCAGGTATGTCCTAATACCCCCTGAGTCTATACCACTGACTGCATGTTGTGCACAGGCTTGCGCAGAGTCAAAAGTCAAATGCGACCTGCAACAACCTTGTTCGAAATGCACCTCCTGAGGATAGGAATGCATCTTTATCAACGACCCAGAGGTTTCTCGAAAGGCAATTTCGCTGCGAACGCGGGCTATGACACAGAGATCTGTTTCAAATTTACAGGACGCTGGGCTTTCATCCTCTAGCTCATCAAAACCGGAACCTGAGACACAAGACTCATCTCCAACCCTAGTAAGTTCTACACCTGGTCTCTATTTCCGCATCTCACTCATCCACTGTAGCAGCAGCAAGATTATGGCGTTGCAGGCGTTCACTATGCTTCTGATGTGTCTTCGTTAATGCGTACCTCTCTGCGGCCCGAGTATTATGACCCTCGTCACACACTCTGCAATGAAACGGCAATGGATATCGACTTCGAACTAAATCCCTGCACTCGGGAACTCCGCTCAGATTCTGTCAGCAATTATCTGAATACCGCTTGCTTACAAGCACGAACTGAACTCGAGCTAGACGCTTGTCTCATGTCCGAAAACTATCCATTAACGTATAATAAATCTCGATGGCCGAATGATCGATCCTTTGTCTCTGGCATTTCAACGTGGACTTCTTCGAGTCTCTGTGGACCACCTTTACTGGCCCAATTTTGTCCCTCAGATTATTCCATTGGACCAAATTTTGCCATTCAACTGGGGTCTACTAACACCCCGGAATGTTTCCCTTCTTCCACAGAGGGATTCAGGCGATATTGTATGTCACCCTCTCTCCCCGATGAATTTCAAGTGTCAGAGGGAATCGTGATGCAGAATCGTATGGCGAGGCTTATTATCTCATCCAACCAACTTGCATCCGAGCTGGACGATACTTCTTCCACGTGTTCTACATCGATTCCAGTGTGCCTCTGATCGTTCAGATGGTAACGACTTGCGCTTTGCATAGATTTTTGGTTACACGAGGATTACATTTCTGATCACATGGGATCTGTGATGCTCAATTGTTGCTTTGCTTAATCCTAAGAGGCATCAGGATCTATCAGGATGGATCTGATCACATGGGATCTGTGATGCTCAATTGTTGCTTTGCTTAATCCTAAGAGGCATCAGGATCTATCAGGATGGATTATGGCCGTTCTAAAATTATACTTTGGAAATTGCAATGAGGGTACCGCATCAAACGGGGCTACCATGGGCAGTACTATTTAATATAGTAAAAACGAACCAACCCGTTGTAAAATTTTCAGTATTTTGTCCGAAACAAGTTTGAAGTCGGTGCATTTATGGCATCATGTACATGGGTCATTTTGCTTCATAGGGAATCAAACATTCAATCTTCAGATAATTATGTTACAGGTTGTGAAGAACACTCATGCCGATCGTGATGAGCTTTGAGACTGCAGAAGGGGATTCTCATATATCGATCGTCGATATTACCATTTGGCCGCGGAAGCTGCCCTTTCATCTAGACTCATTTAGTACCTGGAAAATTCTGATACTCCCAAAACACTGAATATCTCGAATAAATTAAACGTGCATACGGCATCCTAACAACCTGTGATGTTGGTTACCTGCGACTCACGACGGCCTTAATCTATTTCGACCGGATAATGCAACCTGATCAGTTCTTCCTAGCCAATAATTCATTTTTGGGCTGTGCAAACCTGATTTCTGCGACTAACAACACCAGACCACACCTCCATCGACGATCGCATCGGTTGTTTGCGTCTTATTTTGCAGTTGAAAAGGTCTGAAACATTGATAATGCTTGCTATGTCAAAAGCAGTCAGTCTGATCACCGAGAAGAATCTTGCGGTCATTTTTTCAAGTGCCGTCGATGTCTGTTGTAACACCGATCGATATACTTGAGCTGAGGTGAAACAGGTACATTGTCGTTATGAACTCCCAAAGATGAAAGATGATCAGTGTCATGGAGCAGTTGGCTCAAAAAGGCTCCCACAATTTCCCCGTTAGAATTGGAGATATGCCAATCGATCTGGAAGGCAGTCAAAAAGACTGCCGCACAAAGAGAAAGCTGTCGGCAACCTGAAACTTCGTGTAAGTGGAGTCATTCATAACAATGTTACAGGCATGAAAGTCTCAAAAAGAATATTTCCGCAATCTCTATAGCGAGTTGGACTCATTAAAATCAGTATATTTTTGGAATCATTGGTGGTGGGATGGTAAAATCAATGGGAAACTTACATCCATGATGTAGGGTCCCATGACAAAATGACCAGACCGCACATGAAAGATTTTGGCGAAGATGAAAAAAACGCAAGAGTACAGGGGCAGAAAAAAAAATTTCCCAGTATTATGTCGACATGCCTCGATATCTCTGACTGCATCGAGACATTTCCTAGAACTGGTTTTTTTCTGGAAGACCTTGAATAACAAAAAAAGGCACTGAGTCGACAGTGAAAGAGTTTGCAATCGACCAGCGTGGCAGTTCTTCTGACTGCTGGATGTTGCAGCAGATGAATTTTATGGATCCTTTGAGACGGAGCTGTAATTTTAAACTCAGACGGTACTACGTTAAGGCTTACCAAATGTCACAAGTACCTTGCAGTATTCAAGCGAAAACTTTCACAACCAATTCTGACATATGGCAGGCATTGAACTCAAAGGGAGTTGCCATTGCGGCGCCGTCAAGTTCACCTTAATGTCGAGCACTCCTGTTCCCTATCAGGTTGGTATGCATAATTGTCTCTGGTGGTATTCATGATCTCTCTTTGGCCTTGTACGGAATAGATCTGTGTTTGCTCAATTTGCCGCAAAGTCGGTGGTGCTGGCGGCTCAATTAATCTAGGTGGCCACAGTGAGACGTTGAAGATCACTGAAGGGAAGAAGAACATAAGGTGTGCAATTGCAAAATCGCTTCCTTGCGGTTGTATCTGTTTTCTGAGGTTTTTGACAGTATCTACAAAGCTATATTGAGGGGCACCCCTGAGGAGGAAGAGAAGATCAGCACATCTGAGCGTAATTTTTGCCAGAAATGTTCTGCTATGCTTTGGCTTTACGATCCGACTTGGTGAGTTATTCCTCTAATTCTCCGCTCTCCGTTCACTAATTCCCGCTTTTATGTATCTTGCAGGCCAGAGCAGATCCATCCATTTGCCTCCGCGATCGACACACCGCTCGAGGTTCCTGAGACAATGGTAAGCGAAAGCTCTCGGAATATTCTCTCTTGATTCTATCTCACCCCTTGTCAGACGGTTGGCCTTTTGAAAGACAAGCCACCTTATGTCCGCCTTCCTGAGGGCAATGTCGATATCTATGAAGCGTACCCACCAGACTCGCTTGAAGAATGGCACAAGAAGCACAATCTTTATAAAGAGTAATTACTCCTGCAATATAGTACTTCTCTTTGTTCCTTGCTACTCAACTATTCTCTATTTCGCGTTGTATTATTGTTTTTACAGTAAGCATTTTCTTGTGTCAGACTGAAATGACTACGAGCTCATATTTAAGAATGGACTGCAACTATCTCGTCCTTTTAATATTGAGAACAGGCTAGCTGTTAACGATACCCTTCTCAGTTCTCATGAGTCCTACATAATCCAGGGAAGCATCGTCAATTGAAGTTGAATGGACGTATTAGATATCTAATTCCAGTACCTGTCGTGCAAGAAATACCATTGTGTGCCGTAAAGGCTTTATCAGGTCACCTTGAAGCAGACTGATTGAATCTTGTATTCAAAGCAAGGCGAAATAATCAATTCTCTTCTGTTCTCCAAGGTCGGCCTCGAGGGCTGTATAATATCTGATAGTTGTTGAATTTTAATCAACGTTCCCTCTACACAAGAAATCCACTGAAAAATCCCCCATCATGGCTCAATTCCATCAAGTTTCTTATCAACAGACATACGTATTACCAGAGCCTTCTACGATTGGTGGGATTATCACCTTTCGCTCATCGCTCCTCGAGCCAGATAACGGTCCTGCCAACGATGGCACTACGCTCAACCTCATAAACAAAGGAGGCGATATCATGTTACACCTCAGCTTCCGCCCTTATGCAAATATAATCGTGTTCAACACACGCCTTGCGAAGGGGAGGTGGTGTCACCCAGAAGAGAGGGTCAGTTTCCAGGAACAGTTTGAAGGGGGTAAAAACATCACCATCACCATTTACGAGCACCCCGACCGGTATCAGATTCTCTTCAATGGAAAGACGGGACTTTATTTCAACAAGAGGATCTACGGGGACACCTATTCGATCATGTATGAAGGACGTCCTGAGACGTGCTTCTCTGATACAATCGCCTTTGAGACGTATGCCAACTGGGCTGCACTTGTTCCAGGCTCAAAATAAAGGTCATATTTTTCTTTCGCTTTCCTTCTCGCTTGTAATCAATTTCACATAGGTTGAAGCCTTGGGAATTTGTCATGAATGTTTAGTAGAGTATGCAAATCATTGGGAAACTCGTTTGATTGCAGGGTAGTTAAAAACAGATGATAAGGGTATACAAATATTATAGCAAAGTAACCTGGGATATACCAACCAAGAGGAGACGCCCTACCAGAAGGGTCAACCACAAGTCTTCTGTCAGGAAAATTATGAGGAAACCAAACAAAGTGCATGGGATCTAATGAGCTATCGTCGTCCAACTTGACAGCAACCAACCCACGCAGAACTGGTTGCGTCCTTTCTATCAGAAGGTGTAAATAATTTGGATGAGCAAGGAAGGATAAGTCAGAAATGCGCTTGGAACAGTCTGCAGAGAATGCGACAGAGTAAACTCTGAGAGAATGACCTTCGAGACTGGCAATAACTTGAAGACTGCCCGTTTTTCCATCCCACGGCCTAGCAGTTTTGTCACCAGATGACGAAGCAAATTTCGTGCCGTCCGCAGAGTGCAACAAAGTTGACCCATTCGAAATGATCTTTGAGGCTGGTGATATACGTCCCAGTCTTGCCATCCCACAACCGCATCGTATTATCTTCAGATGCCGAGACGAGTATCTGACCATCTATTGCACTGGGTTATGGCCTTCAAGGTGGCAACGTAATCCCCAGGTTTGTTATCCCATAGTCGTACAACGGGATTACCAGTTTTGTCATCTAATGACCGAACCGTTTCGTCACCAGACGCCAAGGCGAGTCGTGAGCCATCCATTGACAGTGCGATAGAATACACCGCGACAGAGTGACCCCCGAGGGTAGCTATATGGTCAAATGTATTCGCGTCCCACAGTCGTACCGTCTTGTCCTTAGATGTCGAAGCGAGTCTAGCCATCCGTAGAGAATATAACGAAGTTAACTGTATCAGAGTGACCAGTAAGGTCACCTTTTTTGCCGGCCCACACTTGAACTGTTCGGTCTCCAGGTGCTGAAGCAAATTTCAGGCCGTCAGGTGAATATCAGCGAGAAGTGACTTGTCGGCTATGACCCATCGTGGTGGAGTTTGCATTCCAAGTCTCATCAAGACCAGAAACCACTTCCAAGCCTCTTGTTTCCGGCCCTTGTACTGGCGAAATAGCACTGTATCAGTAGGAGTGAAGAGAACACTTGACCCCAGTACATGTGCATGGGCGAATAGCAAGATAAATTTGGAACCGTCGTGCAGTATTTCAGGGTTTATGCTCATTGATACCTGGTCTTGCGCATCCGCCTATTGAACCACGGCTGTTATCAATATCTCCAGATAAAACCTAGAGAACGCATTGCTTACGATAATTCTATAAATCCTATCCAAACTCGGATATGCCATATCGATCCGTCCAATAACACCAAGAGTCTCCAGCCAAGCCAAAAGGTGTGCAGACGAAAAGCGGGCAAGCCTCGTCATCGAGTCCTCCTGTGTCCAGATGATACGCCCAATGGTACAAGCATAAGCGAGTTTTACTGTTCCTGTGCGGTGCTGTAATTGGCTGTAATCCTTGTACCACTCGTCTAAACCAAGATCGTAGATATTCCGTTTTAAACTCTAAATCACAATCTTCAAACAGCGTTTAGCGATTCTCTGATGGTGTGCACTTGGTACAATGAAAAGTTCGGGACACGCTTCGCAGCGCTTTGAATTAGTGATGAAATTTGGAAAAGTTTTGTGGTGTATCCAAAAAATTTGGTCCTCTCCACTGCAATGAATGAGTGCAAATGTGATAAAGTCCCATGAATGTCATCGACGTCTATGTCAAGCAAACCCGCTAATACGGTGCCAACAATTTCCTGGTAATGATCAACCCAATCGTCGACAGGATTGGGTACAGCCGAGCGAATCTTTTGCGTATACACATGACCTCGATTCCGGGCGAGGATATTTCGGATGTAGCGCTCGGGGCGAGTAGTAATGAAAAGTTTTAAACGAGGCATCTTGTGAACCTCACTTGCGAACAGAGTCAGACGTCCGACAGCGTCATGAGGTTCGCACCCATCAAGCGCATCAATAACGACGAGAATAAGTTTTCCTTTAACACCGAGTAGATCCTTGAGTGGTTCTGCGATCAATTTAGTATACTGGCCACGAATATTACGGTCTGCCGCATCAGGATGCATCTAATGCCGCGGTGATCTGCCTTGCGAACTCGTCGTCATAAAGCGCGAGTTGATAAGCAAGCGTCGGAAAGCAAGCGTCGGAATTAGGAGTTTTACACGGGTACCCTTGAAGCACAATTTTCGTTGGCCAGACTCTTATACGATAGGCTGCTAGAACCGGATTAAGATTGCAAATAACTTGATTCTGTTGTAGAGTTTGTACCGGTTAATGAGATAAAGTATTTTTGGATAGAACCTACCAATTTATGTTTTTTTTTTAATTTTTTTAATTTTTTTTTCATTTTCTGGACATTGTCGTAATACCCAGAATCGTTCGAGTAACCCGTCTATGCTTGCATTCAAATCAACACAGCATCATCAGCCTTAAAGTATGCACCAACCGTTCCGCCTTGGACTCAATGACGCTTTGAAGAGTTTCCTGAAAACCTCTGGAGGGTATGAATACTCCATGCTCATGAATAAGAACAGACATACATGGCCAGCCGATTAATACTTGAAAGTAGGTTTCGCGGCAATTGAGAATAACCTTTCCCCCCAATAGGGGTTTCGATTGTCTCCTTCGGAAGGTTGCAGCGTGAATTAAATGACTTCAAGGCGTCATCATTGAGGTTGACTTGATACAGTTGGTGGTTAATTTTTTTCCGTATGTGAAAATGAAATTGCATAAAATACCTTCGATGACCTTGACGATCTCCAAAAGTGCAGGAAAGACACCTTTGGAACCCCATCGAAAGCCTTGTGAAGAAAGGTAAAGCTGTGCTTCAGCGCGATTTTTGCGTTCTTGATTAGGGTATGGTGAGAAATTCACGAACAATTTCTAACAATGTTATTAACTTTTCGTTGTCCAGACCAATTTTTAACCACTGTTAATAAATGTTAATAAAGGTTTATAAACACGAAGTTACTAACATGTTAGAAATTAATATTAACATGTTATTAACATCCGGGCCGGGTTAAAAATCGTTAACAATTCCCATCAACATCATCGCCCGCAATCCTCTGGGCTTTACCAGCTATCAAAGGCCTCTGCAACACTAATCTGGTCATTAGGCTTCACGGAAATTGATACAGAAGGCTGCGCTGCAGCTTCTTCCAAGTCCGGCCCTGTGGAGATCATGTCAAGGAGTGCATGTGACTTGAGATCAATGCACGGATCGACTTTGAAGGGTGTTCGACACCCAGCGCTGGCCTCGGCACTGAACGGAGTGTCCGGAAGTGTTTCTTCTTCACCTCCATCATCCTCAGATTCTTCATCCAGTTCTGAGTTTTCTGGGAATGGCATTGAATAACATACAGCTTCATTGTAAACATGATATGCTTTCTCAGCTCACTTCAAAATATCAAATATCCATTTCCGCAAAACACCATCCTGGGAATAATGTTCCCAAAATTTGGAGAGTACTTTGTACAATGCGCAGACTGCAGGACCACACTCAGCTATTGTGATAATTCCATCACCAGTGGTCCGTGCCTGCCATCCAAAAACCCTCTTCCGAGTTAGAAGGTGAATTATTAACAATTATTAACACCCCAAACTCTCAGGAGCCCAGTGTTAATAACAGGTTATTAACATGTTATTAACATGAATTATTAACAGTGTTAGTAATTAGCGAATTTCTCACCATACCCTATTCTTGATAGAGCTGGAAACGAATTTCTCATTGGATTCAGAAGGGCTGGTGATGGTTGATCTGAACTGTTGTTCCGGAGATGACTGCAAATCCTTTCAGATCCACACTGGCACCTTGGTTAAAAGAAACATTTGAGGTCGAGAGCGATGAGGAAAGTCGCGACTGGCTCGCAACCCCTGATGGGCTGTCGGCTTCAGGCTTGAACAATTTTTTTCAATTTATGCATGATAGATGGATGGCAGACAACAGTTGCTGGGATAGCTAAAGAAGATAAAATCAACAGTCGAATTCGTGGTCAACCGTCAACATCAAACCCCTAAGGTACATATGAAACTCTACTACATAGCTTGGTGGTATGGAAAAAGCAGGTTTACAAAGAAAGAAAAAAAACTCTAAGGTACGAAGACTCGAACAAAACCAGAAAGATAATCCAGATAAACGCGTCATACCGTAAATTCACGGCTCGTATCCTACATGCCAAAACGTGAGCAAATACCAGGAAGCACATCGTTGTCGACGTACCAAAGGGTGAGTACCACTAATTTGTGGTTTTTGTCGATATTTTGGAACCAAGATCTGCCTGATACGTGCCAGAAGCTCTCCATATGTCTCACGTGGATTTCTGTCTGTAAGAGATGTCAAAACCTAGTTTTCAAGCAGGTGACAAAGTCGCTTACTCAGACATTCGATGAAAGCCTATGAATAAGACCCAAAAAAATTTATTCAGGGCAATTATAATTGATCAGAAAACATACGAAACTCATTGCACCAACGGCAACGCCATTTTGAAATGTGTCGACGCTCTTCTCGTTGTCTTGACATGCTGAGAAGCAAATCTATTGATGCATTCCTCAGGAAACCACAACGGAAAAAATCAAATGCAAGAACCAACCACATCGGGTTTAGGACCTGTTCCCTTTGTTTTTGCCCTTGCAGAAATGTGCTGTAAACCTCGGAGTCGACCATGCGCCGAATGCTAAACAGGGTGCATAAAACCGATGCCTTTACATAAAGGCAGATATGATTTCAACGTACAAGGTAAGGAAGATCTGGGTATCAGAAGTCAGATTAATGAGAGAAATCTAATGAGTGAATGACGGTACCCAACACCGTTCCAGAATGACAGGACTAAAATACGGACAGCTTAAAGCCCAAGCTCTTTTCTGATTAAATGATACACATACATCGAATATCGCCTGAAATTTCTTAAGCCTGCAATCTAACAAAGACGATAACAGAACTCACAGTCAACCGGCAGCCAGAAGGAAGCGGCTCGACCAGAGCCTTGTTGAGTTCCTGATACGACAATGATGACAACGTTGACATGTAGGCTGATAACAGACTCACATCGTCAATAATGTCTCCCTCCTGCTGGAAATCGACAGGGAAGATTGCTTAATGGTATAAGATTCAACAAAAGACTACATTCTGGGCCAGGAAATGTGACATACTGTCATCCATTCCGTCAGCCTCGCGTCCACTCGCATCCGGCGACTGACCACCATGTCCAGAATCTAAAGTCCAAATTCAGGAATCATATCAAAAAGAAAGAAAGATATCAAACAATGAATAAACAATGAATCGTGAGCTTTGGCGTCTTTCACCAACCACATGAACGCATTAAACAATTCCTTTCGTGTTGGACGAGGGAGTGAAGGGTCTACATCAGAAAGCAAAAGAATTTCACTCGGCGGAAAATTGTGCTGGCCTAGGACGCAATGGTAACGAAAAGAAAAGAAAGTGGAAGAGAGGAACGAACGAATCAAGAACTCCCGCATGCTCTTCGCATCGTTAAAACATCCTTTCAATTCTTTTCTTTGTCCGACATAGTTTATTCCGATCTTTTGAATCGTCAGTGAGAATCCAATGAGAAGACCCGTTAAAATGACGCACACAAACAGCCTTTTTCCTCCCTGTACATTTGGAAGGTCGCCAATCAGGATGAGGAGGAAGCGACCTTAGATAAGTCTGCACCATCTCATCTAAAAAGTTACTTGAATCATAGGCCCTTCCACCTGCTGACGAAGTAGTCATGATGCTCGGTGCCATATGACTACCCATAGCAGACGGTGAAAGCGTCGAAACCGGTCGTGACGCAGACTCTCCACCAGGTGGGAAGAAAGGCGATCGACCGGCATAAAGAGAAGCACTCGTCGGAGGGCGCCCATGTTCATCGGCCAGACGATTGCCATGCGAACCGGCGACATTACTGCCTTGAATGGAGTGTTCAAGCGGGGGATCGTAGGCGTAATCGACAGAGTGTCGATTCGGTCGGTGCGCAGAGTGTTGCGAAGCAAGTGTTTCATGTGAAGGTACGTGTCCCGAGGGGCGAGGGTGAGCTCCCTGTTCTTGTTGTCCATGGCTGGTAGCTTGTGTTTGGTAATTTGGAGGGCGTTGGGCGATAGGATCATCCGAAGGTCGTTCTCTTGTCCGATCTTGGTTATAAGAATGTGGATATGACGAATACCGGTGTGAGTATGAATAATCATCATCTCCGTATGGATACGAGACTCGTTGTCGATCATCTTCGCGAACGCGGGAGGAGTTATATCGTTCTCTGGAAGGTGTTCTTGAACGTTCACGTCTGTGTCGCGGAGGCGGTGAATAGGATGATGCACGTCCTCTCGAATCACGTGAAGACGAGTATTCTGAATCAGTATACACCGCACGATTGTGAAGATTGTAAGTATCGATTGTAGAAGGTGTGCCAGGACGAGAATCATAAGACCGATGGCGCCGCCGTGGAGGAGTACGCGAACGTGAATATCGACGATCATAATATCGGTCACCGTATTTTGAACCATGGGAATGATCGTTGGGATCCGTAGGGTAATTCATATACGAAGGCGCATAAGCTGAACTGTGACGGGGATGTCGTAGAACACCTCGTTGATGTGACGAACCGTTTACATTCGCAGACTTTGGTTCTCGGTTATCTGAAGCAGATAACTGGACATCGTAGTCGTATATTGGTGTGACCATAATGGCCTTGGGCGGCGGATGGAATCTACAACCATATCATTGGTACAATTGGAGAACGATCTCTCCAGTAGTGCAAACCTGGGTAAAGGATCATCTGGTTTGCTGTTCATTAGACTATTCAGCGTGCATTTGTCAAGCAGATACGCCGTGCTTACATTAATAACTTTTGTCGAGTCAAATCAAGGTGGATAACTGACCGCGAGCTCATTGCAGTCGAGGAACAGGAGTCGGTTATCCGGGCCGACTAAGCTTGTTGTCACATGGTCTATTATTAGGTAAGACTATTTATTCAAATTGTCCTGCCAGTGTCAACTCCCGCCCCAGTTTCGCAGGTCGAGTTCCTTTACTTTGTATTCATGTAATCTTGGGCGTGTCATTCCAGAGATATCGTTGACAAATATGGATACTGGATCTCCATGTCGCTATACTTTGATAGCGCTCTTCTTCCTCCACTTCCTGACATACCTGAGACCAAAGCGAGATCCCAAAAATAAGTAAGATGGATAAGAAGCTTTGCAATACTAAATACTTTCAGGGCTATCAAAGTTAATTTCACTCTCGTCGTCATCGTGGAATGGTAGGTCGAAGTATATATTCACAAGTCCTTTATATTCGGGGGTGACAGTGGCCTGTCTATCGACAGGTCGGCTTGCCGATGCAGGAATGAGTCATTTGAGAATAACGGCCGAGAACCAACACCGGTTGGTTGTGGACCTCCTGAAAAGCGCGTCAACGCGATACAAGTATGGAAGGGAAGGGCCAGTGTTTAAAAATCCCCAGAGAGTAAATCTCCATAAAAGGGTAGATGAGATCACAGATTCTTCTTCCCCCGAAACAATGCATCTGGGCTGGCGGTGAAGTTCGCGATACAGATAAACAGACATAGAAAACTTGCATTTGCTGCAAGAAATATTTTGTACATACATATCCGCCATTCATTGCAACCACCCACTCCATGTATAAAATGCAGTGCATATGTCATTTTCACCTCTCCGAGTGTTGGCCTTCGACCTCAAACCCTGGCGGTGAGAACAAAAAGCGGGTTGTACCCTCATTCTTACCCAAGCCCTCGTTCACACTCATCGGGGCGCCTTCCACCGCCGTAGGAGCAGGGTTGATCCCGCCCAGGCCGGAATTCATACTCCAAGGCCCCCTCTTCCGTGGGACATGCTCTGTTTGGCGCATGAAGATCTTGAGACGGATGAGCTGGTCCGCGTTGTATGTGTACAATGCAAACTGCTGCTGATGGTGATGATAAGGATGAGACAGGTGTTGTTGTTGTTGATGTCTGTCTCTGGAAAGATGCGGGGAAGGCGAAGAAGGCGTCGAAGGGGATGTGTTGGCAGAGGAACCGGAGGATTGGGTGTATGTGATGAGGAGATCGAGGAATGTGTGTGCGATATCTTTGGACGGACATCGGAATCGGAAACGTTCAGAAAAGAAGACGAGGAAACGTTACCGTCAAGGTCCTCAGCTGCCGTCTTATATGTCCTCTCCCAATCCAAATGCTTATTGAGCATCGTGGCCAATTTGGCACTGCTCGTCTCGCCTTCGTTGATTGTTGACGGTGGTTGTTCGAAAGAGAGTAAAAGGCTAGCAATGTAAAGACTTCCAAGGGCGATCGAGTGCGGAGGGTACAGTAACGGAAGAATGGTTCGATGACTGTAAAAGGGATTGCGTTAGAAATGAAGTGGTACTATGAAGGAAAAAAATGTGTTTCTACCAATCAATGGCAATCCGCCACGCGAACTTGACGAGTTTCTTGGATGCTGCGTGACGCTCGAGTTCAAATATGAAGTCTGAAAGTCGAAGAATCTCTAGTGCACCTTTTAATTCCTTCCCTAGCTTGATAACATACGGGAAAGGTAGTTTTGCTGTAAAATTGAAACAAACAGTCTCTAGAATCAACCTTTCAATAGCCAGAAGGCGCTGCCTATCGGCTTCCACTAACTGGCAGAAATTAACCAAAAACGCACTCGGAACGAAAAATCATAACGAAAAAAACGTACAGAGGGATCCATCGTGTCGAGATCAACGTCACCACCTAGATGTTTTGATTTGGCTGCCAGATCGGGGAAGCGTATAGCGTACGACACAGCTAAGAGCTCGCGAGGTTTTTTGAGCGTGTCGTGCATCTTTGCAGAAACAAACATGGCAGCAAGGGATACGTCCTGTGAAGAATGGTTAATACGCGAACAAGAGCGACTGTATTGTCCGTACATAATATTGAAAATCTTTCCGAGGGAAGAAAAGGTGGAATCGATGGTAAAGCGTTTGTGCAGTGGCGATAGTCCGTCTTGGGCTGTTTTTTTCATTCATAAAAAATATCATAGTACAGGGGGAGGAATCAGAACTTACAACCCCACACGAGACCCTACACTTTCGATAAAAGTGCAAGCACTCTGTCGGATTTTCTCTTCTTGAGTAACGGTTTGCTTGCCCCGCTGTTTTTCAGAGAGGAATTCGATATCTTGGTGTGAGAAATAGGGATAGTAATACTTTGAGGCGTATTTGGATGAGACGGAAGACGACGTGATTTTTTGAGGTGGCATTGGCGAGTCTTTAATCCTGCAGTGAATGATTTGATCGGAGTTCGAAAACCCATATTGAAAGCGAGCAGCGGGTATGTTAAGATTCGAATGCGTCGCACTTCCTAAAGGTCCACGATTGCTTTGACCATGGTATAATAATGTATCTAATCATGGAGAACCGTCCCAATGCTACGCGCTTGCTGCCATCGAGGTGAATAGATGGTCAGCTAACTCATAATTGGGTGAGTGGCATTAAAACTTGAGGTTGTCATGTCTACTTCATATAATCAGTGCTGATACTATCTCATTGTGATTATGGCAGCCTTGCAGCACTTCTGTGCCTTCTGATCCATGGAAACTGTGTAGAGATTGGACAATATGTCCTTTCATCTGATCAAGTTCCCAGTCGAAGGTCACAGGCATGTTGCAGTGTCGAAGCCACACCACATAATCCGTAAAGCAAATTTGCTGAATGAGAAGCAGGGGGAATGGAAATCCTTGGGGAGGATGTCTTGTTCTTCCGCTAATTCAATTCTTGAACCTTTAATACTTTTTTCGAGTCGACTGATATCATTGTTTTTCTCTTCGAATATGCGCTTTGACGAATCCCCACCCCTTTTTTCATTTACTTCCTAATCGTCTCGCCAAGAGGACATGTGTCAGACCCTTGGAAAAAAAAATCTAACCTTCCGATAATTCTCCCATTGATATCCTTCACCTATGTCCTCTAGACCATGATTTACACTGTATCAAAGTAATCTGAAGTCTCAAACTATATTGTCAGGTGTTGGTAATGGCCTTCAGCAACCCCATCACTCAGGATTATTTTGTGCTGGCAACTTAGGTGGCATCTTCGCACCGCTGATTATCCGTAAGTAGGCTCATTTTCCCGTTATGGCTATTTTATTGCTGCACGCTTTCACCATGCTTCATGGATGCTTTGTTGCGTTGACACATCAGGCCCGCTATCTACCTCATACAAATGGACCGCGTTTTAACCTTGGTTCGTGAATTATTGACTCGTTTTACAACGCTTTGAGTTGGCACTCCAGTAATCTATGCCCCCTATTTAGCGAAGCTGCAGTGGTGCAGGTATTTCGATTTAGATAACGATAAGGATCCTCTTGGCACCAAATACTAACAGTTCGCACAAACGCACTACATACTGTAGGCTCAGAGAGTGTGACTCCATTCAATTCCATGTCTATTTCTGCCACTCATGGAAAGGGACAGAGCCGAAGAACAACATTACCATGGCCCACTTCGAAAACTCAGTTTGTATTTCGAGCGCCACTGGCAGCCGTCAACAGAGTTCAGGACCACAATTAAGGATGCGGATGCAACGGATCCCAATTCCGCGTCTTGCGGAATGTTTCACTGAGCATTGTTGATTCGGGGATTGGGTTATTTCCTAAGCGTCTTCGTCGTTCCAAGCTTAGCAATATTTATTTTCTTGTACAAGTTGGAAGAATTGGAAAAGA
>QDKV01005106.1_pt1 | contig 27454 bp, 29 predicted proteins | sample 1861101 | NCBI WGS metagenome assembly QDKV01 (sample SAMN04275158, study PRJNA302643) | Fungus metagenome, whole genome shotgun sequencing project. | isolation source: fruitbody | host: Mallocybe terrigena | place: Sweden | collected 2013 | reverse complement strand
AGGTATCTTTGCGTTTTTCATGCCGAAATGCGTCTTCTACTTCAGTAAAAGGTCCACCGTAATCATTGAAGGGGGAACGTTTATACAGATAAATGTCGTTTCCCGTGACAGTAAGTCGCCGCGTTCCCGTGATCTCACTGCCATCGACGTTCCTTGCTACAGTAAGGAGACCATCTGAACTGGCTTGTCGTATTGTACATTCGGGACATGAAACTCTCTGAAAGATGATGAAGATGATGAAGTAACCTTTTGTTACGACTGGGACATAATTTTTCTTTCGGTTCTTCTCCTTGTTGACCTGATGCTACTCATGCGAAGTACTGTATGTATAGTGGTATAATCCCGCTACAATTTACACAATTGTTCAAATTTCAAATAACAGTACATGTCATCGAGAAGGTATTTTGGTAAGCCTTGGTGACTGCCAGTCCTTCTGCCAAGTGGAAAGACGTTACTGAGTAAAGTTGACAAACACTGGCAATCGTACTTATCTCCACACCCATTTGTCGGTTGCACATAGTTGCACATCGTAAATCACGTCCAGCGTCCTTTGGCTTCAAAGCATGTCGAAATCGGAATCTTCAGTCGACCTAATATTCCTATTCACAAAGATTGGCTTAACAAAGGCCAAGGCAGAAGAGGCAGCCAAGTCTCCGAAGAGTTCTGCAATTCTCAAAGAGATTATTGAATGCAATAACGAACTCTCCGGAATCGATGAAAAGAAGGCGACGCTACTTTCTAATCTCTCTATCGCACTGTCAAAAACTAGTGATATTGACTTTGTGAGGAGGGACTATGTGGTCAAAGCCATTCTAGAGACCAAATTGGCGACAGTTGACCAGATCTCAGGTGAGAATTCTGCGTGGGCTGTCAAGGGTGTTTCGATTTCTTAATTTGTGCTTTCAGCTGCTGTGAAGTACCTTCGATTGCATAAGCTGCCCATCGACGATATCGAATTCAACAAAGAATGTGGCATTGGTATGTAGATTTGTGAACTTTTTCGTTTCCACATGCTGACACTATGTTCAGGCTTTTCAATTACGGCCGAAAAAATCATGGAAATTGTAGAAAACTACGTTAATTCAAACAGTGTGTCTGGATGGGCAAACCTCGGAACTGTAATTAATGCACTCAAGGCCACTCCAGAACTGAAATGGGCAAACCCCCTCGAAGTGAAGAATGCGGCAGAAAAGGTGTTTGTCGTGAAATTCGGAGCAAAGGAAGCTGCCAAACCCAAGGGCAAAGTAAGCCACCTACTTTTGGTCGTAGTCAAGTTCTCAGAATGCCTTATAGGTGTCGAAACCTGCGTCTACGCGAACAGAGTCCAAAGAAGAGAATTTATTGACGCCAGAACAAACACGAAAAACCGTCTTTGAAGAAGGGTTCCTTGGTTCTCTGCATAAACCAGGCGGTAACCCTCAAATTCACGATTACCTTCGCGATGCCCACTTGGACACAACAAAAGGCCAAGTTTGGACTCGTTTCCCGCCTGAGCCTAATGGTTATTTGCATATTGGACACTCAAAGGCGATCTTCGTCAATTTCGGATATGCCGCCCATCATAATGGCAAATGCTACCTACGGTATGACGATACCAACCCAGAGAAGGAGGAGGCTAGGTATTTTGAAAGCATCTTGGAGATGGTGCGTTGGCTAGGATACGAACCTTGGAAAATCACGTATTCGAGTGATTACTTCGATGAATTGTATCAATTTGCAGTGGAACTTATCAAACGGGATAAGGCTTACGTTTGTCATTGTACTCGTATGTTTTCCTTTCTATTTATACTTTAGATTGTTCACGGGGCATGAATTCCAGAGGTGGAAATAAAAGCCGACAGAGGCGAGAAGAGGAACAAGCCAAGACCTTGTGTCCATAGAGACCGACCAATTGGAGAGTCTCTGACCGAGTTCGAGAACATGAAGAATGGAAAATATAAGCCCAAGGAAGCCAACCTCCGCATGAAGCAAGATCTCGGGGATGGAAATCCTCAAATGTGGGATCTTACGGCATATCGCATCTTGGAAAGCCCCCATCAGCGGACCAAGGACAAATGGCGGATTTATCCCACGTACGATTTTACGCATTGCCTTGTTGACAGTATAGAGAGCATATCGTGGGTGGAGTGTTGCAACATCACTCAACATGAATACTGACCGTCTTTGACAGGCATTCGCTTTGCACAACGGAATTCATTGCTTCTCGTCAGTCGTATGACTGGCTTTGTGATGCTCTCGAAGTGTACAAGCCAAGGCAGTCCGAATACGGTCGCTTATCCTTGGAGGGCTCGATTATGTCTAAGCGAAAGATCTTGACATTGGTGGATGAAGGATATGTTAATGGATGGGATGATCCTCGACTCTACACACTCATCGCATTGCGCAGACGCGGTGTTCCTCCTGGTGCTATTATTTCTTTTGTCAGTACCCTGGGTGTAACGACGGCACCATCGACAATCGAAGCTGCTCGCTTCGAGCAGACAGTTAGGCAGTACCTCGAAGGATCGGCGCCTCGACTTCTCATGGTCTTGAAGCCCCTGAAAGTGACCATCGAGAATCTCGCGGATGATTACTGCCTCATGGTAGAGAAGCCATTACATCCCAAAGTACCAGAACTGGGAACTTCGACCATTCCGTTTACAAAGGCGATCTATATTGAAGCAGATGATTTCAGACTAGAAGATTCTAAAGATTACTTCCGTCTTGCTCCAGGAAAGACTGTCGGTCTTTTCCAAGCCCCTTATCCCATCACATGTACGTCATATAAGACGGACCCCACCACTGGAAAGGTCATCGAGCTTATCTGCAAACTGGAAAACGAAGGTCCGCAGAAGAAACCCAAAGCATATATCCAATGGGTGGCTGAGCATGCGCCGTCAGGGAGCCCAGTTCGAGTCGACGAGACACGCATTTTCAATCGCTTGTTCAAGAGCGATGTCGTGCCTAAAGATTTCAAGGCGGACATTGCGCCTCATACCTTAGAAGTCGTTACGACCGCCGTAATTGAGATTGGGTTCTGGCCCCTTGCTGAACGAGCTATGGTAGACGCGAGGAGGGAAGCAGAAGTCAGGACTAGTCAAGCTGCAACGGGGAACACAACTCAAGACGATAATACAGAGGATGACACGCCAGTTGCAACAACTGAACAGCTTGTCGGCAACGAATGTGTCAGATTCCAGGGCCTCCGTCTGGCCTACTTCGCTCTCGACAAAGATGCTCGGATTGCCGCGTTGACGGAAAGTTCATTATCTACAGGACGCAAGCAAGGGGACTATCTAGTACTGAATCGCATTGTTAGCTTGAAGGAGGATTCCGCAAAGTCTTGAATACGATTTGATCCCTGAACCTTTACTTAGTATTCTTTCTTAGAACCACTTGAAAAGAGAAAAATGAAATTCCGCAAGTGTATGATGATAAGAGTGTGAAGACAATTCTCGAAGTTTTCAGGTGATTAAAAGGGACAACATGAACAACAAAATTAGACATCTAGTACTCAGCCTCCTCAACATCGGCAGAGTCAATGCCAACTTCCTCGTAGTCTTTCTCGAGAGCAGCAAGATCTTCGCGAGCTTCTGAGAATTCACCTTCTTCCATACCCTCGCCAACATACCAATGGACAAATGCTCGCTTGGAATAGAGAAGATCGAACTTGTGGTCAAGACGGCTCCAAGCGGATGAAATGGCGGTGGTATTGGACAACATACACATGCTGCGCGACACCTTGGCAAGGTCACCACCAGGGACGTGAGCAGGAGGTTCATTACAAATACCAAGCTTGAAACCAGTGGGACACCAGTCAACAAACTGAATAGTCCGCTTGGTCTTGATGATGGCAACTGCAGCATTGACGTCCTTAGGCACGACATCACCACGGTAGAGAAGAGCACACGCCACTTAAGAGTTAATACGAATATTAGTAAGAGTATGAATGTGTTTGAAAACACATACTGTATTTCCCTTCTCTGGGATCGCACTTGACCATCTGGTTACCCGGCTCAAAGCATGAGAAAGTCATATCAGCAACAGAATTTTGCTCGTGGTGAGCCTTTTCAGTAGAGACAATCGGTGCAAAGGTAGCGAGAGGGAAATGAATGCGGGGGAAACTATGAAAGATTGAGTATGTTAATTGTTTAATCAAGTCAGTCACTTACGGGACCAAGTTCGTTTGGAACTCATTCAAATCGACATTCAAGGAACCATCGAACCGAAGAGAAGCAGTAATAGAAGAGACAACTTGGGCTATAAGCCTGTTCAAGTTCGTGAGACTTGGCGAGCTAATGCCGAGGTTCTTTTTGCAAATGTCGTAAATAGCTTCGTTATCAACCTACAGTAACATGAGGAACATAGTCGCGTCAGAATAATGGTTTCCCCTACCATGAAGGAGCAGTCCGAGTGTTCAAGAGTGGTATGAGTAGTGAGGACTGAGTTGTATGGTTCAACAACAGAGTTCGCGAGCGTAGGTGCAGGGTAAACACTGAACTCCAGTTTAGACTTCTTTCCATAGTCGGTGGAGAGACGCTCAAGGATCAAGGCGCCGAAACCAGAACCAGTTCCACCTCCGAAGGAGTGGAAGACAAAGAAGCCTTGGAGTCCAGAGCAGTTATCAGCCAGGCGGCGAACTTTGTCCATCACATTGTCAATTTGCTCTTTGCCAATTGTGTAATGGCCACGGGCATCTGTCACCGAAAGTCAACCCCTTATTCTCGTAAAGAACAATAAGAATAGGTGCATACAATTGCTGGCAGCATCCTCTTTGCCAGTGAGAAGGGTCTCAGGATGGAAGAGACTCCTGTATGGACCATTCCTGACCTCATCAATGACATTCGGCTCGAGGTCGATGTACAGCGATCGGGGCACGTGTTTGCCAGAGGAAGTCTCCGAAAAAAACGTGCTAAAACCACCGTCGTTGGTAGAAGGTGAACCTTCGAGTAGACGACCGTCAGGCTGCAAGTCGTATTTCCATCAGCATTAACTTTCGATCTTAAAAGAACAGTGAACTAACGCTTAAACCGTGCTCAACAGTGTAGAGCTCCCCTGATAATCAATCAGCATCACGCCACTTTTCTAATAATTCAGGAGTTGACGCCACGAAATCGGCGCGTCATAACCTCCTCTCCGCGTGTCAGAGGCAGCACACATAATTGTGGTGCAACTGGCGGGCGCGAAAAAGCTGAAATGACTTACAGCAGGCATTGCCGATCTGGACACCAGCCTGACCAACATGCACAGAGATGACTTCACGCATTTTAACAAGATGGAAAGACTTATAGAAGTTGTTAATGTTAAGAAAAAACGATAACACGTAGGGGGTGCTCACAAAGAAGTAGAAAGTGAAAGAGGATGCTGCGATGGCAAAAAAAGACGGAAGTCAGCCAACACTAGAATTATATGATCTCCCTTTCCCACGCTACTAGCTGTCAAATTCTGACTGGTCTGTGCGTAACTATATGTATTGCCTTTATAAACTAGTAAGATAAATGATGCAAGTGTAATAAGGAATATAGCAATGCACCAACTCCCTGGACTAGTATAGGCGTTAGCACGCTTCTACCATGGTCCATTACCAACTGTGCAATGTCCTTCCTGCCGACATATCATTATTGATCCTTCTACTTCGTATTCCCATCAGTCTCATTCTTCAATCTAACATTCTCCGCAGCCCTTTTGACTCCATTAGCGACTTTCTTGGACGTCTTTTCTCCAAAGTACCTACAAAATGCACGAAGTTCAACACGTTTTCAAATTAAGGAGGATTAAATTTACCCAACGAGACCATCCCAGACATCGAGACCGTGGACCGGAATGATATGAGCCCTGACTTGTTGTTCGGAAACAGATTGCCTGGGTGGATTAGGACCCAGCGCAGCCGCAACAACGTCGATAGCCTTTAACTTCGGAATAGTCTCGTGAGTAACTGGGGCGGTATGGTAAATACTCTTTTTCAGAAGAGCATAGCCTTCGGACTGAAAGAAATTGCGTTGAGAAGTTTGTGGTAATTGAACTACAACTATTGTACTGACCGTATCCCATCTACCAGCAATCGCAGTCGCTGGCGGACGTTCATCGTACAAATCCAAGGGACCCCAACGTCGATCCGGCTGAATCTCACGGACAACAGTAGACTTTTTCAACTTGGTCGGTCCTCCATGGTCACCAGTATGACTATTATCACCGCCATAATTCACATTCTTATCATGGTGCACAAACCCTTGGTCGAATGCTTTCTTCAAAAGCTTTGCCGCCTTTGCTTCGTATTTGGCCTTTTGTTTGAGAGCTTTCAGACCCGCTTGATGGTACCGCTTGTCCCAAGTTTTCTGACCATCAAGCCAACGTAGGGCAGGTGCTTCTTTGATGATACCAATTTGTGATGGCTTCAGTTTGAGCGCTGGTATCTCTTCCGGAAGCTCCATTGGTCGAATTTTTCCATGTATGTCTACGCGTTCGCGAATGAAGTGGGCAGCGGGGATGTCTTGTTCCTATACCGACTTGAGTAATTTCCTTTGGTTCAACAGAACTCTCACCTTCCATGACTTTTTCGATGAAGTCGATTGTTCTGGGGTTCCATTCGTCGTCTTTCCGCTGCTCGACGGTGAGGAAAGATTGTTTGCTTTGTTATTGTCCCTCACTTCCTCCGTGATGATCCCCGAATTCTTCAGGTACACCTTGACATCTAAATCCGGACTCGTTGGGCGTTCCTTGTTATTCCCTTGTGGCCGTCCGTCTCTTCCATTTAACCTCCGTACAGTCTTCATTTCCGACTGCTTTTCGACCTTTTCAAGTGGTAAGGAAAACTCTGGAAATGGATGATTTTCGAGATATTCTGGGTCCTTGGACGTTACGTGCTTGATAAACTCGCCTATGGAGCGATATGCATATTTTGCCTATGAAATCGAGCGAATTAATGAGATGCTGAAAAATTGGAGGACGAAAGTACGTACGGCCTCTGCGAAAATGAAGACGGTCAAAACATGACACATGCCATCAAAGACCTGCAGATGAACCTAAAGGACGAAATTGATATACAATTTTTTCAGCATCATAACTGAATAGCGAACGTTTGTTGGTTGAGTAAACTTTTGCGCATTCTCCTTTTGCCGCCTACCATCACGGAGAACGCCAGGTCGTGCAGGATAATTAGCCGGACAAGCTGCCTTATGCGCCAAATACATGATTTCATCTCGCAAATCTTCTCCATCACCCGCAATGATGTACAGAGGCGGTAGATTGCCAAACGAGGCTTGCACGATTGGTGAGACAAGGGGATGGGTTAATAATCTACAATGTTATCAATGAAGTTGATCTCTACGTAATCACCAACTCCACCCACTCTGTAGAAGCGTACATCTGTATCTGTGAGCGCAATTCCAGAGGAATTGCATTTGGATTTTCCATGAGGATCTTGGGTGGTTTCGGTTCCCAGTGTTCAATCCCAAGATCGTCCAAGGTATCCGAATTCTGTGTTGTTGATGACACTGGACCGAAATCAGCACCGGAGGTGCTCCTCGAAATACAAGCCTTCGATTTGATGTCTCCGTTTCCGTCATCGCTTGGAACGTCATGCACATCCAGCATTGCTTGTTGGCTTTTGACCATTTCGTCTGGACCATAGACCTCACCCTCAGCTTTTGGTGCGTGTTCGAGGCGTTCGTGAGAGGGCTTCAATACATCAGCATGGCCTGGCAGTGGTGGCTCGTTCGTAACGGAGGGTACTATACGGCCTCCGCTTTCTGGAACAGTGGGATTCGGCCAGAGTGTTGACGGCTTGGCAAGAAATCCATGCTTGGGTATAATATCCTGAAAAAAAAGGGTCATACATGGCAGAATTTTATTTAAAAATAAACGTAATTACAGTATGACAATTTGCCATGACGCTGGGAAAGCTATGAGTCAAGTCTACCCAAGGACTGATAAGAATGGCGCCTGCAGGCATTGGCAGGCCAAGGTCACGCAGGATAGTCAACACCGTTACACACAAACCGCCTCCAGCGGAGTCGCCTGCGAAGACGACTTTGGAGGGCGATACGGGCTTGTGAAGTGCTTCTGGAGGTGGCTGAATGAGATACAGGTCTAGAGAATCATCAGAACAACATATGAATTGGAAAAAAAACCGTAGCTTACAAGCCGCAAGCACGTCTTGTAGTGGACAAGGCCATGGGTATTGCGGCACCTTGCGATAGTTTACTGCGAAGGCCCGCCCGTTGAATTTATGGGCTAGTAAATCCACTTTTCAGAGAGGTCTCATTATTCGATACTTGATACGCACTGTAATGTAGAATCTGGTATCTATGTGTATCTTGCATGGGATAAGCCGATAATTTGCAACGAGACAGAGAGTCCTTACTGATCGATCCGAAAGAGTAACCACCTTAGAGGTAGATGACATTCAAATTAAATGAATGTAAACATGATACGTACCTCCGTGAACGTACATCTTTGAATATACTTTCTAAGCACCTCCGATTACCATACATGTGCAAAAGAATGACATACCATGACGGACTCCAACTTCTCCATGCGTAATATATTTATTTCGGATTCCTTCAGTTTCTGACTTTTCTTCGTCTTGAAATCGTCGTCTGTCCCGAGATCTTCCTCTTGAGCTACCCACTCTGCATCAATTCCATCCATGCCGCGAACCTGCCACCAGCGCTCTCCGCCGACAACATGAGTGAGCTCCTCCGGACCGAACCAGTCTATCAGATGATCTGCTGCTGCGTTGCATGTTTTTAATGGTATTAGCACTGGACAAACGGCCGCCCACGGTGGTGCAGGTACATGCGTATTCGTGCTGAACACAAGTTTTAGTCTCAACACTACGACAAAGTGAACAATTCTAACAAGGCTTGAAGCGACTCTATTGTGTTATTCGCACCAAAATCAAGAAAAGCTGAGAAAGAATTCAGAAGTGAAGTTGAAAGCGCGAGTCGAATGAACGAACCTTTGACGATGTGGAAAGCTCTGAGATTCAGAAGTACGTTTGGATGGTGGATTTGAAGAATATTTCATAACTCACTGGTCAAAAAATATGTCGTCTTGTGGCGTCTCTTGACAACGACCATCTTTCAGCCGCTTAGCTTTTTTCTTCCAATGTCTGAAGAAAGTTTGAATAACCACTGCACCAGAAAATCAGTTTTGCGTCGCCGAAGACTTGGTTTCTGACCCACCCGGAGTGATGTGTACAGCAGCTGAGAAGGTGTTGACTGTCATTAAAGGAGGAAGACAACGTTTCAGACTTCCACACCATGATTGCGGCAAGCCCGCACACGACCCAGATTAATTCCAAAGCGTATTTCGTATGACGTCACAACGTGGGAGTTCCCGACTCAGCCAAACTCAGCCAAGCTACTATGCTTACATGAGACGGAGCGCTCTTAATGATCACCTTCACCCCGCTGTCCGGCGCGGCGCGTGAATCCAGAACGACCCCACTCTGCTATTTATTACAAATCGACGATGTCAGGATATTAATTGATTGCGGGTCTCCAGATTGGGCTCCAGAGTTGTCACCGTTCCATCCTGAGCAGACCGAAGAGGAGGAAAGGTCGTCGTGGAAGGAATACTGCGAAGCTCTGCAAAAGTATGCAAAAAAAATTTCCTTGTTCCAGTTTGTTTTCATCTGAGGTTTTTTCTAAGGGCCGCACCAACAGTAGACCTAGTGCTAATATCCCATGGCGACTTGGCTCATTGCGGACTGTATCCTTGGGCATACTCCCGATGGGGGCTCAAAGCGCCAGCTTATACAACGTTACCCGTTCAAGCTATGGGTCGGATTGCGGTCACCGAGGACGTGGAAGGTCTACGAGATGAAGAGGATTTCGGCGACGAAATAACGGACAGCGGGGTCAACCAAGAAAGCGCCAGTCAGTCTTCAACGACACAAGATGAACCCCCAAAATATTCCAAAGGCAGATGCATACCCACAGTCATTGAAGTTCAGGACGCATTCAATTCGATGAATACATTGAGGTATTCCCAACCAACCCATCTCCAAGGTGTGCCTTTCTGAATTTTCTGTGCTCATTCAAGCTGAGGATTGTTGTAACTTTAGGGAAATGTCAAGGCTTGACAATCACTCCATTCAACGCAGGACATACACTCGGCGGTACGATATGGAAGATCCGATCGCCCTCCTCCGGCACCATCATCTACGCAGTCAACATGAATCATATGAGAGAAAGACATTTAGATGGGACAGTTCTTATCCGACAAGCAGCGGGTGGAATTTTCGAGCCCTTGGCACGACCAGATCTTCTTATCACTGACGCCGACCGCGCACCCGTAATTACGAGTAGGAGGAAGGACAGAGACGCTGCTCTCATCGGTATATTTTATTCGGAGACTATTTTAAACTCTTTCTCACCACTTTGAAAGACACAATTACCGCCACGCTATCAGAATCGCGTTCCTCTCTCCTCCTACCTTGTGATTCAAGTACTCGTCTCCTGGAACTTCTAGTGTTACTGGATCAACATTGGAATTATTCTCGTCTTCGGTACCCAATATGTCTCCTTTCCCGTACTGGCCGGGAAATGTTGACGTTTGTGAGGAGTATGATGGAATGGCTGGGAGGTACAATTAACAAGGAAGACGTTGGTGAAGATGGCACAAACTCTCGTCACAACCACAGTAACAGGAGAAAGAGGGATGACGATGGTGATGAGGACGCCCTTGGTGCCTTCTCCTTACGATTCAAGTAAGGATGTAGTCTTCTTCGTATTCCATTGTATCAACTTCTTCCGTAGGCATCTCGAGTTCTTCCCTAGCCCACAAGCTCTTCTTCAAACTTATTCGTCCAAAGATCCCAAACTAATTCTCGCTGTTCCCGCTTCCTTGTCACATGGTCCCTCCCGCCATCTTTTCCAAGATTTTGCCGCCGTCCCAGACAACGTCGTTCTCCTCACTTCTCGAGGTGAAGAAAGCACCCTTGCTCGGGCGCTATTTGTCAAGTGGGACGACTCGCAACGACCTGAGGACAAGTGGGACAAAGGCAAAATCGGGCGGAACGTGATGATGGACGGGTCGATCAAATTGCGAATGAATCGCAAGGTGCCTCTTTCTGGCATCGAGCTGGAGTTGTATCAGCAAAAGGAGAAGGCAGCACGAGAGAAGGAAGCTGCTCAGCAGGCGGCAATAGCCAGGAGTCAGATGGTGCTTGAGGCAGACGAAGGTGATTCGGAGTCAGATGAAGACTCAGAAGCAGATGAAGAAGACGAGGTTGAGCACGTGGTCGGAGAAGCTATGGATACGGAGGTTGATGAACTTGGAGAAAGTACAAACGGTAAGAAAAGGAAGGCTGAAAAAGGATTGGAAGGCACAGATTGGTTGGATGGAGATGAGGGGTTGACAAAACAAATCTTGTCGTTTGACATCTTTTTGAAGGGTAACGTTTCGAAGGCGACATCCTTCTTCAAAAATGTGGGGCAAGGTCCAAGGTTTAGGATGTTCCCCTATGTAGAGAAAAAGAGGAAGGTAGACGATTATGGAGAAATAATCGATGTCGGAATGTGGTTGAGGAAAGGAAAAGCCCTGGAAGAGGAAGCGGAGAGCGAAGAGGTTAAGGATTATAAACGCAAAGCGGCAGAAGAAGAATCCAAAGTACTTTTTTTCGCTTGATCTCAGCAATGTCTTTACTCATACTTCGCCCAGAAAACTGTTAAAGAACCCCCTTCAAAATTCGTGTCAAGTGAAGTAGAGATTCAACTTGCGTGTCGACTTCTCTTTATCGACATGGATGGGCTAAATGATGGACGTGCAGTTAAAAGTATCGTTCCTCAAGTCAACCCTCGAAAAATGGTATCCTCATGCAGTCTTTCTTACTTTTAATGTTGCTTATCTATCTCCAGATTCTTGTGCACGCCCAAGAACATGCCACGGACGCACTTATTGAGGCGTGTAGCAATATTCGCTCTATGACCAAGAGCATTTTTGCGCCTCGAAATTGTGAAACCGTCCAGATTGGACAACAGACGAACAATTTTTCGATCAATATAAGTGATGAACTACTTGCGTCACTAAAGATCTCTCGCGTATGTTTCCAACTTTTTTTCTGTGAATACCCTTGACTGTGGATGCAGTTCGAAGACAACGAAATTGCCTATGTTAGAGGACGCGTGTCTGGTCATGCGACCTCTACCATTCCAACACTGGAGCCAGCATCTTCAACTGCTAGCCATCCTACAGACAGCGATGCCGTTGCGCCAGTACCAGGCCAACCACCAACGCTCGGTCTACGGCGACAAGTACCGCTTCCGAACTCAACCATGATTGGTGAGCTTAAACTAACTGCTTTGAAATCCCGGCTGGCTGCCGTCGGGGTCCAAGCTGAGCTTATTGGTGAAGGAGTGTTAATCTGCGGCTCGACTGATTCTTCATCCGAAGCACTGGAAGGATCAGTGGCAGTTCGTAAATTGGCGAAAGGGAAGATTGAGCTGGAAGGGAATGTCTCTGAGGTGTATTATATTGTACGACGCGAGATTTATAGTTTACATGCACTTGTAGCTGCGGTGTAATTATTCTATACTTAGTATTTCGACAGCCAAACCATTGGGGATTCTGTTTGGCAACAAGGGAAGAGAACAAACAGCCAGATAAGGCAATGTACAGGGTCAAAATTTTGTGGGCAATTTGGCCTCAGACCACTTGTTGCTGTCTGTTAGCTCCTGTCCTTCCTGTTCCACGAAAATTCAGAACAAAAACGAACCATGCGTGAAGTTATTTCTCTCCATGTTGGACAGGCTGGTCTCCAGATTGGCAATGCTTGCTGTAAGTTCTGACAAGTCATATGGTTTCGTAATTCTACTTGTCTAATGTGATTTCAACAGGGGAGCTGTACACTCTCGAGCATGGGTTGAGTGTGCGTAATCTACCCTTTAAAAGCAGTTTCTTTGTTTAATAATTTTTGCATCTAGCCCGATGGTCGTCTCATCGAGGGCTCTCCTTCGTCAACGGACAGTGGTTTCTCTACTTTCTTTTCGGAGACTGGCGCAGGGAAACACGTTCCCCGCTCACTCTATATTGATCTCGAGCCCGGTGTCATCAACGATGTCAAGACTGGCACCTATAGGTCTCTCTTTCATCCCGAGACTCTGATCTCTGGGAAGGAAGATGCCGCGAACAACTGTAAGTCGTCGTCAGGTTCTTTGGCCTCCCAACGTGTTTGCTGATTCCATATGAATATCAAGATGCTCGTGGACACTACACAGTGGGCAAAGAGCTCATTGACCCCGTCATGGAGAAGCTAAGGAGGCTCGTCGATAACTGCTCTGGTTTGCAAGGTTTCTTTGTCTTCCATTCCTTCGGTGGAGGAACTGGTTCGGGTTTCGGTGCTCTCCTAATGGAGAAGCTGTCGACAGATTATGGAAAGAAATCAAAGCTCGAATTTTGCGTGTACCCTGCTCCACAGCTATCTAGCTCTGTCGTCGAGCCGTACAACTCTGTCTTGACCACTCACACAACCCTTGAGCACTCCGACTGCTCATTCATGGTATGTTTGTCATGTTTCTGCCCTATATGTCTTGTCTTGTTAATTAAAACGTTTAGGTTGATAATGAAGCCATTTATGACATCTGCAAGAAAAAGTTGGGCATTGCCTCTCCGAGTTTCTCCAACCTCAACCGCTTGATTGCTCAAGTTGTTTCATCAATTACCGCCTCTCTACGCTTTGATGGTTCGCTCAACGTGGATCTGAATGAATTCCAAACCAACTTGGTACCGTGCGTAAACGTAATCTTCCAAATCGACCATGGCTTAAATCCCTCCAACGTTTTTTCCCAGGTTCCCTCGTATTCACTTCCCTCTAGCTACCTACGCTCCTCTCATTTCCGCAGACAAAGCCAGTCATGAACAGAACTCTGTTGCGGAGATGACGTTTTCCTGCTTCGAGAGTGGTAACCAGATGGTGAAATGTGACCCCAAAGAGGGCAAATACAGTGCGTCCGTTGGTTTGAAGCCTTCCGTGCTATATCTGACACAACGATTTTAGTGGCTTGTTGTTTACTCTATCGTGGCGATGTTGTTCCTAAGGATGTGCAGGCCGCTGTTGCTACAATAAAGACCAAACGAACAATCCAGTTCGTTGACTGGTGCCCAACGGGTTTCAAGTTGGGAGTTTGTAATGAACCTTCTGCCTGTGTTCCTGGTGGTGATCTTGCGAAGACTTCGCGCAGTCTTTGCATGCTCTCGAATACTACCGCTATTTCAGCTGCATGGAGTCGCCTTGGTATGTTTCTGTTTACCCAAAGTCTTGGATTAAGCTCACGACCCGTTCTTAGACTACAAGTTTGATCTGATGTATGCAAAGCGGGCATTTGTCCATTGGTATGTTGGTGAAGGTATGGAAGAAGGTGAATTTTCGGAAGCACGCGAGGACCTTGCTGCTCTAGAGAAGGATTACGAAGAGGTTGGAACGGATTCTGCGGACGCCGAGGAGGAGGCTGCCGAATATTAAAATTGAGGGGTTACTATTCTTTTGGCGTATCATCTTCTACAATTCAATTTGTCGTTTGACCGTGGCGCCTGAATACCCTCCTGGTCCCTACATTCCATTCTCGTTCTCTCCACGTTATCTAATTAGTTATTTTAGTAACGAATCTCAATAGTATGGCCTGAATTCCCTATCATGACTCTTAGCTTTTTGAGACGCAAAAGATCAGTAAATGAAAAAGCGTGTCTGACCACCATGTATTTGCGGGCATTTAGAGCCACCAGAATTGGTAGTTAATTTCTTTCACCACAAACATTAGGGGACAAATCCATCTTTCAGTTCATCTGTCGCTGATCAGCCAATTACGTCCATGTAGCGAGGTCCAAGCATATGTGGTTGTTAGCGAAATGGCGTCCGGGCTTTTCTTGTCATAAACCAACTAGTGTTTGTATGCCATACGGACGTATATCGTCTTGAGTTGCTTTACAATCACTTCAAGGAGGGGGATTAGTAAGACTGGCGCAAATCTTTATATGTTAATTAGCAATTTTCCGACATTACATTTCTACTAGGTGTATTGAATCTCTAGCTCATCTATGATTCAAGACCATTATCGGTTGATAACTGATCCATGCAAGTCTTGATCGTAACTGCAACCCCAGTGCTTGAGTGCTCGACGGATACGCTATCAGATATAATATGAGAAAGTAGGGGGATTGACAAGTGGCAAGACATCCTTACCAAGAAAGATCCTTAATAATAAAATCGGGTTGAGCAGCTTCAAGTTGTTCCCGTGAATGAGTGGTCAGCAGCGCGACAGTCTTGCAACCTGCTGCGCGTCCACTACGTATACCACTAGGAGCATCTTCGAAGACAAGACCTAAGAATAGCAAGATTGCTCTCAAAAATTTCGATGTCAGACAAAAAAAAGCACTGACAGTTTTCTGGTCTGACACCACATTTCTGTGCTCCAAGGAGATACGGGTCCGGGTATGGTTTTCCCTTCGAGACGTCCTCTGAGGTAACAAATACGTCGGGTATAGGAACCTCTGCGCTGGTCAAAGCGGACGAGGCGTATGCCCGAGTTGCAGATGTACAGATTGCCCAACAGGGTTTTGGGAGAAAGCCGTGAGGTGCAAGCTATGAATGATGCTCAGATTCCCGTTGATTTCATGACAACGATAACGGAAACTTGCTTCACCAAAGATGGATTTTACTCCGGGCAGAATAACGATGCCTGGTCGTCCACTTTCCGAAGCGCTAGATACAATAGCTTTTTCGAAGCGTTCCGCCTCGTTCTAAAGAAATGGGAATAAATACAGCTATAGAGCCGGGCAGGTTGTATCAGTACCTCTAAGATCTCGGGATCTTCAATGCCGAGGTAAGTTCGCAGATTGTCGATGGTACGGACACCATGCGACGCTGTGGAAAAAAAATCTAGATTACGGCATAAATGGTCGAGTATGAAAATCTCACAGCTCAAGATAGACTTGACATCTATGTGTGGATATGATTGGCGGAATATCTCCCAAGCACCGACGACACCTGCAGTGGAATCAAGAAGGGTGCCATCCATGTCAAAGAGGCTGGCACAATGATCAGTTCAGTAATTACGGGTTGTGCAGATTGAACGTTACATAGCATCGAAATGAAGAGTGGTATCAGCCATAGAGGTTTTCCCCGTGACTGAGTTCCTGTTTGTATTGGAAGGCACAGCGAAATACGGTACTGTCCGACGCCGTTGACCTCTTTTATCTTTCGGAAAAATCATGCCTCCGGCGCGCAGAAGACAGCAATTCACCCAGGAACAAATTGACCAGCAACTCCAACAAATTCATCTCTTAGACCCTTCGTCTTCCTCTGAAAATCTAGAACAACTTGGACCAATTATCAAGCAGATTCACACAAACCGTCAACAGGACGGGTATCTCAGGACAATCCAGGCACTTATCGACTCAAAGGATGCCGAGATCGAGAAGATATGCAGTGATAACTACCAAGACTTCATTTCGGCTGTGTCTACTTTGTTCACGGTCAAGTCTTACACGGACAAGATGAAGGAAAACATTTCTTCTTTGGATGCGAGTGTGGCTCAACTTGGCAGTGGCTTGGTTGAGAAAAAGCGTACTCTATTGCAGTCAAAGAAGACAGCCGCAAATCTTGATGAAGCAATAGATACTCTCCAAGCATGTCTGCGCGTTTTGGACGTTGTTGATCGCGTTGGCGAGATGATTAAGCAAGGCAAATATTGGAGCGCGTTGAGGGTTTGTTGTCTATATCATATGAGGTGCATAATTCGTTCAATCGAGATTTATGTATTCTTTCAGTCCCTCGAAGACATCCAGAGTATGCCACCAACGTCCTTGTCCCAGACGCCCTTTTTTCAACATCTACTGTCTTCTCTGCCATCGTTGAGAGGCCAGATTAAGGATGCCGTCACTGCATCAATGAAGCAGTGGCTCCTAGAAATCAGAAACATAAGTGCAGAAGTCGGTCGATTGGCTGTTGAAGCCATGGAATTGCGAATGAAACGTTGGCGACAACGACGAGAAAAAGATCCTTTGTTACGACCTAACCGCGTCGGGAGTGCTGTTGAGCTGATAACATACGAAAAAGTTGAGTGTATGTCTTTTTTCCTGCTGTTGCCTAAACGTGGATTGAATTTCGTACAGTTAATGCTTTGGATAATGACAAACTTCATGTCGATTTCAAACCCTTGTTTGAGTGTATCCATATCTATACGACACTTGATTCACTTAATGAATTGCAAAAGTCATACCAAGCTGATCGAAAGGTTAGATAGATTTTCTTTCTTTCGTACCTCAAACTCAATTCTCACAATAGGCTCAATCGGATTTAATCCTACCAACTCCCCTGCCACTTGCCTCAATGCCAAACTTGATCCAAGAGATCTCTGGTTTCTTTATTGTTGAATCTCATGTTCTCGAAACCACTGGCACCTTCCGTTCTTCACGAGATGTCGAAGACTTATGGGATGGTTTCGTTGGTCGCCTAACCAGTGCCATTGAGGGTGCCTTACATACGGAGACCGATGCAGAGTATTATCTGAAAGTGAAGGAGAATTTATCCAACTTCAAAATGATCGTTGAGGTTTGTTCTCGTCTCACTATTATCAAGACACCTTATTGACGTATTTATAAAGACATATTCATATTCTACGGCATCTCTCCAGGCATTTGTGATCGTCTTGTTTGAAAAATATGTTAAATTGTTGGAAGCCGAATTCACGAAACGTTTTGAGATTGTATGTATTCGTGTTCATGGAACAACTTGTTATTCTGGATCAAACCTTTACAGATTGTCAATGAAGATGAGCACTACGCGATGAGAGTCCAAGAAGATTTGACCCTTGACCAAATTCTCGACACCGTTTGGATAAGTGAAGGCGAGAGAAAGGAAATCAAAGCGTAGGCATCCCCTTCTCACTTATTCTGATACCCTTGACGTCAATCTCTAGTACTTCTGCATCTCTACCTTTACCATGGTCCCAGACCTTTTACTCGAGTTGTCAAGAAGTGCGTAGAGTTACTGATGTAAACTTTACGAAAATCACACTATTTTTAGATTAGGACCTTTATTCAAAAGTTTTACGCTTTCGTGGAAGGCGTTTCGCATCATCACCGAGATATAGACGAACTGTTGAGCAGGGTAACAACGTCATACGCAGAGACTTCCTGAACTCACCTCGGTTTCAGTCGTTGGATAATCTGCTCTCCAAAAGTATTAGCGGAGCTATTACCCAAAGGCTGGCTACCACGCGGGCCATGGCGCAGATGGCCCAAATTGTTACCAATATCGAACACTTCCAGGTAGCTTGTGGTGAGCTCGAACGGTCTCTAACCAACCTACGGTACGTATCTCTACAAGAACCTCTACAAGAACACTAATAAGTACATTTTGTCTGATACAACCTCCCAGGTCAACCCAACGCGGAGGGGTAATTCGCCTCTCTGCGGCGAGCGCATTTGAATATACCATCACTCAATCCTTACGGCGGATGACAGATCTCATCTCCTCTAAACTCGACCAATGCTTTGAGCTTTCCGAATACGACTGGACTCCAAAGACCTGCGAGACTTCACCAAGCATGTATCTGTACGAGCTTGTAAACTGGCTCACAACGGTGGTGGATTCGCTGGTGATCAAGGAGACCTACAAGGAAGATGCTTATAAAGGGGCAATGGGGTATATTGCAGAATGCTTGATGGTCCGTCTTCCTCAATCTCGTTACGGATTGATTTGATGAAAACTTGGTGGTGGTTCAGAGCTTCCTGACGGGACGTGATATCCCTATGATGAATGAAAAAGCGATTTCGAACATTCTAATCGACGTTGATTTTCTGGAAGACAGTCTTAAACAGATTGGGCGGCCACATCTTGCCTCTGTATTTTTAGAGTTGCGTCTGGTGAGCTTCATTTCTGCCGTATTTGCCAACTTTTGGCTTGATACTGGCGGATCAGATGACTTCTATTCCCCTGAGCGGAACAGTTCAAGAATTCCTTGTGCCTACCAACCGCCATGCATCGTATGCTGTTGTTAAACCGAGGCGGTTGCAATCACTGCTGGAAAAACTGTCCAGGTACAGTTCTCAACAACGAGACCTAACTTCACGGGAATTGGCGGAAAAGAGGCGGAAGGAGGCGGAAGCCGTGGGGCGACTATACCCTGGTGAGAATCGGTGAACTCTTTGAGGTAATACCTCTCAAAGCCTTGGACATCTGTATCCTTTGTATCGTAAAGCATGCGAAATATATGTGAACCACTTTCTATTCAAAAGGAGTGATCCCCCTCAATACAATAAAATAATCGAGTTAAGAAATGTGACAAGAACAGTGAAACGTTTTAGGTATCGTGAGAGATTCGTGTAGGGACGGCAATAAAAAGATGAGCAGAAACGACTTCACACTCTACGCTTTATGTTTGCACTCAACCATTCCAATCCCTCGTATAGACCATCTCCAGATGTGGCACATGCAGCCTGTCACAAAGGTTCTCCATAAACTTGAACTTTAAATTGACAACACAACATACCTGGATGTACCAAGTCCGCTGCCTAAGGCCGTGGAGACCAAGTTTATCGGTAATCTCAGCAGCATTCATGGCGTTCGGCAAATCTTGTTTGTTAGCAAAGACGAGAAGAAGAGCATCACGGAGCTCATCCTCGTTCAACATCCGCTGAAGTTCTTCCCGAGCCTCGGAAACACGATCTCGATCATTCGAGTCGACGACAAAGATAATGCCCTGAGTATTTTGGAAGTCTTTTGAGAGATAGATTGATGAGAGGGTTGTCAAACAGAAGGAAAGTGTCCGAAGTTACGTACAATGCCTCCAGAGAGGGCGAATCTTGTCTTGTCCTCCGACATCCCACACGGTAAATGATATGTTCTTATATTCAACCGTCTCAACATTGAAACCTGCCACCCGAGTTCAACCAACATTTCTTGGCGAGAACCGCCGAGCCAAACTCACCGATGGTTGGGATGGTGGTGACGATCTCACCAAGCTTGAGTTTGTAGAGAATAGTGGTCTTTCCAGCGGCATCCAGACCGACCTACGGAAATCCTCTAAGTCTTGGACCCAAGTGGGGTAAATTGAAGGTGGCACATACCATTAGAATACCTAATGGTCAGGCTTCCTGTTAGTGAATCATCAAAGCAAATATGTCTAATGTACGCACGCATTTCCTTCTTGCCAAAAAGGCCAGACAATAGACGAGAAATACTCATACCCATGATTGAAAAAGGATAAAGCGGACAAGAAAGTTGGAAAAAAGTTGGAAGATGGAGGGGACAGCGAACGAGTCTGACTGTTATGTACTAATTGAAACTCCGCTGTCACACTTTTTTTCTGCACAGCGCTCAACAGCCACGTTAACCAAACGACGACTGTCGTGTACGCAGCATTTTTGATTTGATGACCAGCATCGAAAGCTTTTGTATATGGCCTTCAGCCTGAAAAAGTGTGACAACGTACATCTGAAGTATCTTGAGTTTTGACAATTAGCACCTTGTTGACGAAAACTGAAGCAATCCATCATATAAGGGAATTAGCAAAATCGGAATGTGTTGCAGAATTTCTAAATGAAGTGTGCGCCACATACACAAGTTCAGGTGTTTGTTATATAAATTATTAAATACGGCAGTCAGCGTCACATTGGTACAATAAATAATAAATGTAGATACATCGTATCGATACAGTGGTCTAGCAAATACAGAACGAAGAATGTGATGGGCTAGGACTAAAAATACAAACATGAACAAGGGTTTATGAAAAGAAAGGCGAAAAATCAGCGGCGTCCTCATGTAGCTAAGTGACGATCTATTTGGGAGCGCCACTGGACATAAATACCATCGGAAGGGGAAGGAGCGTATCTACAGAGTTCAAAAAGAACGAGTTGCTGGTGAAACCCTGGGTTGATCCAGATTTGGTCACGAGCTATGTAAAAAGTCAGTAAAATGTTCATAAAATGGTGTTCATCGAAAGATATTACCGTTTCTGACGATATCAAGGGCCCGGGTCACGCTGACGCGTCGAGACCACATCACTGTGCAGAATAGGCCTTCAGAGAGGGATCATGAGATTTGAACAGTTGATACTCACGATAGGCTGCCACGACGGCGGCACTCCTGGACAAGCCTTGGCCACAATGGACGAGTACAATCCCCCCGGACCTAAGAGCCGTGTCGATGAATCGACAAGCCGAAGGTAGATGGATCAGGAGGTCAGCATAATCAACATCTTCGACATTAATCCGCATATGCGTGAACCCCCCTTCAGGAAGTTCTGAAGGTATATGTTCAGCACAAACAGATAAGATGTGCGTGATGCGATTCTCTGTGAGCGAGCGTGTCGAACCAGCTGCCATGATACTAATAATTATGGTCAGTTTTGACTTTTGACAGAAACCACATAAGAGCCACTTACTTTCCCAGGAAAAGCCTGTTTTCAATGACAGCGTTTATATTTCTCCAAGGCATGGCGACTGAACTAGACTTTTGAAACTTCGAAACTCGTCCAAGGTGGTTTTTTGGGTTGCCATTTTTTGTTTTCGAATGGCTGGGTTATGTACTTGTTCATGCTTCGCGGTGAAAAATATAACCGAATGCTAAACCCAACGGAGGATTGTCTTACCGTTGTAAAAGTGGCCATTGCCCTCAACTTCATGCAAAATGGTGAGCTAATTTTAATGCAGTGTTCAGGAACTGTTCTGAGCAGGGGCTGTGCCAAAGCGCCTGTTATGGTTTCAGCATCGTGTCATTCCAACAAAGTCAAACAATGCACCTGCCCGCCATCCTTGCCGTCTTCCCACGGACGATTCCTATTTGGGAAGCCTTGTCCGGAATTCCTCCAAGACGCTATGGCGGTGTGTCTGGCAGGCCACGAGTCGCGGGACGTTTGCCTATAACGTTCATATCATTGTCAATCGCTTATTCGGTCATGTTTCCATCCGTGACACTTCCCATAACTAGTTTTCAGTCTTTCGCCTTTTTGTCGAGTCCAAAAAGCAAAAAGCAACCTTCTTGGGTGAACACCGTCTTCCAATGAAAGCAATGCGTGATTTGCATAGGTTTTGTCACCATGGAGTTCGTGCTCCAAGTTGGCGTGCTTTGTTCTGCAACAATGGAGATTCAGTTGAAGATCGATGAGGTCAGCAGTTACTGTTGACCTTTTTCTCTTTCTTGTTTCATGAAAACGCAGCTCACTTGCAATAACTCACCTAAACCACGCGCCCCGGAGATCATCGATCACTTGCGGAATCCACGAGGTATTATGATATTATGTAACATTTCTTCTATAAAGTAACTGCAATAAGCAACACACCATTCCGACATAACCTTTTTCACACTTCTATTTACTACAATCACACCACAGTTTTTTTAAGAGCATGAAGATCGAGTGGGCTTCACACGTACGTGTAGAAATCTATTGCAGTCAGTCGTCATTCTAACGTGTTATTCGTCCAGTTCCGTTCAGATGGTACCCGTCGCCGGCCTCCTCCTTCGAAAATGCACGGCTGGCTGGCAAAGATGCGAGGTACTCTCATAGGGAACGAAATTCTGCGATCAAAGGTGAACGCTTTCCAGATACTTTCCATGAACATAAAATGACTCGAATCTAGGGCATGCGGGAAATGCGAGATGCAGGAACCCGCAAACAATATATCGCCAAAATAAAGCGGCAGAAATCGTCGAAGACTGCCCGGAACGTCTTTTCCTTCCTTGGTTTAAGAAAGAACAAGAAGAAGATCCACACGTCCAAGAGGACAAACACCACTTCCCCACCACCATCATATCGTTCAAGGGAAAGTCGAGGTGTCAGATCAACTGGCAAACCGTCTCCCCGGCAGACCTCGTCGTCTAGCCGCAGAATGCCTGGGCACTATGATCCGTCGCGCCCACCTCACAGTAAAAGATCAACTCGTTGAAGTTTCTCAACAAATTACTTGTTTCTGAGGATTGGAGATTTATTTTTATTATTTAAAACAACACAATTACCTGTATTATAGGCTTGTTATAACAGAGCGGTGTAAGCTTGAAAATCGGATTTTATTACACTATGTTTCCGCTATAGAAAGAAAGATAGCAACACCATTTTAGAGATTAATAGTGAATAGTCATGATGTCACCTCAAATGACATAGGTACCCGCAAGTAAATTGACGACTGTCGCGGGGAAGTCCCAACAATAACGTAGTGCTTTTGTCATCTGACTTCATATTACATCGAATGACATAAATCGTTTCCTAGATCCGTTCCTATATTAGAGGGCTCCGAGAGATAGCACTCAAGATTGGAGTCGATTCTGTTATCTGGTGTTTCTTCTTCCGGCGTTTCCTTTTCTTCTTGGGACTTGTCAGTGGTGAGTTTTTGGGACTAATGACATCGCTTTCGTCATTGCTGAGTCGAGGGCCTGTTAAATTAAGCAACGGGCATTTGAATAACTCAGCCTCGAGAATGTTTCGAGGAGAAAAGGCAGGCGAGGAAGAAACGGGTCCGTGATTGTTACCTTGAGGAATGAGAAATATTTTTGAAAGGTCAGTCAAGAATAGGCTAAGCTTACCTGACTTTGGTTTCGGCGAATTCGCAACCGGAATAACAGATGGGGTATCTTGGTTGACGTTTTCTTTCGGAGGACTTGGAAAGACAGATTCAAAAGACTCTGTAATAAGCCGAGGAGGGGTTTTGTCATCCTTAGTTTCGTCTTTTTCGCCTTCGCATTTTTTTGAAGGACCTGACAAAGATGAATTTTGCGTCTTTATGACGTCTGACGGTGGTAAAGCTACAGAAGATTTGGACCCGTTGACAGTTTCCAGGCGTTTCTTTTTCTTTTTACCATGCAAGATGTCAAATGGGTCCGGTCGTGCTTTCTTCTTGATTGCACCGGCTCTACTCTCGTCCTCGTCCTCGTCCTTAGCCGGCATTGCAGTCATCAAACTTCCTTCTTCGTGACGATGATTAGAATTGACAAGTTTCCCTCTGAGACGAGCTGTCTCGCGGGATATGTTTTGGTGACCCTCTGATACAGAAGCACCAACACCTAACCTGTGCAATTTTTTTTTTAAAAAAAACAACGCTAGCGGTTTCAAATAGGTCAACACACCTTACCTAGGAGGCCGTTTTATATACTCGGTGATCTCTTTCTCCAGGTCTTTTCTTCGTGAACTTGGTGGCAGCTGTTGTGGACGTATCCAAGAGGATACAAGATTTTGAGCAAAAGACATAGAGAGATCGATTTGGGCCTGCAAGGCCTCTGGGTCGATTGAGTCCTCATCGACAGTTTGTATATCCATTTATGCCACCAAATAGTGTACTGTCATGGAATCGGTTATTTGAGAAGAGAACCGTGGTAAATCTGGAGGCTGGCATGTGACAGCTCTGCTCCTCTTTCACTTCATGCTTCGATGGCATCGATGCTATCTCTGAAACGGAAACACGATGGATTAGAGGACTCGGAAGAAGATGAACCACAATATGGCAAACAAATTCTCCCTGTTGCGAATCTACCAGCCGACTTTAACGACGAACCCATGGATGGGATGCAGTATCTCTTCATGGTGCGGTGTGTCTACTCGTGTAAAATACGTTATAAAACATTCATGCTAAGTAGTTGTATCTAGGCGAGGTGCACGCCAACTTCCGGATGTAGCCCATGTACTCAATCCATTCGCTGAGCAGCGGTCATCATGTCTTGCTTCTGAGTTGCATAGTTCTGAGAATGGTGGCCCTTCGCATCTACCATCAGAAGAATGGCGCGAACTATTTGAGTACAGATTTTTCAACTTTCGAAAGGTCTGGACTTATGTCGCTATCTGTATTTCGCTCGCTGAATTCATTCTTAGAATTTTAATCAACCTACCATTCATGTGGGTCTCACGAACGATGGTTCTCGTCGACTAATGCCAGAGAAAAAAGACAGGGACATGTGGTGGGCTTTCTTAGAGGGCAAGCCCGAAGCAGAATGGATGCCCGTGCAAAAGTCGAAAGGAAAATCAAAAAGTCAGGCTACACGAGGTTTGCGTGCATGGGCCGACGAACCTCCGCAACAAGAGCATGGCAATCCAATATACGAGTTGTTGCCAAACAACGATGAAGGCGAGGTGGAAGACGTTCTAAGGATGGATCCTGCGGACAGCTTGCCGAGTCCTGCTGGAACACCAGTTCCTTTGGAATTTCTGGAGGCGGTGATGCAACCGAGTTCTTCTGACCCGACTGCTCCTTCTCATACACCTCGGCGTGGCATGTATAAACCAAGGGAGCCGACAACACGGCTGCTGAAGCTGATCGATGGGGTGAGATCGTGTCTTTCTCTACGTTATCCTGCTAATAGAAGAGTGCGTACAGAAAACTGCCTTACATTTATTAATGTATTTCACCCACTGGATCCAACTTTACCTCAAGGCCCCAGAACAAGGCAATTACGTGCCAACAGAATCGCATGCTCGATGGATTTTCGCCCTGTTTTCGCGAGTTGATGATCAGATCTCTGCAGATGATATGAATCTCCTTCGCAATCTCGCGCGAGCATGCTTGGAACTATTGAAGGACACTAAGAAGAGACTCTCGTTGACGGAAACAAGTAACAACCTGAGAATGGGGGAGATGTCGTGTTGGTTTATTGTGACACTCGTTGCTGATGTCTGGAAACAAAGAGACCTTTGGACAGATGCGGAAACCATCTAGCAAAAATGCTGGCAGTGATTGCCGTCGCTTGATTTCGTTAAATAGTTTTTAAAGTTCACTGATTCGTTTTACAGAGTGTTATCGTTTTTGCCTGCACACAACTTGTAGATATAAATCGTTCGCTGGAATAAGCTTTCAAATACTTATTTTTTTGGGTCTGAATGAAGCTTAGCCTTGAAGGTTCTATGATATCACGTGAGAGGAACGGTGCTGTCAAAGTTCAATAAATTTAAAAGCCTCTGCCCTGCCCATCACCGCTCGCTTGAACTGCCCGTGTCTTGTACTTCTACCTCCACCTAATACGCCCCTCTTTCAGCACCATGCGTGCCATTGCTCTCCTTCTCGCCTTTGTGTCCTGCGCCTCTGCTTACCAAGTCCTTACCCCCAACCCCAGTCAGGGATGGACTAACCAAGGTGCTCAACCGTATGTTATTGCTTCACGCGCATTATTCTTTTTTTTTTCAATCCCTTGTTAACTTTTCTACTCAGCCTCACCTGGCAGCGTGTTGGAACCGACAGGCTCAACTTCACTGCAGTCCTGGATAATCAGGTGTGTAATTCTGACTTTTTTCTCCCATGTGGATACACCCATACTCATGCATTGGTCTAAATCAGAATATCACCGGGTTCACACCTCAGGTTCTCGCTGCTCTGGTCGACGGTACGCTTGAAAGGACTTCTCTGAATCCCCCCAGCGGGGGATGGCCCACGGGAAGCCACTTCCGTGTAAACTTCGTTCAGGATCCTAATAACCTCAACACTATTTACGCCCAGTCCGGCGAGTTTAACATCTCGTCTTCGACCAGCACTAGTACCACGAGAACGTACGTCTTTTCACCCCTTTCTCGTCATATCATGAACTTACGTATTCTGTACCTTTTTTTCCCTGACGGATAGGAGCACTACTGACCAATCCACAAGTACCTCGAGTGACACCGCCGCCAGTTCTACTGATTCGAGTTCAGTAGTCCCACCAAGTAGCCAAAGCGGTGCCCTTCCAGCCAACTCCGTGAACACTGGAGTTCTTGCCCTCCTTTCCTTGCTAGTTTATGTTTCTGTATAGAATTTGCCCACGGTCAACTCGTCGATACAACTTCACTCTTTTCACAACTACCTGTCTTTACTATTTGAACTTTGGCGGACAGTCCTGAACGAACTATTGGACAATTACACTTCTGCTTCCTTCATAGTTAGACCTTATCAGTATCTAGAACTGACTTGAGTCTACTATTTTGTTGGGCTCTTTGATATGGTATTCATTTGATTATTTTACTCTACACTTGCGCCGCATTGCCTCCGGTGAGTTTGCAATTGTCCGTGGTCCAAACCTTGTCTGTTAGACGAGACAGAGCCCAGAATTGTCATCGCAGCTCGAATTTCTTATAATTCATTTGAGCAGCCCAAGAGCTAGCTTCTTGTTTGTTGAAAGGCAGTGTCGATAATGCCCAGGCACAGTGCAACGCGCATTGTGTCGAACAGATGAAAATACCTTCCCTAAAGATCAAAGCGAATCAAAGATCCAGCTAGAAGTCATGGCTTTACTGGAACGATTGCCGGGACGCGGAAGACGACACCTGGGTTTAGGCTGGTAGAATGCTCGTTGGAGGCATCGACCCTCATCGTCACGATCTCTCAAGCATGATCATGCTCAAAGACAACCATATCTGGTCCTCTGGTTCGTCTTGTCTGACTCTTTACTCCGTAATATTCAGAGAGAACTTACATGCGATTTCAGGCTCAATTACCACTGCGATCTAACAAGCTCGTAAAGTAGGGGGATTTAGTCTACTTCTAGACGTCGAAGTTGGTTCAAGCCGAGGCAGATGAAGCC
>QDKV01005107.1_pt1 | contig 27537 bp, 29 predicted proteins | sample 1861101 | NCBI WGS metagenome assembly QDKV01 (sample SAMN04275158, study PRJNA302643) | Fungus metagenome, whole genome shotgun sequencing project. | isolation source: fruitbody | host: Mallocybe terrigena | place: Sweden | collected 2013 | reverse complement strand
TAGAACGACGATGGAGAGATATGCTCTCCACGCAGGAAGAAAGTCTAAAAGAGGGTTAGTCTTGTCAATACGTTGCATCAAATATTTAATTTCTGACTTATTTTAATATGCAGACACCAAAAAACGGAAAGCTGGTGATTCAAGCACAAAGGCTGGTGCTCCTGTCAAGAAAGCGGCAGTAGGCACCGCTGGATCAACGAAGCCCGTGGTGGTCAAGAAAGAGGCGAAAGTAGCTGCGGCTCCAGTGAAAGACGCCAAAGCTGATTCATCTTTCTTCTCGGCTCCCAAATCCAAGGCAAAACTCCCTTCATTTAAGAAAGCTCCCGCACAGGTGACGGTAAAAAAGGAAGACCCAACAACAAACGCAATTAGCAACGTTTCTCAACCTTCCAACTTCGATCCTTTCCAGGAAGCTCTCAAGTCAATGAAGGCTGTGAGGAAAGAGTCGCCTGTTGTTTCGACTCCACCCCCTCAAGGGACATTTAATGGTATAGACAATGGTAACGCCCACATGATGCTTAAGAAAAAGAAATCGGTGTCATGGGCGCCGGATAATAAGCTGGAGTCGATAAAGCTTATTGAGAGGGCAGTATATGATGATGATCCGACACATGTTTGTATTCTTATTTCTTGCGTCATGTCATTGCTTTACCAATTACACTTTATTCAGGGAATGCACGGGCTGCACAGTTCTCGCGACTTAGACAGAGAAGAAGGTGCTGCGCTGCACGCTCATTTGTTCGAAGAAAGTCTGGATTGGTATGACCCTCTATGTGAGTAAACGAATGACAACCACTCTCCACATGATTAATCAATTAACGGTTGGCGCAGTCATCGAGATGCCCCCTGATCCCGATCCCAACAATCCACGGATGCCCAGAGGTTATGCAAGTGAAGAGAGGGTCGTCCAAGAAGAGAGGGAACAGACGGCGTTATCTGCAGTGTATATGACGCCTACACAAATCCCTGATTCACCTGCCGAGCCATCGGCAGTACTATCAGAAGAAGAAAGTGACAAAGATGCAAAGGTGATGCTGTTAGGAGACGAGATGGACGCATTATTCTATCCTGCCGCAGATTCTTCAATGAGCATGAACATAGACTCGAATCTCAATGTTTCTCAACTCATTGGTCAATTGTCTACCGGTATCTCTAATTCTATGGATGCGTCTTCGCATCAAGCACCGGTTTTGGACCTGTCGTCGATGGCTGCAGTACATAGTCTGCGGCCAGAACAGGTGCATCAGCTTCTTTCTCAAATTTCATCGACAATGGGAGTGGCCGGCCAGCAGCAGCAGGACCAATATGGGCACTTCGGCTCCGCCGCTGGAGGTGGGAATGAAGCGGCTTCCACATGGGCGTCAAGTGCAACGCCCCATCACTTCTCAGATTATAGCCAAATGTATTCTGATGACAGTGACAAATCGAGATGGGAAGATAGAAATGGTCGGGGCGGTCGAGGACTCGGTAGTCGAGGTAGTCGAGGTAAGAGCGATGATTGGGGTGGCAAGCCGTATCCTAGTAGAAAAAGTCGACCATGCGTATTCTTCCAACAACAAAGGCGAGCATTAATTCTGAATTTGATGTCACATGAGAAAGATGGACTGATTTCGCACAATGAATTAACAGATGTAAATACGGCGACCAGTGCGATTTCTTACACGAGCTCGTGCCCTCTGGTGATCGGTAAAATTCTTTCCGAGTTGCAGAGTAGTCTACGGTATACCTTATCTTTATTAACATATCCTGAACAACTTATAAATAATGCATCATCACCATGACCAGGCGAATTCCATTGTACATAGATACAACAGTTGATATTGATCTCTTCCGAAAAAAGTTATAGGTTTTTAGATGTCATATATAACCTGGACGAAGTATATATGAGGTGTTCAGTTGGTCAATATACCAGAGCGGATGAGTATGTAGTGACAAGTCTAATGCACATACTAACAAAAATAACACATGTCAAAATATAAGGAACTATCTCAACCAGGAACAAGTGAATAAGTACCGAGAGGGAATACAATAAGAAAAAAGGACAAGTAAAATTGAGCATGCGAAAGCCTTTATCCTGCACCGGTCGTTCCTGTTCGCCCTCTTTTCCGAGGCTTGGGTTTTGGAGGTGGTTGTTCAATGCCCAGTGTTGGCGAGGACGCATCGCCGGTTTGCTTTCTTTTCAGTGAGGCATTCACAGTGACAGGTGTACTCGCAGTCGACACCGCAGGTGACGTTGCAGGGGCTGAAGGTGCCTGACCTTGCTGCGATGGTGGAATAGCCTTTGGCTGCTTTTCCGGCGAATTAATCATAGAGAGTGTGGTGTTTGGGGAACTCATCGTCGTCGGTGACAATGGTGCCGTGCCCGGAGGCACCAGGTGAATTGTTGAAGGTGATACACTAGAATAAATATTGGTGGGTGGAGCAGTCGACGAAAGTGGATGGGGAGGATAAAATGGGGTGTTGACGTTCATGGGATGCACATGTTGAGGTGGTGGAGGTTGTGGTAAGAGAACGGCGTTCGAATTACGGAGTTTCTGCGCGAAATTTTCCAATGCCTCTTTAAGAGACATGGTTAAGTCAGCAGTGTAAACACAGAGTTAACGACAGAGAATTCCTACGAAGTGGTCCAGAGCTTTTGTTCTCATTTGCATATTGAATCAACTCTGCCATGGACGTCACGCTCTCCGCCAGTTCAAGGCAACGCATGGTTGCCTGTGGAATACCGAAGGCATTAACTGGTTCGCCAGGGATCGATCCATGCTCAATCAACACTCTCGGTTCTTCCCATCTGATTTCATCATCTAGATCACTCTGACTCTGCTCAGCAGCAGTAGGATATTGTAGGGAGGGACTATGCGCCGTTATTCCCATTGGAGTATGGGTCAGAGGAGGAATCTCTAGGGTTCTGGGTCCCAGAATCGACTCCAGGGCAATGAATTTGTCATGGTAATTGGCATCAAACTGGAGCTCATCGAATTTGTATACATACTGACTTGGTGAAGAGTCGGGGTTGCGTGGGGGGTTGGCATTAGGATTGCTTTCGGGAGGATGCACTGCTGTCATCATGAGATGAGCAGTCAACGGTCCGCGTAGGGTGATGGTATATCCATTGCTGTATTTGTATGTCCAGACTGCCGTAACGCATTCGAGGGTTATATGTCCTGTCGTTGGTTGTATCCTCTCCCTTGCACCGTCTAAGCAAAACGTCATGGATTTGACACCCGATTGAGTTGTCACAAGAAAGAATCGAGGAATGATAGGAACGCCAATTTCTGCAGCAATAACGCGAAGCGCGCAAAAAATAAATACCGTGACAATAGCAACCAATACGATACGCGTTGAACCTGTACTCACCAAAAGGTTTTGCCTCGTTCCGCTGATTATCCTTCCACAGTGTCAATTTCATGATAGCCTTTGGTGTAAAGTATTCTTTGATCAAAGCATCCCAGTATGAAAGTCGAAATTTCTGCCTGTTTTCAGCCGCAAGGAACCCACTAAACTGCAGTAGACGCATTAAGGCAAGACCCGGTCCTTCGGTTTGTTCATTGGTGGATGTCCCACTATACAACAGAGACAAGATGATTGAGACTTGGATTATTGAGACCCGGAAGAGAAAGCTTACGATCCAGCAGGCATCAGGGGCCTTCCAGTAGTACCTACTTGGTCGGAATTGGGAGGAGGGCTCGTTGCAGAAACACCTCCCACTTGCTCAGGACTTGTAGCCGTAGGTAATCGTTGTGCACCACCTGTTCCTGACGGCGGAGCGGGACCCTGAGGCGGTCGGGGTGCGGTGGGCATCTGTTGTTGAGGTTGCGCGAGTCCTTGTGATGGCTGTTGTGATGGCTGTATTCTACCCGCCACAGTCAAACCTGCAGCAAAAGAATTGTGTGAGATGGAAGGTTGCATTCCTCGTGGAGGTTGTGACCCTGATGTCAACGCGCCGCTTCCTTGCGACCGCGGACGCTGCGGTTGAGATGACGCTCCTTGTACACTAATATTCATCTGGTCCGGTGGAAGTTGATGGCCGCCTTGAGGCTGCTGACCTTGTTGTGGACTCGGAGAAGCTCGAGGAACTCGTTGTTGTGGGTTGAGCATCGAAGGGGCTTGTGGTGTTGATGGAAGAGGTAGTGAATTTGATCCGTGCGAGAGTAATTGACTTGGGATGGTTGGGGGTGGCGGCATACTGGAAGAAAAACTTGGACTGAACATATCCATTCCAGACATGTCAAGTTGTTGTTGAGCTGGGGTAGGGAAAAAAGGAGCTTTATTGGTAGGACCTCCTCCCTGCGCAGACATCAAGTTTGGAGGAGAAGTTCGTGGGATATTCGAAAGTTGCATGGGAGGTGGTGAAGTTGGGCCGAATGGATATGACGATGAACTTGGGCTAGGAGGAACAGCACGACCAGTGGCATTACCTGGAAATTGCGATCCTGGGTAACCCATGAACATATCTGGGCTCGTTCTAAGGCGATTGGCGGAAGTATGTGATTGAACTGGTGTGGACATGGGCATGCCCTGTGACGTTGGTCTAGGAGAGGTGGAAAGCTGCGGATGCGGCATGGTTCCATTCGAGAATGCATTTTGATGCGCAGGAGGCATATTTCCGGGGAGAGGCGTTGAGCCGAGGGACGAGGGTTGGGTTAGACTACTCATGACCTGCGCCTGTGTAGGGCCCATCCTGGCACCCATGTTAGCTTGCATAACAGAATTAGACGCGGCCTGATTCCGAATCATGATATCCGACATGTTTGACTGGGGCATCATCTGTTGTGGTTGCTGCTGCTGCATACGGATGTGGTGAACCTGAGGGTTCTGTTGCTGCTGTCCAGGACCTTGGCGTATTTGAGTGGACATGCCCGCCTGTGGATTCATGCCCATGCCCATGCTATTTGCAACGGAAGGGGGCATGCTACCCAAAGAGTTAATGTTTATATGCGGCTGGGATTGGACACGACGAGTAGCATTATTTCCTGCCAAAGATTGTTGCATCATATTTGGGGCGAAAGGGAGGCTCTGTAGTTGTGATTGCATATGAAGACTGGAAGGATTATTCGCAGCAGGATTGAGTTGGGCCGGATTCTGTCCTTGTCGGGGGACCATCGGGCGTTGTTGCTGCTGGAGAGGTTGCTGCTGCATGGAATTTGACTGCATCGGATACCTTGGAACAGCACCTGGAGGAACAGGACCGCCACTGAGCATACCCATTGGAGGGTTTGGAGGCATATTCTGATGCATGCCTAAAGGATTCGATCCCGAAGCCTGCTGACTGACTAGACTGCCCGGATTCTGCATGAAAGGAGATGGATTTCCAATTGAAAGCATGTTCTGCTGTTGGCCGATGTTATTTGAAGGAAGCATGCCCTGGCGAAGGGGACCGTTCATCTGCTGTGGCGGTGAAGAAAAGAAAACCGTGGAGGCTCAGATAGAAGAGGGTAGCGCACGATGAAGTCGATGTAGAAGTAGAAAGAAACAGAGCATGAACGACGACAAAGCAATGAGCAGAAGGAAGAACGCGACGAACCAAGCCCTTGGACGATGAGGATGCCAACGAGTCCCTGATGCTCAGTTGGTCAGGTTCTATCCACACGTGGCTGCTCTCAAACAAGCACCATCATCATCAACAATATGGTGCGCAAACTCAAATACCACGAGCAAAAGCTCCTCAAAAAAGTTGATTTTTTAAATGTAAGGCCACTTTTTTATTATCGTCCTCCCAATGCTAAGCTTATACAGTGGAAACAAGATGCCAATCTCCGAGAAATAAAGGTCATGCGCCGGTATCATGTTCAGGACCGTGAAGATTATCACAAGTAATCAAAAAAATCTTCAATTCAAAGCAAGGAAAAAATTCACAACGCTAGGTACAACAAATTATGTGGCTCTCTACGACAATTCGCACATCGTCTTTCGCTCCTCCCAGCCCAGGATCCTTTCCGCGCAAGGATGGAAGCTCAACTTTTGTCGAAACTCTACGATATGGGCGTCCTAAATTCATCGGCAAAACTTAGCGATGTCGAAAACAAAATCACCGTTGCAGCTTTTTGTCGAAGACGTCTTGCCGTTTTTATGTGCATGTCCAAGATGGCGGAAACCGTCAGTGCTGTACGTAGCTGAGTCGTTCACCCCTCACACTTCACTGAGATATCCTTCAAGGCAGTAAAATTTATCGAACAAGGTCATGTTCGTGTCGGACCAGATACAATAACGGACCCAGCATACCTAGTAACTAGGTTCTTATTTACACCGTAGTTTCCTTATCCTTCGTGAATCTGATATCCTTCTCAGGCGTATGGAAGACTTTGTAACTTGGGTCGACACATCCAAGCTTAAACGCACTATCATGCAATACAACGATGAAGTGCGTCTCCATTTTTTCTTTTTTCAACACTGATCATCTCATGGATGTTCCCGTCCAGTTGGACGACTTTGATCTACTATAACGTCTTGTTGGGCTATGCCCTTAAAACCTGGGTGATCTATTACCATTAAATTTGTGTGGAAGCATTCCTAATCCACAAGCGTAATTTTCGAGGTACACTTACAAGGATCGCCGATAAAGTAGACCTTTAGCAACCACTTGTAGTAACATAGTGCGCATCAGCAATTTTTATTTCTGCTACGAACGGCGCAGTCAATGGTGCAGACATGTGTTATGTTTTCCGAATTTAACCTTAGTTTTTGCTATTCCAATCGGACTAAACAGAGGTGTTGCTCAGGAGCACAACACAACGCGACTCCGCGTTCCTCCCACAACCATTGACATTATAATTCATTATCTACTGGCTCGGCTCAAGATACATCCGGGTCTCTGACGACGTACCTTCTAGAATTTAGAATTCTTTTCAGCATCTTGGAAAGCTCAACAGGTCATGGCTGACCATGGCGATGGATCTGGAAATATCAAAGTAGTTGTTCGATGTCGTCCGTTGAATTCTCGAGGTGCGTTCTTGACATGTTTTAATCGTAATTCAATTCAGTCCTTCTAACTCATGGGCGACTCGCAGAGATTGCCCGGGGGGCCAAAATGCTTATCCACATGCAAGGCAACCAGACCTTCCTTGAGCCGCCAGAATCAGGCTCCTCACAAGACACGAAACGCGCCACTGAGCGGAAAACGATGACCTTCAGCTTCGACAAGTCGTACTGGTCTGCGGGTGCCAGAGACGAACTGGGGTATTGTTCACAGCAGACCCTATTCGATGATTTGGGAAAGGAACTCTTGGACCATGGGTTTGCTGGGTTTAATGCGTGTATTCTTGCATGTGAGCGTCCTTGGAAATTGGTAGATGGAAAGGCATACTGACAACTGACTCATTGCCGCACAGATGGACAAACGGGTAGGTGGCGTTTACTTTGAGAGGGTTAGAGTTGTATTAATTAAATTGGTTTTCGCGTTCATAGGTTCCGGAAAGTCTTATAGGTGTGTGTACCTTACACTTCATTAAGTTCTGACTTCCAGAAGCTCATACGTTTCTATAGTATGATGGGATGTAGGTCTTTTGCCACAATTACGATATTAACCTTGCTTATTGTTGCCAATCTGACACTCCGAAGACGGTGCGGATAAAGGAATTATACCCTTAACTTGCATGGAGTTGTTTGAACGCGTGAGGACGAAGACGGTGGCAGATGCGAACCTTAGCTTCACTGTCGAAGTCTCATACATAGAAGTGTGTACAATCCCTCTTCGCATTTAAGCCGATAATCTGCTCATGTCTCGCGACCTTACTTCCTCCTGTTGGGATTCCTTTCTTTCAGATCTACAACGAAAAAGTGCGAGACCTGCTCAACCCCAAAAACAGTGGGAACCTCAGGGTTCGTGAGCATCCTAGTTTAGGACCTTACGTCGAGGATCTCAGCAAACTCGTTGTTGGAAGCTACGAAGAGATGATGACGCTCATGGACGAAGGTAATAAGGCACGTACTGTGGCGGCTACCAACATGAACGAGACGTACGTACTATTACTTATCGATCAGTTGCATTCCTTTTTGTCCTTCAACTGGTTTATTCTGAGGGAGAAGATTCCCAGACAGCACCTTCGCTAGGATGAGTTGCCGGGTACTGTCTTCCTTCTCGTCCTACCTTCACTCTTTTGTTGTGGTGCCTTGCAACTCAATTCTTTCTTTCTTACGACTTTCTACTGTACCCCAGATCCTCGCGTTCGCATGCGGTTTTTACACTGCTGTTGTCGATGAAGAGGCGTGATGTAGAGACCAATTTGGATACAGAGAAAGTGTCCCGCATCAGGTACGGATACACTTTTCCGGTTAATTATTCATCCAATGTTTCACCATCACTTGTTCATTTCTCTGATGACTGCCACATGAATATGCCATTATTTTTCCCACAGCTTAGTCGATCTGGCTGGATCAGAACGTGCCAATTCTACTGGTGCAACCGGCCAACGTCTGAAAGAAGGTGCAAATATTAACAAGTCGCTTACGACACTCGGAAAGGTCATTTCTACCCTCGCTTTGGCAAGTCAAACAGATGGAAAGAAAGGAAAGAAGAAAGCCGAAGAGTTTGTGCCTTATCGTGACTCGGTAGGTGAAATACATGGGCAGTTTCTGGCTGCATTCACTTTCAATCTATTTATGATTCATAGGTTCTAACTTGGCTACTAAAAGACAGTCTGGGAGGGAACTCGAAAACTGCAATGATAGCAGCTATTTCGCCAGCTGATTATGAGGAGACTTTGGGTACACTCCGTTATGCCGATCAAGCCAAGAAGATCAAGAACAAGGCAGTGGTGAACGAGGATCCGAACGCGAAGCTAGTGCGTGAACTCAAGGAAGAGTTGGAAATGCTGAGAGGTATGTACGATAAAATCGCACTCGGGGGAGTCGGGCTGTAACACTCATGATCACGATGCTGACGTATTCCCTCATTTCTGGTTTTATTCTTTCTCGATGTTGTCTTCGGTACTCGCGGCGCTCCCTTCGCGATGTGGTATCCTGGTCTCTCAATTACCTTCTTTTTTCGTTCACTTTCGTGATATGCACGCATAGCTCGTGTTTCTGGAGCGAGCTCAGAAGAAACCTTCGATCCCGCAGTCCCTCCCGAGAAGCAGAAAGTCACCTACCAAACCAAAGATGGACGAATCAAGACTGTCACTAAGGCAGAACTACAAGAACAAATGGAGGCGAGTGAGAAACTAATGCAGAGTCTCAATGAAACTTGGGAAGAAAAGTTGCAAAGGACTCAAGCGGTGCAAAAAGAGCGTGAGAAGGCATTGGAGGAGCTCGGTATCACAGTAGAGAAGAATCTTGTTGGTGTGCATACCCCCAAGAAGGCGAGTACTGTTTTCAATATCATGGACGGTCCCTCGTCCCCTGCCAGAGTCATGGTTCTCGTCCCCTTCATTTATACACTTGTTAATGTGATTGAGTTGCGACTGGCTAACTGATGTGATTTTTAGATGCCCCATCTTGTCAATCTGGTGTGTTTCTTTTCTGTTTGCCCATCCAGCGAATCGTGGCTGTCTTTGGGTGTGCGGAGTCGAAGCTTATGATACCATCTTATCTATTGTCCTCTCTGGATGTTCTATACAGAACGAAGGTATGGGCTAAGAGCCAAACAGTTAAACCTTCGACTAGCATGCTTACAACCCTTTTCGCAAAGACCCTCTTATGAGCGAGTGCTTGATCTATCAACTCAAACTAGGAAAGACAATTGTATGTGATCCACTCAATGCCGGTCTTTCGCCCGACTCTGTCGCATATGAATGGTAAAGAATGCTCACTCCGTTCCTATCAGGTTGGTCGCATGGATAGTGAAAGGCCAGCAGCGATCCGGTTAAGTGGGGATAATATCCTGGAGGAACATTGCGCGTTCGACAACAATGACAGCAAGGTTACAATTATATCCATGCCGGATAGCATCACTGTAAGAACCGAGATTCGACGCTACCTGCCTATTTATCCCCAGCTGACGTGTTTCCTTCTTCACTCAGTTTTTGAATGGTAAACAACTCACACCAAACCAGGTGAGTCAACGGGAATTATACCAGCCACCTAAGTCATCTTTCATATCTAACGAACTGTTGACATTTTTAGCCGTACAAACTCCGTTCTGGTTTTAGGATTATTCTAGGTCAGTATTAAATGATTTTGTCTGGTCTCATGCTCATTCATTTCTGTGCAAAGGTGACAACCATGTTTTCAGGTTCAATAACCCGGAGGAAGTACGCAAGCAGAGAGATCGTGCGACCGCCAGATCAAACATGCATCTAAGTGTGACTGCAGCAGACTTTGAGCAATCTAGTGAACATTCTCCTCGACCGGATTCCCTCACTTCGTCCACAGATGAGCAATTCGACGTCGATTGGAATTTCGCCAAGAGAGAGGCTGCTTTGGCACGTCTTGGCTTAGATCCTACCCTGGATAATCTGCCCGATGATGACTTGAACAAATTGTACGAGAAGATCACGAAGGTGAAGACGATGCGTGATCACACGAAGTCGCGTCCGGAAAGCAGTATGAGCCAAGTTGATGACGTATGGAGCGAGACAAGCAGGCCGCAGACAAGCGATGCAAATACCGACGATACGAGCCTATATGCCGTGCCCAGCTATGGAGGTAGTCCGGCTGTTGATGCCCCTCTTAAGGATGTACGAAATCAACTTGAGAGCAGGCTTCAGGAGATCAATGGAGACCCCACAGAAGCTGAGGATCTGAGGCTGGAGAAGGAGCATATGGAGCAACAACTAAGACTTGTAAAGTCGCAGATGAAGCGGCTTATTGAAGCCAGGGCTCGCGGTGACACGGAGGCACTTGCAATCAATTTCGAGCCTGTCGTTTTCTCTGCAAGACAGCTACGATTGATCAGGAAGGTATTGGATAGGTGGCGGGCCCATCGTGCGTTTTCAATGGCTGAAAAGATTTTGGCGAGTGCAGTGGCCATCAAGGAAGCGAATATTATCAGGTACTTCATTTCACTTCTCACATATTACTCTTGCATTAATTTCATCTTGATAGCAAAGAACTCAGGAAAGAGGTGTCATTTAATTTCACAATTGCATCTGGTGGATCTCTTGCTGCTCCTAGCTCAGCAGTAGATACTATTGCCGGTCTGGATCAGTTTGGCGATGTTGCCGACCCTGTTCTTGGCTGTGCCACCCAACCATCCGCCACGGTCAAAGTCCTTGACAAAAGGAACAATGCGATCTATGTGTGGTCATTGGATCGTATGCAACAACAACTATTGCGCATGCGTAACCTCACGACTTATATTGACCGTCCCTCCTATACGCAACACTTTTCTTCCGACGAACCCTTCTTCGACTCACCGCCTCCAGAGTATTCTTTCATTGGCAATGCGCTTTTGTCACTAGCAACGCTCTCGCGCAAGATGTCGTCCGTTTCAACGGTGCCGATCTTTTGTAGGTATACAGCTGAAGCCATTGGTTCGTGTCGGATCGACATCAAAGTCGTTAATGTTGTCCTATCCCCCAAGTACACAAATGGATCATCACCGACAACTCGATCGTCATCTCCTGCCCCATCTATCCTACCACCCGGAAGCAAATTGGGGTTTTTCCTAACTATCGATCAAGTTAAGGGCCTTTCCCCCCATGATTTTCGAAGTGTTCATTTACAGGTCCGATTATCCTCGTTTGTTGGATCGACGCTCTCAGCAGAAGAGATCTTCCCTTCAACAGCTATCGATTTTGACGCATCTTCCTTATCTGAATTGAAGTTCAGGCGTAGTTTCACCATAGTGACTACGTCTAAGGTTCTAAATCACTTGAGGCAAAGTTATGCCCCGATAGAGTTTTTTGCCGCACTCAAGCCCACCTATTTGGAACGCATGGAGCGTTGGGACGAGATGCGAGAGCAAAGGCAACACATTCAACCTGATTCGTCCTCTTCTCTCCAATCCAATCCAGTCACGCTACCACCAATGCGCCGTTCAGAAACCGACTTCGTGGTAGAGCAAACCCACGATGTGGTCGCGTGGTTGCAAGTCTGTGAGCTTTCTCCAGACGGCACGTATCTTCCGGTGCCAGTAATTTCCCAGGGCAGTCACGATCCCGGCGTATTCTCACTACACCAGGGACTGCAGCGCCGCATAGTTTTCTCTTTGTCATCCAACTCAGGTCTACAATTACCTTGGCAGGAATTTACGAAGGTTCGCATTGGGAATTTGCGGCTGTTGGATACTAAAGGCCGCACGCATGATTCGTCGTCTAAATCAATGACAACACTTCCCCTTCTGAAGGATCAAGTTGTGGAGTTCAAGCCGGACGGCACCGGCCTACTGACTTGCACTGCACTTTGGGATTCGAGTGTCCATGATTCTCTCCTGTTGAATCGTGTGACAGCGTTGAATCAACGTATTCTACTCCAATTGATGTGTTCAGTGGCGGTAGAGACATGTGCTGAACCAATTCAGTTCAGCACGGACATGGCTATCTCCATGCAAACCAGAGATGCTGGACCTCCGTCCAAGATTCTCAGCTTTTTCGGCAGCAACAAGATTTTGTCGAAGACCAGCACACTTTTCACCGTGCGACTATCCCCACCGCTAACGCGCTCCGCCAAAGACTTGTGGCGCCTCGATACGTCCGAAAAGTATGTCAGAGGTGAAGAAATCTTGAATGGATGGAAACCTCGCGGGATTTCTGTCGTTGAGGATTATACACGGTTGATAACCACCGAGCGGCGAGCAGCGGACGTTCAGGCAATACGAGTCATACTTGCAGTATCACCTCCAAAGCCAATTGCGGCCGACACTTTGGCGTGGCGAGCCGACGATCTTCTGCGGAAGTCCCTGGGATTGTGGCAAAAGCAGTTCGGCCATCGCGGAAAAGTGCGTTGTAATATTTATTCATCCTTCAATTATGATATAACGCAACTTGTACTTGATTCTGTAGATCATTTTGAGTCAGGAGCCAACTGAGTGTGATGGACCTGTTCCCTCAAATCGAACGACGGAGATTGATTCTCTTCATGGACTAAAGTTAATTTCTGAGACGAAAGTTGTACCCCAGAGGTTCTCTCATCTACCCTTCGACGGCGTTCCGTGCACTAATGACTATTTCGTAGCGATTCTGCGACAAAGAAGGGGCACCTGATGGTTTTAGTTGATGCAAGTCAGAACAAATGGGAGCGTAGATGGTTTGTATTAAGAAGGCAAGTCGGCCATCTATTATTCGCGTCTTCTAATAATTCATTGCAGACCTTACCTGCACATATATGCCCATTCCAATGAAGTAGAGGAAACAGGTATCATAAGTCTCACCGGTGTCAACGTAGAAAGCGATCCACATAAAGAATCCCTACTTGGAGTGAGTGCAACCTTGCCAAACCGTCAAACAAACTGTTCAATTGAATACAGAAGCCATTCTCATTCACGCTCTTTACTTCGTCGAACTCACATGCTCTGGCGGCTGCAAATGCCAAAGAACTGCAATCTTGGATATCTAAACTGGATCCCACTCGTTTGTCATCTTAACCTTATTATTCTCTCCTTTTATTTGCGGATCAATGTTTTAGAAAAGATTTTTGAATACCATGTAACTTTATTATTTTGTCATGACCAGTTGTTCTACCCCAGAATTATGCATACCTCATAATACGTGTGTTTTTGCATGTACTTTGAACCAAACTTCAATTGACTCTAAACGTTGCTAAAACAATACCAACCGACACCTTATAAAATCTGAAATAATTTTTTATTGCAACAGAAATATATATTGCAAGCATGTAAGTAGATGATACAAGTATCTAGTGGTATTGACCTTGTTTTCCTTCCTTGACGAAACTTTTGAAGAAAAAAAAAACAGAATTTATATACATGTGTATGCGTCTAGTCGAAATGTCCAAGAAAGAGGTGAGTTAATAATACAGCTTCTAATGATCGAGGATGGGGTTGAGAACCGAACCTAAAATGGACCGAATGAAGGGAAAAAAGAAGAAACAAGATCAGTCACATCGAAATGCTGGTTTATCAGACTATAATAATGAGAATAAGAGTTAGTATTTCTATCAAGCAAGGCCAAAAAAATGGGAAAAGGATTTTCGAACTTACGTCTCGGATGAAAGTCAGCATGTGGCAAGTGATGTATCCTTGTGCGAAACCGGCACCAGCGTAGGCGAAGAGGTATTGCCACTTGCGCTTGAAGGCCTCGTAGTCTGCATGGTCTTTGAGGTCGGGGTAATCCTTCGCGATCATGTCCTGTCTCAGGTTGACTTCTAACCTTCTTCCCCATTCCCGAAGCGTGCGTGGATAATCTGAAGAGAATCCAAAAAAAAAACATTAAACGTTCAGGCTGCGCAAGGATTTGTTATAACTTACGTGCTGCATGATTCTCAACACCTTCTAATGTGAATCGGCCTTGCGAGGCTGTCTGTGCGGCAGTGATAAGTGCCGTTGCGCTGGGTAGACAAGAATTCGGCCACATGTATTTACGCATGAAATCCTCGGCTCTGCGAAAAAAAATCAACGGTCAGCAACAAGGAAGACAAAAAAAAAACAACACGTTCAAATAATCCGAGAGGGAGTTGGTGGATTTGAGGGGACACTCACTGATAATTTGAGAATCTCGATTCGGGAAAGGTAGACGAGGTGACGACGGCCGTTGCGTTCTTGGATTTGAGAGCAAAATCGACGAGTTTGAAGTAGAGGTCGTAATACTTGGCACCAACGTGCTTTTTAAAAAAATGTCAGGTGCTGTGGGGACTACTAGAAAAGAAAGGAGTAATACCTCTAGCATCTCTACGCTGATGAAGGCATCGAAAGCCTTCTCAAAGTCCTCGGGAATCTCCCGGTAGTCCATCAAGTGAACCCTAACCCGTCCTTCCAGACCCGCTTCTCTGATACGCTCCTCTGCAAGTCGTTTCTGCTCGATGGAGAGTGTGAGAGTGTCGACCTCACAGCCATAACAACGTGCAGCCTATGACAATAAAAAGAAATGAGGATCAAGAATGAACTAGAGAGACGACTGTGTGATACCGACTTCGATCGCCAATCCTCCCCAACCGCTTCCGAATTCGAGGATTCGATGTCCTGGCTTGACGCGGGCAGCTCGAAGCACATGGTGGATTTTGCGACTTTGGGCAGCCCCTAGGTCGCCAGAGCTTGGGCCTACTTCAAGGTCACCACGGACACCTCCTTCCGCTTCACTCCATAAGGCGCAAGAATACATCATCTCCTTGCTCAGAAAAGCCTTTTAAAAAAAGAAAGAAAAAAGATCAATCACTAAGAAGAAAATTCGATTGGGTAAAGCGGACCTTGAAAAGTTCATTGGATTGGTCGTAGCTGGCGATGGCGTTGAGACGCGCTTGGGATTTTGTTTGGCCGAGGAAGCTGTTGTATAGACCGGTGACGGCCGATGAGATTTTTGCGAGGGTGGATGATAGAGTGCTTTGCATGCCCTCTTGGTTTTCTAACCATAGCTAAAAAGATGTGATAAGAAATTGGGGTAGTAGACCGTTTTAAGAATGGACATACGTTCATAATTCCCCTGAGGGACGAGACTTCGACATCTCCAATCATGTACGCTTCACTAACTAGACAAGAGAGTTGAGACCGTATTTTTTTAAGATATTAAAAAAAAAGAGAGACATACAGCCAAGGTCTCCGGAACTGAAAGTGGCGTAAGAATTTATAGATAAAGCAGATAAGTACCAAGTCACTCACAGCAAAAGTCGAAACCAAAAATTATCATTGACAATTTTTAGATGAACGTCATTGCATCCTTTTCGATAGTTGCCGTAATAGTGGGTTCCTTCCGAATCGGAAATTGTCAGGTGGCCAATGGTGATGGCGTCGTCCAAGACAGATAGGATAGACGAACGGGCTGGAGAGTGGGGTCTTTTAAAAGAAAAACTCATAATAAAAAACGGTGCCAACCCATTGAGAGAACCCAGGAAATCGGGCTCAATGTTGAGAGTGAAAACAGAGAAGAAACCTGGATAGAGGCATTTGGGAAATAGACACAGAGCTTAGAGTGAGATACAGGCATTGTGTACTAGTAGCAGATAGGGCGGGGGATGAGGAGAAGGCAGGAAAAGGCAGGACCTTTTATGTGTGTTGAACATTTGGGATCGGGAAGAGAGTTGCTTTTGATTCGCCGTATCGAATTTGGAAGAGATCGTTCTACCTTCCCGATATGGTTTATCTTAATGGAGTTCTTTCCAAAGAAAGCAAACCGCACTCACCGCAGAATGGGAACCTTTGATTTGATCAGATGCGGGGGAGGGACTCCCTCTCAGAATCTGGTTCATATAACCTAGATCATTATCTTCAATCTGGATAGAATCCCAGGTTGCTTGGGATTTGAGTGCGTCGGGATCATGGACGGAGAGGTTCAACGGAACAACGTGTCGTAATCCCTTCAACTAAGTAGCATCAACGAATGTCATGTCAACACCCCGAAAAAACAAATGTCACGTCTAGGGAACTGGAATCTAATCGGCCTCACACGGGCATCGATCGTCAATCAATGCTAGTTAGTTAAACGTCGTATGTAAAAAACATAGAAATAATTTCTTTGCACAATGAGAGGATCACTGCACGTTCCAGCGGCCTTTAACACATCTAAAAAGCATGATGTTCTCTGCCCGCAAGTTCGGCGTTCACCAAGCTCTCGTGCTTCGCTGCACCCCGTCTCATGTCGTAAAAGACCGAGGGAAATCATAATGTTAAAAAGAATGTACCCTGCGGCAATGCATCGCGAAATGCTTGGAATTCATTCATTGTCTTTGTTTCAAAACCTTAAAGAACGGTAATTATACCGCGAGAAGAATGGCTTTAAAATGTTATCATACACTTTCTGTCACGTCCCGAGATCTGGTGTGGAAGATAGATCCCTTTTATGAGAATGTAGGTTGGGAAGCTAAGGGTTTCTTTTTCAAGTTTATCTCTGGAATGAAAGAATAACGAATGAAACTCAAGCAGTGCCCGTTAGGGACGACGAAGGGCACTTGTGTGTCAAAGAGCACATGATAGAGGAGCTGTCGAAGACGCCCTAAATCGACAGAGTGACTTGGCGAATTCCCTTTTTCCGAAGTGATCAAAGGCGGCCTAGAAAGAATATATTCGTTGGCCATTTCTGTAGCGGCGACCAAGTCAGTATGCCCCTTTCCGGAAGGAACCTTAAACCACAATCCCTTCTCAGTAGGAAGGCGGTGACCGAATCGCAAAGGTCCGATGGAGAATAACTAAAAAGAAAAACGTAAGTTCGCATGGGTTAGTTTCTTATGCGAATCTGTTGTGCCCAGAATGGCGCCACTCGTAGAATGTGTGGAAAGTAAAAAGGGTAAAAGTTGATGTTACTGGTGGCGAAGTCATTCCAGGGTTTCGAAAACCTTTTTTTAACTTAGTCGGGCGACATCGAGTAGAATGGTCGGATCTTATTCGGTTCAAACGTATGGTATTCTTTTCCAGAAAGGAATATGGGGGGGGGCGAAAACGACGGACATATTATTTCACGGCCACAGGCGATGTCTGCACAGGGTCTTTCAAAGGTGAGGAGGCCGAGCTGTAGTATACCCTTCTCGCAACGTCATCAACCACCCAGTCTAGACCGGGAACCAGATTGTCACCTGTAACGGCACTGCAAGCCCAGATCTTCCAGTGATGTGTCGTTATCGAACCAAGATCCAGCGCCTATTATGATGACAAAAAGTTTGTCCGATTGACATTGAAAGATGAAAATGGAAAAGGGAGGGAGAAATCACGTACGTCTCGAATTTCTGCGTCGGTCATGGAACCTGGTAAATCTTGTTTGTTCGCAAATACGAGCAAAGACGCCCCTGCCAGACGCTGGAAAAAAAAAGTAGCGGATGTGATTTCAATTTTAAGAGTAAAGAGGGATGATATAAGTTCCTTACATCTTCGGTTAGCAAGCTATGCAACTCGTTTTTGCAATCCTCCATGCGCATTCGATCACTGGAATCAACAACCCAGACCAGAGCATCCGTTTGTTCGAAATAATTTCTCCAATACGGTCGAAGGGTCCTCTGACCTCCGACGTCCCCTAGATTTAAAAAAAAAAGTAAATGGAACGGATGTCAAGCGGCGGAGGAGCAAAGAAAATAGCAAAGGAAAGGAGGGAAACAAACGCCATTGAGAAATCACTCACAGATGTTTAGAGTATACCTGTTTCATTGGACATAATTATAGAATATAAGCTTATTTCGAGTTCAAGAACTTGGACACGACGACATACTTTCCATGAACAAAGGTCTTTATGTTGAATCCCAACGTCGGGCTTATAGTACTGATGTCTTCTCCGTTGAGCTTCTTAAGTATAGTCGTCTTTCCGGCATTGTCCAAACCGCTGTGAAGTGGGTGTGTGGCGATGATTTTGGTTGGGAAATCATCTCCCCCTCAAGGGGGTTTCGAAAAATTTGGATGCACGCACAGGAAGAGTAAACGCATCTCCTTCTCCTTCTGACGGTTCTTGCGGATGATCGTCAGTAAACCCATAATTTCCGCACGCAAAACAAGAAAACAGAATTAATTTGTGCAAGTACGGTCCGGGTCAACCGTTGACAGTTCTTCTGATAATAACCTGCGGAACGAGCACACCAATATACTTATATTCCGCTTCGACCATCAGCCACTATTTCTTCTTAGAAAAGCCATATACTTAAGTCACTAGAATGGCACCTAAGAACAAGGGAAAGAAAGGAAAGAAGGGCGATGATGATATTTGGTATGGACAACTTTCTTTTTTGACTTTCCATGCTCATGCTTTTTTGTCCTGTCCTCTTTTTTGCAAAGGGATCAGCCTGACGGGGACACTGAGCCAAACAAGGATTTCATTGGGAGTGTATCAAGTCAAGATGAAGACCACCCATCAGCCTCTCAGACGAAAACTTCTGGCTTCTCCGCCTTTGCTGCAGCTGGCTTGATGGATGAGATACCTGACGATGACGATGCTGATGGTGGTGGTGGCGGTGGATTAATGGTCAGTATGTTTTGATTCTCACAAGTCTGTCTTCGAACTCAATCTTGTTTCCAAAATAACGGACAACAGTCTCTCATCAAGTCATCTGCGAAGTCTAAGAAGGACCGAAAACAAAAAGGAAAAGCAGACAATTCTGATGTGCTTGAAGAGCAGGATCGCGTCGACACTGGATTTAAAACTCCTGTCGAGGCGACGGCTGACGATTTGGCTGATGAGACGTGGAAAAATAAGGGCAAGAAGGGTAAGAAGGGCAAAGCAGACGCTGTTGGGGAAGAAAGTGAGGTGAAGGGTATGCATTCACTCCTACACGTTCTCTTATATTTTCCTTTGACACCAGTTGAAGGTGCAACACCAGAAGATCTTCCAGATCCAAAACCACAAGAGGAGGACAATCTTGAGGAAGGCGAAGAACCTGGGGTCAAAATACTTTCCAAGAAGGAGAAGGAAAAACTCAAGAAAGAACGGGAAAAGGTTAGTCCAAGTGGTTTTCATCACGTTCTTCAGTGTTGAAAAGAAAACTCAATAAAAGTTTTTTTTTCGTTATTATTATGGGTTCTACGAATTTAGGCGAAGAAAAAGGCCCAAGCTGCTGCGAAGAAGACCGCCGATGAACCTGCTCAAGCTGTGTCTGTTCCCGAACCCACACCAGTTGAAGCTGCAGAAGAAAATGAGGAAAACGGAGATGAAGTTGCTGGGGGAGATCCCAAGAAAAAGAAAAAGAAGAAGAAGGGTGCCAAGAAAGATGAGGAGGTTGTGGCCCCACCTGCAACGACAGGGGCTGCCTCGAAGAAAAAGGGAGGACTCAATGCTCTAAAAGCATTTATGGAGGAAAAGAAGCGGCTGGAAGAGGAGGCAAAACGGAAAGAAGAAGAGGAGAGACGGATAATTGAAGAGGAGGAGCGTAGAGCCGAAGAGGAGGCGCGCAAAAAAGAGGAAGAAAAACAACGGAGAAAGGAAAAAGAAAAGGTTCGATTCGACGTTTATCAGTTCGCCGTTTTCTTGACGCTCCTGAGTACCCAAACTAACCTTCTCCTCACTTCCATCCAGGCCAAGCGCGAACTTGCGAAGAAAGAGGGCCGATTACTTACGAAGAAGCAAAAGGAAGAAAAACAAACGGCCGAACTTCGCAAGCAGGCTCTTTTGGCTTCCGGGGTGCAAATTGAGGGATTGCAACATGCTCCAGGATCTGGTCCGCCGGCAGGAAAGAAGGTTGTTTATAGTAATCAACGAAAGAAGAAAGGTCCTGCCGCAAAGGATGGCTCCCCTGCACCAGACTCACGACCCAGAACGCCAGAACCGAGTTTCGAGACCCCCTCGCCAGCTCCGTCCGTTCATGCAGAGTTACCTGTGGAGAAAGTTGAGGATGGGGATGCCAAATCTGATTGGGAGGCCACCACAGAGGAAGAAGAGGTCAAGTCTCAGATCCTGACTAGCGTCAAGGACTCATGGGATGATTCAAGTGAAGAGGAAGGCGCTGGTGAGTTTCGCAACGAGTATTCATACTCCATTGCTCTAATTTTTGCCCTTTAGCACCGTCTAAATCCAAGTCTGAAACACCCCAATCGACATCAGCAACAGCTGCAGCAGGCCCGAAGGCGACTTCAACTTCGAAAAGTACAGCTGCTAAGTCTCCAGCTTCAAGTAAAGCTCCGTCTAAGCCTCAAGTGGAAGCTTCCGAGTCAGAGGACGAATCCGATACGACTGACGAATCTGGTTCGGATGATTCATCAGAAGAGGAATCCGACGAAGAAATGACCACAGCCCAAAGAATGGCGGCTCAACGGAAAGCTGAAGCTGTTGCAAGGAGAGCAAAGACACATGAAGAAGCTCTTGCGGCTAGGAGCAAGGACGACTTGCGCAGTCCTATTTGCTGTATTCTGGGACACGTAGATACTGGAAAGACCAAGTTATTAGATAAGGTTTGATCCTCCGACGTCTCAGTTCTATGAAAAAGACAATGACGAATTTATTTTCAGATCCGACAAACCAATGTACAGGAGGGTGAAGCTGGCGGTATCACACAACAAATTGGCGCAACCTTCTTCCCTGTTGATGCCATCAAGACGAAGACGGTCGTCATGAACAAGGATGGGTCGCAAGAGTATAAGATTCCCGGTCTTCTGGTCATTGATACGCCAGGACACGAATCGTTCACCAATCTGCGTTCCCGTGGAAGTTCTCTGTGTAACATTGCCATTTTGGTGGTCGATATCATGCACGGTCTAGAAGCACAAACTCTTGAATCATTGCGACTTTTGAGGGATCGCAAGACACCTTTTATTGTTGCTCTGAACAAGGTACTTTCTCTTGCTCCTCGCCCAACTTGATCTACATTTTTTTAGATCGATCGATTGTACGGTTGGCAAGCTACTCCCGATGGTGCTTTCCAAGAGTCGTTTGCAAAGCAGCCTCGTTCTGTCCAGCGCGAGTTCGAAGACCGGTCATCGAAGATAATCGTTTCTTTCGCTGAAGAAGGACTGAATGCTCGCCTCTACTATGAGAATGACAACTTCGCGAAAAACGTTTCGATCGTTCCTACATCCGCAATTACTGGAGAAGGGATTCCAGACATGATCATGCTCCTCGTGAATCTGACGCAGAAACGCATGAGCGATCGCCTGATGTACCTTTCTGAACTGGAATGCACTGTGTTAGAAGTCAAGGTAGTTGAGGGGCTAGGCACGACCATTGATGTCGTTTTATCGAACGGAATTTTGAGAGAAGGGGATCGAATTGTAGTTTGTGGCTTGAATGGCCCAATTGCCACGAACGTCCGAGCGCTCTTAACCCCACAACCTCTGCGAGAACTTCGTATCAAGGTTGGTTGCCCGTTCATTATTATTAATATTTTCGAGTACTTACACCACGGGTTAGTCGGCATACGTCCATCATAAGGAAGTCAGGGCAGCTCTTGGAGTGAAGGTTTCTGCTCCTGAACTCGAAAAAGCTATTGCTGGCTCTCGGCTTCTGGTCCTGGGTCCAGACGACGATGAAGAGGAACTGAAAGAGGAAGTAATGTCCGATCTCACTTCTCTGTTCGAAAATATTGATAAGTCGGGCCGTGGCGTCTGTGTGCAAGCCTCAACACTCGGTTCCCTTGAGGCGCTGTTGGACTTTTTGAAGAGCAGCAAGATTCCCGTTTCAGGAATTAACATTGGTCCCGTTTTCAAGCGTGATGTCATGCGTGCTGCTACGATGTTGGAGAAGGCCAAAGAGTTGGCTTGTATACTTTGTTTCGACGTTTCTGTGGATAAGGAGGCAGAAAAGCTTGCCGAGGAAATGGGAATCCGCCTTTTCAAAGGTTTGTCGTATCACCTTCAAGTTTTTATCTCTGGCGTGCTGACTGGGTGCAGCGGATATCATTTATCATTTATTCGACTCGTTTAAGGCATACAATGAAGAAATTACCGAAGCAAAGCGCAAAGATGCTGCTCCTCAAGCCGTTTGGCCCTGCCGTCTCAAGATTATTGCTGCATTTGCCAAGAGGGATCCCATCATTCTGGGTGTTGACATCTTAGATGGCTCACTGCGAGTGGGCACACCATTAGCTGTCGTCAAAATTGATCCTGCTACGGGAAAGAAGGACATAATCGACCTTGGGAAAATGTCAGTGTTATTGTTTTACACGACCATTTCCAAGTTTCATCCCTAGCCCTTTAGTTCTTCTTTGGAAATCAATCACAAGACACAGGATGTGGGTGATTTAATCCCAAAAAATTTTCACTCTGATTTGTTATGCCTCCACAGATCGTTAAGAAATCGCAAGCTGGAGGAGGAGTTGCTGTCAAGATTGAGCACGCTGTTTATCAGTCAGCCAAGATGTATGGCCGTCATTTCGATGATAAGGATGAGGTGTTGAGCCACATTACCCGTCAAAGTATTGACGTCCTGAAGGTCTGAATTCGAGAATATTCGTTTTCCAACTCCTGACTTTTTTCGTCAGACTAATTTCAAGGCTGATGTGAACAACGAAGAATGGCTGCTCATACGTGCGTTGAAGCCCGTAAGTCAAACCTGATGGTCTCTGTAATTTGTAACTGACCCGACCCACTACAGCGCTTTGGTATTCCTTGATTCAAGAGTTGTTTGGATAATGTTTCAGGCCAAATACGGCCACTGTATATACAAACTCATCATCACATAAAAATATCTTCTTCTCAACTTAATTCGCTTCATAAGTACTCAAGATGCCTGTTGAACGCGCTCAGCCTGACACAGAGGACGGTGGCAAAACCGCAACTACTGTTGTGCAGGATGCAGACGAGATGCAATTGGTAATTATAGCATGGACATGACTTGGGTGAAAAACCCTGCAGAAGAAATCTGCTTGCACGGTAATGTCTAGTTGGTGACAATTGGAAAAGGCTGCGGGTATCCAAATGCTCTCTATAGTACCCTTTTTGGGACGTGAGACTCATGCATCGCCTGCATGGATTCGTCCTCTTAGGTGTGCTTGGATTGCAGGAGGGTTGAGATCATACCGCTAGAACCTGAACAGTGCTCAGACCTGCGTAGGGAAGCCTCCCGATGTCGTCGTTCATCCCGATTCAGGATGTCCTACTTACATTACTGACCTCTACATTTTTTCTTAGCAACGCCTTGGATACACTCAGGTGAGTGGTGCATGACTAGAAACGAAAGACCATTTCCTACATTTCGTCTCTTCTTGTCCTTCCAGCAACTCCATCGAACCTGGCATCTGGTAGAAAGTTTTGCAGCAAGCTTTTGTGCCATGAATTTCATTGGAGGCGTTAGGTTTGCATCACCTTATCTCCGAGCTTATCCTTCTTCAACGCCATGACGTAGATCCTTCTTTTTCGTTGGTCTCTTAGCTGGTGGTCCCGCCGCTATTTGGTATTTTTCTCTGATTAGTTTCAGAATCGTTCTTGATCTGCCGTTCTTCAGGTCGTCCTATATTATCACGATTGTCTTCATGATGATCACTGCCGCAATCTTGGCGGAAATTTGTTCAGCACTTCCGCTAAGCGGCTCCATTTACATCTGGGCAGCTGAAAGTGCTGGACCCAAGTATGCGAGGTTCTTTGGTTTCGTCGTCGCCTGGTGGTCTTGCACCGCCTGGATGACCTTTACAGCCGGAAATTGCCAAGTACGTTATGTTCTGGTGCGGTCTGACCCTTCGTCACCTTTTTTCAGACAACTGCAAATTATATCGTCTCTCAGCTGGCGGTTTGGGAAATCAATTTTCCAGGCGGAATTGACCCTGGAAATATTAAATGGCGTGCTGTCATCTGGGCTATTTCCGAAGTGCTGCTTTTATTCGCCGTTGCTATCAACTACCTACCGCCACGACTATACTCTGGTGTCTTCCGCTTATCCGCTTTCTTGATTATGTTGGATTTCTTCCTTTGTCTTATCTGGCTTCCGATTGGCGTCTCCAAAACATATGGATTTCGATCGGCAAAGGATGTATTCACACAAACATGTAAATATCAGTCTCATGTGTGATTTTTGTCAGGTTTATAACTTTGTGACAGATAATGGAACAGGGGCACCTCCTGCATGGAACTGGATTCTGTCTTTGTCCGTTCTTTCATTAGTTTGTGTTGATCTGTCAGGTTAATTATTTTTATTATAGCCTATTTACAGCAGGTACAATGACAGGCTTCGATGCTTCTGGTCATATTGCTGAAGAAACGAAAAATGCGCGGTATGTAATCTCACCATCGCTGTTCTTATTACTGACTTTCAGATGCATAGCGTTATTGCTGGAAAGGGCATCTTGACTAGTGCCCTTGCTACTGCTTTTTTTGGTTTTACGACCACAATCCTTTTCTTATTCTGTACCCCCGATCTTCAAACCTTGTTCTCCTTGCAAGCTCCCCAGCCTTTCGTCTTGCTTTATGCCCTTGCCCTTGGAAAGAAAGCAAGCGTTTTTATGACTATAATTGCCGTCATTGGACTTGTTATGGTGGGTTTATTCTGGTGTGGAGTATCAGAAAGGAATTCATCGTCTTTTTCCAGAGCACGAGTATTGCTATTGTTGCTTCATCTCGCCTTGTCTTTGCCGTGGCGCGTGATGGTGTGCTCCCGATGTCCAAGTGGATTGGTCAAGTTGACTCTACAGGTCAGCCAAGAAATGCAGTTACGGTCATCTATATCTTTGGTGCTGTGCTCCTGTGCACCATTTTACCAAGTCAAGTCGCATTTTTCTCCCTTGTTTCGGCGGGTGGAGTTCCCACCATAGCTGCCTATGGCTTAATTGCTCTTCTACGATTGACTATGACGCCCAATAATTTCAAATCGTCTTATTTCTACCTCGGCCGTTTCAGGAAGCCGTTCTACCTTTCCGCCGTCTTATGGAATGCCTTGATTGTTGCTGTAAGTTTTTAAATCTATTTTGCCCGACGATCGTCCTGATCACAAAAATAGGTTATGGTGTCACCTTTCTTTTTTCCAGTTTCAGCCGAAACGTTCAATTTCGTGAGCTCATACCTGGTCGATAGTTCACCAGTATTCTAACTACAGTTGCTAGGCATGTGTTATTTTTGGGGCCACCACTATCTGTGGCGTATTGAGCTGGTACTTTACTCCAGTTGAAAATTGGCTCCGTCGCGAACGCGTATTGCAGGCCTTACGAGCTGCGGACGGGATGTGAATCGGTATTGGCTAACGAAGTAGGGTATCCCCAATACTCGCATTTTCACATTTTCTTCTCCGTGATTCTTTCTTGTCAGAATTGACCTTCGGTCGAGTTTCCTACGAGCCAGGGTGCACATCTTGCTGAGCATCAGGGAAAGAATAACTCGACTTCCCAGAATAAACTTTGGATTCGGAGGTTCGTCAATTTTACACCGTATGAGAGTGAGTTATGCATTTAAAAGTCATCTGGATCAGTTTGAAGAGTGTCGTTTACATCTGCCACGCCTTTTGAATTTCCTACTAAGTACATGCAATGCACTAATTACGACTGAAGAATCCCGGATTCCATCCAACACTCGCCTCACAAGTCGTTGTAGTTGTCGGCAAACGTACTTAGCTTTTCAGTTGATTGTCAGGTCTTGCCCAACTCATGGCGACGTCTGGGTTCATGGCGGCGATCAATTCCCGCCCCCTCCGCGAACGCTCCTCAATAGAAACGGATCGAAATGGGAGGGACGGATAAGCCCGGGGAACCGCACTTATAATGTCTTCCCTTGAACTGACGGTGGTCTGCTTGATTGCGACTGGCTCTGATCCGTCGTCTAAAGGCCGCTTCGTCAAGTTTCCGCTCCCGTCCAGCGTTGAAGTAGATGACGCAAAACTAACGCGTTTTCTCTTCGACGGTCCCAGACCGCTCGATTTTTGAGGCGAAAAGTCGCTTGAAACACTGGGATTTCGCATGGGTGGCTTTTCGGGTAGTAGGTCGCGTCCTTTTTTCTGATCGTATTGAAGGGGAGGGACGGTAAATTTCTTTGCCTCCCTGCGTTTTCGATTCGCCATCTTTTCCTCTCGCTTCTTTTTGATTCGAGCAATCCTAGCCTTCTCCCTCTCTCCCATGCGCTAGAATCGGACATGAGATTTGTGTGGCAAAGATATACTTTTACCCACCTCGGGATGAACATCAAGTTCAGGGGGAGAGTCCGAAAATTCCAGCTTGATGATGACAACCCATACCCAGTATGCAATGGCTGCGGCAATCACGCTGAAAACAAAAACGAGGCCCCCAAACGCGTAGATTTTTATGACAACCATCCCCAGCGGTGAAAGTGGGGTATCGTCTACAATAATTGGCACCTGGCTACTGAGGACGCTTGCTGACGGAGTGGGAGCGGCGAGAGGATCGTCTTCTAGTATGAGGGTTGTTCGGGACAGTTTCAATGCATGAAAATTGGGCATTTTGATATACCAAGTAAGGCAGAGAACGCGTTGGGTATTTAATGATGGAATACAAAACCGTAGGGCTGAGGTATGAAGAAAGAAAATAGGCGATTGTCTTACCTAACACCAGCATGGTCTGGAACGATATTTAGAGGGGTTGGGCTTGAAAGCAATTGAACGACGATGGAATTTGCCGAACCCATCGAACTTAGCCATAAATGGTAACCGGACAATCCTGTGGCGTATTCGTACATACCAGAAATGGTAGCACTCTTGGCAAGTCCACCATGACATCAATCGAGACGATTTCGATTTGAAGGGCGTTATAATTTGTTTAGTCAGAAAAAACAACCGTCACGATGGAATGCTGTAACAATATGCGTATGATTGAAGGTGCAAAGTCGAAATCTTAAATGAAATTAGTGGATAATTAAGTTGCCTATATGGAATAAAGTCAATCCGCTTTTTGAATAACGAGACTGAAGTCTAGATAGTAAATAGGAGTCAACTTTGAACCCGTATCACGGAGCAAAAGTAATGCCCTGTGGGTTTTTTAGAAAAGAAGGTTCAAAAAATGCATGGTAAACACAAGAGAACGCTTCTCCAAATCACGGCTTTCGGAGAAGGAGACTACTTCAAAATTAGTAATCATTCTCAAACATTTAAGTAGCTGGCCTCACCCGTTCTGAGTTGAAAGCCAAATATCAAGGTCAGCCAGAGGATAAAGTTGACTCGCGTGGTTCTCCACTGACATCTGGCTGCGCCATCTCATGAATCGGCGGCCAACGCAGTAGCCCTC
>QDKV01005108.1_pt1 | contig 27547 bp, 25 predicted proteins | sample 1861101 | NCBI WGS metagenome assembly QDKV01 (sample SAMN04275158, study PRJNA302643) | Fungus metagenome, whole genome shotgun sequencing project. | isolation source: fruitbody | host: Mallocybe terrigena | place: Sweden | collected 2013 | reverse complement strand
TCAACGCAAATGCAAGGAATCTCATTGTTTCGTTTGTGACTTTATTCCCTTGCTTTGTGTATGCTTTTATTTTTTCTCAGCGATTCTTTTTGAACATATATTTCGGGTGTGGTACAATATAATATTTACCGTCGTAAGTACTCATTACCTACCGATAACATCTCTGCATCCGTTGTCCACTATTCTCCACTGGCACCATGTTGCTCTAAAAGATTTCCTGGTTACAAGCGCTACCACAAGATCATCGTCAGTGCAACCTGTCAATGGACTGACTGAAGGGAAAGATCACATAAAACGATAGATGACAACCTAATTTGAACAACCGACAGTCCGACGTTCAGTATCATTTATCATGTATCATGGTTTGATGTCGTCCCACGTTCACGAGCTTTTGTGACTACACAGTTCACACCCAATGGAATACGGATACCATATATGCACGGTAGGACAGAAGAATATACAGAGAAATAACAAGGTATATCCAGGTCAGTGTTTCAAAAGAAGGCAAAGAGAGAATTAGGAATAGCAAGCAGAGTCTAGAGACAAGATAAGTGCAGTCGGATAGCAGCGAGATGTCGATCAGTCGGAGTTAAAGCAACCACCGAGAGACACGGCCAAAGAACAAAAGAGCGGCGTACAACAAGCCATAGGAAAAAGTCAGTCCAAGAAATCTTGTACGACTTTTGAAAAAGCCCTCTTTCTGGGTTCATTCTTCTTCTCAAAGGCCTTCTCTCGATCTTCGATTTCAGTAATTTTGCGCTCTAATTGTGCAGGAGTATCCTTGATTCTTTCCTGCAAAGGTTTTGCTATGCAAGTTAATTTGATGATGAGTTCTTCTCAGTGAAGCAAAAGGATGAAAGCAGAAGTATACAGATTGCATCCATTGCTTTGTACAACTTGTCCCAGAGCACATTTCTCGTCGCCAATTCGGCCTCGATATCTTCATAGAGACGTTCTCGTTTTGCCTAGATCATTTATTAAACGCGTTACATACGCATATAGTCGACGGACCTTGAGGATGTTATATGCGTCTTCTAATTCAGATTGACGGCTAAACGCAGCTTCCGTGGATTTACAGCCGTTGCTGAATTGGATCATTCCTCTAGCGAACGGAGGTTCCAATTTTTCGTCCAGAACCTCAATAGCACGCTTAACGTCGTTATAAGCGGGAACGAGTGTTTGAGCGATTTCTTTCTTGACTATCTTGCCTCTGTCACTGAAAGCACCCCGTAGAGAGTCCGCCAAGGCCTTTATATCATCTTTCACGTCTTCCTTAATGCTGGAGACGATTGAAGACCAAAGAGGAGAGCTCAGTTCGAACGGCTTACGGTTCATCTGTCAACTCGTTCAGAAGAGTAGCCTCTTCCTCCCAGCGGAAAAGGCAACTGCTAGATTCTGAGTTTGACCGGTTGTCATCTGTACCCTCATCGTCCACATTATTATCACCGACGACACGAAACAAATTCCGCTCCCGCGTCAAAGGAGTCGATCCAAAGGATACAGCAGGACACATTGTGTTATACTGATATCGAAATGGCGCTGGGGGTATATAGTTAGCAGGCAAGCATCTACATTTAAAATCGTGTTAGGGGCTCAACATGACTTAGCGTGTCTCGACAATTTGACCATGATGGCAAAGGGAATAAAGCATTTCAAACTCCGTTGATCATGATGGCCTTGTTCTACTATGGTGACCTTCCGATAGCCTCCCTGCTTATATCCGCCAATTTGTTCTTCTCTTTCCCTAACTTTCACTCTTTTGTTTTCTGTGAGGCCCATATTCGGTGCCCATCACTTTCTGTCTGAAAGAGTACTTTTACACCCATGAATTCGCGACCGCATAAAGTGAGTACGATATCATTTGACCCCTTACTTTAGATATTAAAAATCATGACAGCAGTCTATGTCAGAGCTCAAACTCCGGAGGTTGACAGAGCATAACCAACGGTTAAAAGAAGATTTAGCTCGTCCGTTGGTGCGCGTGAGCGAAGCTAGCGCAAGGTATAGGTCTTGTATCCCTTTTGGAATCGAGTTGTGAACTGTTCTCATCCAGCCTAATACGTTATTGCAAAACGACCAAGGACCACCTAGTACGTTGACCGCTTTCTGGGTTTGTTGGGTTTCCTCAAGAACTAATTGTTCAGATTCCATCAGTATGGGGTCCAGTGACAAAAGCAGATGATCCCTACGCACCCCCAGCTCAAGGGTGCAACTGCATAATCATGTAAATTTTCCGCATGGTCTCCAAACTATGACAGCCCTTGGATTCGGAGCGAAGGCGCTGTTACCGAGTCGATGGTTTTTGGCTAAACACCCCTCTCATCCGCGGTGTATTGTTATTCCTGTACCATGTCCAGAGCTTTATTTTATTGTTTAAATTTTATACCATACCTACTATCTTTTGGTTATCATCGGTCTCTTTTTTTGTATCCATATCGAGATATTCCAAGGACATTCATAATACTGTTATGGGTCCTTGCTTTGTGAAAATTTGCCATCGAGTTCACATGTAAGGAGTGAAAGGTGTGCTAAAATCCGGTGCATGCCATGAGAAAAAAACTTGATGGAACACATGGCTAACCCTGCTCAGGAAATTGTGATTGAATTACATACCCCGACAATTCTCTTGTATCCCTCCACCATCTTCACGTCAACAAAGCATCGTCACAACGCTCTCCTCTCTCCTCGGTTGTCCACTACAACATCTGTGCGTCCTATATCTTCTTATTCCTACAGACTTTTCACGTTCGCTGCTCATTTTTATTCCAGCTTGACAGTCCGTGCCTTAATTTCTCACCATGAACACTCGCGCAGGCGGCAGACAAAACATGTCTGAACTCAAGCTGAGGCGTCTCCTAGAACACAACCAACGCCTACGAGAGGACCTTGCCCGACCAAGAGTGAATGTAAGCGAAGCAAGTGCCAGGTAAGTAGTTACATGGTTTGTTTTTGTCAAAGCCCGAGCTCATAACCTCACAGTCTCATCCGGTACTGTAAAACCACAAAAGATCACCTTGTTCGCCCTCATTTTTATGCAACTCTTTTATCCTAATGCTGAGATGGCTGTGTCCTTGTTTCACAGGTACCTTCCGTCTGGGGACCAGTCGGTAGAGCAGAGGATCCATACGGGCAGCAAGTTGGGAACAAGTGCTGTACAATACAGTGATACCAACGCTCAGCCGGCGTTGAAATCTTCGTTGTCTGGGGTCACGGCAACTCTCGTTTCTTATCAACCCCCTCACCTCATTCCTGCCAGCGGCAATTTTTTTTTTGTGCGCTTCTTTGAATCGGATTCTAGAATCTCTACATCTCACGTTTAAAGTGACTCCCTTTGGTCTTCGTAAACTCCTGAGCTTTTTTCATTTTCCCAAGCAACATCTGTACACTATCAGCAACATCGACTGTCCCTACTACTTACCTACCTCGTTCTCCTCTTCGACGTATTTCGTCTCCCCCAACCGCAAGTATCACTCCCTTGTCGTTATTCCCTTTGTTCTTTTCCTTACCCTTAAGTTTGCATTGCAGAATTTTCGGAATTTGAATTTTTCCATTATTCCTCACTTTGAACGTTGCCCCCTTTGCTTTTCCGCTCGTTGTATGTCTATGGCTATTCTCATTTATATATTTATGGTTCAAAAGTACATGGTTTCCTCTAGTTTGTTTTCTGGTCATTCAAGAACTAGATTGGCTTATCGATATCGATCTTAGTAGGACTTCGATATGTAGTTTGTAATCTATAATTGAACTAGACCCGACAACCTCGGGAAAGTTATGGCCGCATAGTATATCTTCACTTTAAATTCTCCAGGAACTGCTTCAAAGAAGATTGAGGGATTGCTCCACTAAATTGACCCACAGAACTACTGTCCCGGAACGCAACCACAGTAGGTATCCCAGATACCTGAAGCCCAGGAAGATGTCTCAGTCTCTGGGTGCGCAAGATGTTTATAATTAACTCGCCTTAAACTCGGTTCCCAATTCTTGCCCATCATCCGTGTCAACATCAATCTTTACGAGGTCGAACGGCAGTCCTTCTTTCGTCTTAAAGTTGGGATCAGCCGTGAGCTTTTCGAGGACGGGGGTTAGCGTTCTGCATGGGCCGCACCAGCTGGAAAATAATCAATGTGTCGAACTTGAGTTTCCAGCACAAGAGAAGAGTAGGTGACGAACTCGGCGTAGAAATCAACGACCGTTATTCTATCCTTCTTCGATGTTGTCTTCGTAAACGTCTAGAAAAACAATTCACACCATCATCATATTCAGGTTCTACACCACTTTGTTACAGTCGCTTACATCACGGTTCGCATTCTCGTATAACCCTGAGCGTGGATTTGAAACGTGAAATGCCCTGGACGGGTTTGTTGACGGAATCCTATGGGTCGACCCTAGCAATGAGGACAGTAGAAAACGTCTGAGGGACATTTGATACTCGTAACACAGTCACGCTTGATGCATGTAACTAGTACTCACACCACCAGGTCGGAAGCCTGATCTCAATCCTACTGTGACCCTTTATGTTCCAATCTGACAACCAGGGACTTGATTCTCGCCGTACCTGCAGACCGTTGAACTTGTTGCGAACTAAAACAGGGCCACCCCCAGAGGTAACAATTTACGAGCCAGCCATTGGACCCTTTGAATTTATAATCCCAGGCTTCAGTTGCTCAGAACAGCTCTGCTGTATTATCAGGGGTCCTCTCAGAGCCTATGTTTTCGAACCAGCATATCACAGATTATTGATGGAGTTTCGTTCCAAAAATACCTTGTTCTGTTATAGGGATCTGTTCGCATACTGATGATATGTATGTATGATTCGTTTAAAAAACGCGAAACCCTTCGGGCTTCAGGTTTTTGCTCTGTCGACAGCCATTTTTTACCTGTACGCCATATTTCCCTGTTCTCTGAGTCTAACGGGGGTCAAATATTCTACAAGACAGCTCCATACTCTCAGACACACCAAATTGAAATATGCGTTTCTCCATCGCTGTCGTTGCTCTTGCTTCCCTTTTTGGGGTTCATGGTGCTAACTTCACCGTAAAAGTCGGTGTAAATAGTTCGGTAAGTTGCCAGTGAAGGCTATAAGGCAGCTATCCATTGATCCTGCTTTTTAGTCCGCTTTCGACCCAACCTCCCTGAAGGTGCAGAGCGGTGACGTCGTCGAGTTCAAATTGTGAGTTCTTCGCTTATTATTATCGTTCTTGCATCCCTGGCTTAACTTCAGTGTGCGTCTATAGCTACAGGTATAATCACGTTCGTACAGTTTGCTAGCTCTGCTTTTATGTTAATAAATTTTGGACTTTGAACAGACTGTCACCGAATCTTCCTTTGCCGCACCTTGTACACGGTCCGGCGTAGATTCTGGTTTCCAACCTGTCACCAACGCAACTCAGCTCCCTGTGTGGGCGTATACTGTCAAAAATTCATCTGAATCTGTCTGGTTCTACTGCGCACAAAAAAAGTGAGTTTCATAAGATATTTTCCCACAAGGCTCAGTTGTTGACTGGTAAATTAGCCACTGTGCCGTCGGAATGGTCTTCGCTCTCAATCCCACTGCTGAAAAGTCTTTTATGGCTTTCCAGGTAAGGCTAAACCCTCGTCATATTTTAGAAAGCAGGCTTATTTACTACTCATAGGCAAAAGCCAAGAGTACGGCTTCCTCCGGTTTTAGTAGCAGTATTTCCTCCACTTCTGTTTCAAGCACGATCAATGGAGCCAGTTCAACAAGCTCCACATCTGCCACACCTTCGTCCACTGGCGGTGCGGTGCAGTTGGGAGGAAAGGCTCTCGGAGGGTTAACTGCTGCTGCTCTTGTATTTACCTTGGTTCTGTGAACAAATCTTAATTTTGTTTGTACTACAGTATATATGCACTAGTCTTCTACAACAAATAATACATAAATCTCAAGTGCGGCAACATACGTAGTACGTTGCTTACAGCTATAAAATGGACCACTTCATAAATGGGGGTTTTCGGTAAAGCGACCCAGTCCAGATAATAAGTGTGAAATGTTTTCCTAAATTTCGTTAATACTCCCTTTTCTAATGGCAAAACTAAGAGTTATAGATTGGTCCTAGGCTCGTGACCAGCCTGATAAGAAGGCGTGACCTTTGGTACGGTATCCTTCGTTATACAGGCTGGTATTTCTGAGTTTAAATTAGCAGGGTGCGCATTCCCAGGATGTTCTGGCCGACCCTAAACTCATCAGGTCACGTTGCAATCAGCAAACCGCGTTGGTGTCGCGTCGCATGCGTGTTGCATGTGCTCTGGCTGTTATCCTGGACTACTACACTTGCTCGTTGAACATGTATTCTACTGTGTAAAGACTGTGTGGTGACTAGTATGGACTCCGCTATCGCTTTCAGCATCCAAATAAGTTCCTTCCAAGTTTAATTCAGACAATGGTCACGGTGTACCAAGTAATGACATTATAAATCTATACACGGAGGAAGTCAAAATTGCAAACATTAATGATCGGTCCTTGTCTACTGAAGGTTCTTTCTCTTATTTTGCTGAGGCCAGAATCTCTGCAGTTGTCATTGGAATCATGGTTGTCGGCTAATGAGAATTAACGTGACCTGATTTAGTTTAGGGTCGGTCGGAATCACTCTGAAGACCTGTGAGAATGCGATGCTCAGGGATTTAAACTCAGATGTACCGGTCTGTATACGACAGAAACCCGTTTTAACGTCACGTTTCTTCTATACGGACCGGTCACCGGTCTAGATTGGTCCTTTCTCAACTGGCCCCCAAACTTTTTGATCATGCTTTCCCTTTGGAAGCACATTCAAAAAATAAATGGTTTCCTTAATCACGATGTCCAAATCTTGTAATACGCTGTTCACGACAGTCTTCAATTCGTCCTTTTGGATTGCTCCCCCATTCTCATACTAATAGAGGAATGGCGACACGCAGCACGTTCCTGAAAAATATCGGGACAAATTCTCAATTATGGACGGCGGGTGAGTTGTATATGATTGTCCTTGAACAAAATTGATTATTTCCTTTCAGAGGCCCTTTCTCTGGATGACTTACTAACCCGGCTTGCACAAGTTAAACACTGCCCTTCTGGTCATACCCTGTGTCCTACGATGCGCATTCCTGAGGACGTCGTATGGACTCGAGAAATTGCGTACAACTGCGTATGGTCACTGCTGATCTCTTTAGACCAGCATAACCGAGCTTCACTCCCACCAACGATGTGCACAACAAATGACATTGGCTGTTAGAGATTTCATCGATGCCTCTGAAAACGCCGGGAAGTGGAGCTCCATGGATTGGGATACAGCTAATAGACTACGCCCAAGATTGCCGCCACACATTGAAATTTTCATTTTGTGAAATTTACGGTTGAGATGAATTTGTGATCGCTCCAAGTCTAAGAGGAATTCCTGCAGGGCTCGATTAGATAAACATATATGGCTCTGTTTGGGCACGTAACAGTAATCGCTTATTTCATTTAGGTCTTTTATCTAACCCTCAACCTCACTGGCAAAAGCCAGGATTCCTATCCGATGATGGACGCCATCAGAGTGTCAAAGGCAAATATTTTCCAATTTTGATTAATTTTGACTTGAAAAACCACATTTCTCAGGTGGAAGACGTTCTCTTCACGAAATCCAGTTCAATTTCGAAGGGAACTCTTCACTTGACCGCTCATCATATCATTTTCCGGTACAATGAGCACGAGGGAAAAGAAATATGGGTGAGTGACGTTGCTCGCGTTTTCAAGACCTCGCTCACTATTCTACAAACGTTTCTGCAAATCAGATGCCTTATCCGCTGATATCTCAGGTCAATCGGCTCCCGCAGAGCCTTCAAGGCCAATCTCAGCTAAACTTCCATACGAGGACGTTCGAGTCATTCTCCTTGACATTCCAAAAGGATTCGGAAGCCAATGATGTGTTCGAGAGTGTGAAGGAGCTAACCGTTGCTCGTACGTTTAGTTTCAACTCGCTCAGTAGCTTCTCGTTTTCTTAAATGGTATACAGCATCTGTTACACACCTTTATGCTTTCTTCTATACACCGAAACCCTCATTCCCCACCAATGATGGTTGGAACCTTTATTCTCCCCGTGATGAATTTGTTCGGATGGGCGTTGGCACGCGCTCGAAAGCATGGCGGTTCACGGATCTGAACAGGGATTATAATGTGAGATTATGAATTTTCCACGTCGTTTACACGTTTGAATCTGATATTTGCATTATTCGTAGTTTTGTTCGACATACCCCGCAAGATTAGTTGTTCCAACGAAAATCAGCGACATCACCCTTCAGTATGCTTCAAGGTACCGTAGTAAATGCAGAATACCAATTCTGAGCTATCTTCATTGGGCAAACTTTGTAATTCTTCTCTCTTTTCTTGCCCGATCTTTATCATAACAATTACCGCACTCCTAGGGCAGCATAACGCGGTCTAGTCAACCTATGGTCGGCATCAAGCAAAGCAGATCCATCCAGGATGAGAAGCTCATTGAAGCCATCTTCCAATCGCACTGGTCACCAGAGACTCGCATCTCAAGCGGACCAGTGTATGGCGCGACGCCTACAAATCTAATCATCGACGCACGACCAACGGTGAATGCGGTTGCGAATACTGCGAAAGGGGCCGGGACGGAAAACATGGAATATTACAAGGAGGGTAGGAAAATCTACCTTGGGATTGACCACATTCACACTATGCGAGATTCGTTGGCCAGGGTTGTGGAGGCCCTCAAGGACGCAGATCAACTCCTAGCGAGTATCAACAATGACCTAAATGACCATATCTCAGGCTTAGTTGTCCTTGATCGTCAAGCTTTGAGGAGGTCGGGTTGGCTTCGGCACATCACTGCGATTCTGGAAGGAACTTTAATCATGGTCAAGAATATCCACGTCAATTCGTCACACGTTCTCGTTCATTGCTCTGATGGGTGGGACCGGACTTCGCAGCTTTCTGCTCTTGTACAACTGTGCTTAGACCCATTCTACCGTACGATTCGAGGATTCGAAATTCTGATCGAGAAGGACTGGGTATCATTTGGACACAAGTTTCTTGATCGGTGCGGGCATTTGTCCTCGGAAAAATTCTTCTTGTCAACAACACCAGACCAAAACACTGGTGATGCTGCACAGGCATTCCTGACTTCAATGCAAAATCGGTTTGCTTCTCAGCATCACATCAAAGAGACGAGTCCTATCTTTCATCAGTTCCTCGAGTCTGTTCGGCAGATTCAAAGGCAATTTCCTGAACGATTCGAATTTAATGAGCGATTCCTTCGTCAATTATACTATCATCTGTATTCTTGCCAGTTTGGAACTTTTCTCTTCAATAGCGAAAAGGAAAGGAGAGTAGGTGATGCTGATGGACCGCCTGCATGCGAACGCACCGTCAGCGTTTGGGATTTCTTTAATTCTCCCGCAGAAATGGCTCTAAACCGCAGCTCTTTGTACGACCCCTCACTGGATGATCCAAGCCGCCGGACTCCTGATGCGGACATGGGCGTCCTATATCCAAAGCCAAAAGACGTCCGCTTTTGGCATGAGTTATACGGAAGGACGGATGAAGAGATGAATGGGAGGATTATCATACCTCAAGCACGGGAATCGGAACTGATGGGCGCCATAGAGAGTGCATACGACGATCCTACGATCCAACGGTCGATCACACCTGAAGTATTTCAAAGCCTGACAACCAAGGCGCCAAATATTTCTCGATCACTTTCTCAGTCTCATAATGTGCCATCGCTGTCTCAAAGGTCCGGTTCTCCTGCACTGGCAAGCAGTCTTCGCGATCTGACTTCCTCCTTGCCTGAACTGGCTACACGGCCCAATCCAAACAAGTCACCGACTCCACCAGCTATTCATAGCGTCTCGTCGACTACAACACCAAGTTCAGCGTCTATTGCCGCTCCGATCTCACCCACTTGGTCACGCGCAAAGCAACCTGAACTTCTTTCCGGCGGTGGTATGAAATCGATGTGGGGAAAATTCTCTTCGAATGCATCTGCTGCATTTTCTGTTGTGCAGGACGCATATTCTGGGGTTGCAAAGGACTTCTTGAATACGGAGCCTGTCGAAAGAGAACCATCACCATCATCTGAGAAAGAGTTGAGAGGTTGGTCTACGCCATCGTCTCGTATCCCCCCTATGAACATGGGTAATCCATGGGCAAGTACGTCGTCTACGACAACGCGACGGCCGTCATTTTACGAAGGAAATCCTTGGGACCTTTCGTCAGAGCCGGAACTGCCTCACAACTCAGCCGACAGACCACCGTCAGTAGCTCGGCCTCCCAGTCCCCTTCCCTTAGATCCTACCATTACAACAATTCCTCTTTTGCGTCAACCCGCATCCGATTTCTCTTCTACAACAACGCGGTTGCATAAAATGCGAGATTCACGATCGGCTTCACCAACCTTTCATTCACAGACAACCACGAAAGGCAATACGGACCCACTTGGTGTGGGATTGTTGTAATTTTATACTTATGCATAGATATTTAACTGTTTCTTGGTTAATGCATCTATTACTCAACAACTGCTTTCAAAAAGGATCCCAATCCGATGTCAAGTTATTCACGCTGTGGGATATTCAAAAGACCTACTGCCTGCTACACTATTACAAATATATCCCTAGACTGACTCTTCAGGAAGGTGGGCTTTCCTCGTCTCCACTTCTTCGGAGGCCATTTCAGTCTCTATTTCAGCCCCTGCAATGTACCCCCCCCCCCGTTGTCCTCCATGTCCTCATCACATCGCCCTCCATCCAGATCCTCCAGACAAACTGATCCATGTCTCGTGATCTGCATGACAACATTCTCAACGCCTCTGCGGGCAAAATTCTCACGTCTGATAAATACATTCCGGGATACTCCATATAGGCATTCGGGAGCTCCGGATGCCTATATGGAGTATCCTGGAATGTATTTATCAGACGTGAAAATGCACACAGTCTTGACGAACCCTTCTTGTTGTCAAATAACCTACCATGCACAAAAAATGGCGTGATAACGACGAGCAATTACATAAGCACATTCAAGTATATTAAATTGTTGAAATCCCCCCTTTGATCTTCTCAACTGCGAAAATGTCTTCCAACAAAAGTGCTGTTCGAGCTGATCTAGCTCCTGGTCACTTCCTTTTTACCTCTGAGTCCGTCGGTGAAGGCCATCCTGGTACGTGTCGCGTCTTATGCAGTCCTCTGGTGCTTGCTTTGAAGCTCATATATGTCCAGATAAAATTTGCGATCAAGTGTCCGATGCCATTGTGAGTGCCCCAGTCATTTCAACATGGAATACTATTGAAAGGGAATATTTCAGCTTGACGCTTGCCTCGCTGAGGACCCGTTTTCCAAAGTAGCTTGCGAGACTGCCTCGAAAACGGGTATGATCATGGTTTTCGGTGAAATTTCCACCAATGCCAAGCTCGACTATCAAAAGGTCATTCGCCAGACCATAAAGCAGATCGGATACGACGATTCTTCCAAAGGTTTTGATTACAAGACTTGTAACATCCTCGTCGCCATTGAACAACAATCGCCTGACATCGCTCAGGGATTGGACCATGGATCACTTGAGGATATGGGTGCCGGTGACCAAGGTATCATGTTCGGCTATGCCACTGATGAGACCGAGGAGTACATGCCCTTGACCATCACGCTTGCCCACAAGCTCAACGCTGCATTGGCTGAGGCTCGTCGTTCGGGTGAGCTTGCCTGGCTTCGTCCCGACTCCAAAACCCAGGTCACTGTCGAGTACAAAAAGGATGGCGGTGCTACTATCCCTCTCCGCGTCGATACTATCGTCATTTCCACTCAACACTCTGAGGAAATCTCGACTGAAAACCTTCGCAAAGAAATTCTCGAGAAAATTGTTAAGAAGGTGATCCCCGCTGATCTTCTCGATAACAATACTGTCTACCATGTAAGTTGTCAAGGCTGTGAATATGATACCGATTGAAACTGTTGTATTAGATCCAACCCTCCGGTCGCTTCGTTATTGGTGGTCCTCAGGGTGACGCTGGTTTGACTGGTCGTAAAATCATTGTCGATACTTACGGTGGCTGGGGTGCTCACGGAGGAGGAGCCTTCTCTGGGAAAGATTTTTCCAAGGTTGATCGTTCTGCTGCCTACACTGCTCGCTGGATCGGTATGAACCTCAATTCTCTCCTCTTTGTTTTCTGATGATTTGTCCTATCAGCCAAATCACTCGTCGCAGCTGGCCTTGCCAGACGTATTCTTGTCCAGCTTTCTTATGCCATTGGTGTTGCCGAGCCTTTGTCGATCTACGTTGATTCATATGGCACGGGCAAAAAATCTGATAAAGAACTCGTAGATATTATCCGCAAAAACTGGGACCTCCGACCTGGAGTCATCGGTGAGTGTTTCCATACTTAAGACCCAGCCTTATTGATTCCTTGTAGTCCGCCAACTTGACCTCCAAAAACCGCAATATCTGAAGACTGCCTCTTATGGGCACTTTGGCAACCCAGACTACACCTGGGAGAAGCCCAAGCAGTTGAAGCTCTGACGCGCTTAGAATTTTAGATCTGCTGTTGCTCTGTTGTGTTTCTCGCTTTCATCGGAAGTTCATCCTTCCACATTTCACTAATTGCATTGTCCAGAGATACCATTTTAACAACGTGTGCATCACTGAAGACGGGAACAAATTGCTATTTTTACCATGTAGGAAACGTACAAAAAGATTTACAATGTGTAGCTAATCTCGGAATCGCGTTCAACCGCCATTGACATCTAAATTTGAGGTTGTTAAAAAAATCCGAAGTAACAGATTAAGGGCAAACACTTCTGACTGGTCATCATGGAGCTCCTTCGCCAAGCAGTCACGATTTCCAACGAGTTAGCACCTGATTCGGGTGATAGATTAAAAACCCATTCGTTCAACTCTTGAAATTTTTTTTCATCATTGAGAAAAAAGTAACGAGAACTGCACAACTTTTTTGTTGAAGTTATTTACTAATTTGAGATATTTCGACAGTGTGTGGTGTCCTCGGTCTTATCTTGCACGACCCCTTCACAAATGCAGCACCTGAGATATGTGAAGGGTTATCACTTCTTCAGCACCGTGGCCAGGATGCCGCTGGAATTGTAACCTGTGCACCCAAGGGCCGCTTCTACCAATGCAAGGCCAATGGAATGGTGCGCGATATTTTTGACACCAACTCAATATCTCGCTTAATTGGTGGAATGGGTGTTGGCCATGGTATGTCTGTTATGTCTTGAACCCCTCTCCCAATTTGATTTTTTATTAGTCCGTTACCCTACTGCTGGAAGTTTTAACAACGCAGAAGCACAACCATTCTATGTGAACTCTCCTTATGGAATTTGTTTCGCGCATGTGGGTGTAACTCTCGTCCACTACAATATTTTTCTTCTGATTTTTTTTCCGTAAAGAATGGAAATCTCATTAACACGGCAGACGTAATGCGATTTATGGACCACGAAGCACACCGACACATTAACACTGCTTCTGATTCAGAACTTCTGCTGAACATCTTTGCGTACAACCTGCAGCAGACAGACAAGTTCCGTATCAACGAGGAAGACATCTTTACTGCAATAGGGGGCATGATGTTGCAGGTTACAGGAGCTTACGCATGCGTCGCCATGCTCGCGGGCTTTGGTCTCATTGCATTCCGCGATCCAAATGGCATTCGACCTCTTGGCATGGCTGTTAGGAAATCGAGTGCAGGCTCAGATTATATTATTGCAAGTGAGAGTGTGGTTGCAGATGCCGGGGGATTTACGGACTGGCAAGATATCAAACCCGGTATGCCACCTTTTTTTTATGTTCCTTATACTTCCGAGATCAGAATTGCTGACACCAAATGTTAGGTGAAGCTGTTATCATCACTCGAAGCCGAGTCTCGAAACGCCAGATTGCTGGACCTGCAACGTTTGCCCCAGACATTTTTGAATTTGTTTACTTTGCGCGTCCGGATTCTGTCATCGATGGTGTTAGCGTGTACCGGAGCCGAATGGCTATGGGTGACGCCTTGGCAGACAAAGTCAAAACTATACTAGAAGAGGCCAACATCAAGATTGACGTGGTCATTCCAGTATGAACCTGTACTTCGATTTGACAGGTAGCCTTTGTTGAGGCATTAGCAGGTCCCTGATACGTCAAGAGTAGCTGCACTTAATCTGGCGCAGAAGCTTAATGTCCCATATCGTGAAGGTTTCGTCAAAAATCGTTATGTTGGAAGGACATTCATCATGCCAGGACAAAAGACCCGGTAAATTTTCCGTATCATTCACATCCTATAGTTCAGCTAAGCAGAAATAGAAGGAAGAATGTGAGGAGAAAGCTTAACGCCATGGCTTTGGAATTTGTGGACAGGAATGTTTTGATAGTGGATGGTGAGTACTGAGTGTTCACACCCTTTGGAATGCGTTAATTGAGTTACGTATTGAGATTCTATCGTCCGTGGTACAACGTCTAAGGAAATTGTGCAAATGGCCAAAGAGGTTGGTGCCAAGAAGGTCATCGTAGCTAGCTGCGCACCACCTATACGGTCAGCCTAAGCAGAGCAACCTTTTCCTTCCACTAATTGTCGTTAGGTACCCAAACGTCTATGGTATCGACATGCCGTCACGGAAAGAACTGGTCGCTTTTGGCAGAGATGAAAACGCCATCGCCTCTACAATTGGTGCCGATCTGGTCGTCTTTCAGACTTTGCCTGATTTAGTAGAATCCGTCAGGCAGTTCAATCCTGCTATCAACAACTTTGATTGCTCGGTTTTCACTGGTCTCTATGTCACTGGGGGTGTTACTGAAGAATACCTCCAGCACTTGGAAAGTTTGCGTTCCGACGATGGGCAAGTTCAAAAAATGGAGCATGCAAATGGATGTTTAGAAGGGAAAGCCAACGGCAGCTACAAAAACGATACGACTGTTGACCAAGAAGTTTCAACTAGCACCAGCATGGCAAAAGCAATGACCGATGATACAGTTGGTCTTCATAACAGTTTCAAAATGGAGTGAAGTTGGGCCCAGAGTTGGTATTTATTTTGTGTTTTCAGCATTTTGATATCTTTTTAGTAGATTAGAAGTATTACTACAAGATTTGTTAGTTTCATACGATATTCCATATTATGGTTGTATTATGGAGCCGTTACATCAGCAGCCTGCAGGGGCAAGTTGATCTCGTATCGCCTTGTCCTGCTAATCTCTCTATCTGGTCTCTAGTATATACGTCGGGAATTGGATACCATGTGCTCGTTATATGCACTCTTTTGGTTTCTACGCGTCCTTTTGACAGACGCAAAACAAGCAAAGGATCCCGCCTGGAATGGACTCACAACATCAGGATCTCAAATGTCCGCTCCTTTCACGCCATTTTATGTCCCGCCCGGAGCGAAAAGCTATGATTCGACTTCCCCCCTTATCGCATACAAGGGGACTTGGACAGATCAGTACTCATCTGGCTACGTTGGCAAGTCTCTCCGGACAACTTCTGACCCTGGCGCTTCGGTCTCTTTCACGTTCAATGGCACTGGTATCGAGTGGTTCGGTAACACTGATAGGTTTCATGGGTTGGCTATAGTGATGATTGATGGAAAGCCTGAGCAAGAGGTAAACAATTACAGTGACGGCGATGTACCGACCAAGCAACAGAGACTTTACTGGAAGTTCGACCTTCAGCCCGGGCTACATACGATCAAACTCGTCAATACTGGAAAAAGCTCTGCCAGTATATCTAAGCGCAACTTTTTTATGGATCTGGATGCTTTTGTTGTGACTAGAAGTGCGACTTCTGCTACTGGAAACAGAACCGCCCAGACAAGAGATGCTAGAACCTGGACCTTGACCCAGATAGGCACCACGGGTGTGCACGCTATGCAGCTGGCCATTATCTCGGCTACCCATGCTCTCATTGTTGATAAGGTGGAACACAATCCTCTCTCAATAGATGGTCATCCCGCTTGGGCGACGCTCTATAACTTGGAAAACCACTCACTCAAGCCTTTGAGAATGCAGTCTAATTCTTTCTGTGCCGGCGGGACTTTTTTATCCAACGGGACACTCATTAATGTCGGAGGAAACCCTGTCGTGGAGTCTCATACTTCTGCAGCAGACTTTGGTGATTTAGATGGAATGCAGGCTGTTCGAATCTTTCACCCCTGTGGTTCTTCCACTGCGGAAGGCTGCGATATGTACGAGAACCATGAGCGAATTCGGATGGCCAGTCCGCGATGGTACAATACTGTCGTCAGGATTTATGATGGGAGTGCTATGATTATTGGAGGGTCCAAGAAGGGAGGATGGATCAACAACTCGACTGTCAACAATCCAACGATAGAGTATTACCCTCCAAAGAATCTTGGTGGTTCTAACGGCATGCCAATCGGGCTCCCCTTCTTAGTGCGCACCCTCAACTCGAACTTATTCCCAATTGCCTTTGCCCTTCCGGATGGCAGAGTGTTCATTGCTGCTAACCGTGATGCAATTATATATGATTGGATCAACAACCAGGAAACACGTTTACCTCAAATTCCGAATGGTGTCCGTGTCACTTACCCCATGACGGGGACTGGTTTGCTACTTCCTTTGATTCCAGAAAACGGATATACCCCAGAGGTACTTCTTTGCGGAGGTTCGACTGTGGATGACTCGAGGGCAGGCTACGAAATCTCATCGCAGGATCCTGCATCAGCTCAATGCTCCCGAATAGTCCTCACTGAGGCAGGGATCAGTGCTGGATGGAAAACAGAATCTATGCCTCAGGCTCGCATTATGCCTGATGCTGTCCTGCTTCCGACTGGCAAAGTCTTGATTGTAAATGGGGGGCGAACGGGTATAGCCGGCTATGGAAACGTTCGCGGCCAGATCGGCGCTTCGAACGCAGATCATCCCGTTTTAACGCCTGTTCTTTACGATCCATATGCTCCAGAGGGAAATAGGTTCTCGACGGATGTGCTTCCCAGTAGCTCTATTCCTCGACTGTATCACAGTGTGGCCACTTTGACTCCTAGAGGAAATATCATGATAGCAGGAAGTAATCCGAACCTCGATCGCAGCGAAGTTCGGTGTGGTACCGAGTACAGGGTAGAATGGCTTGACCCGCCGTACATGTCCCAACACCGACCAAAAATTTTGGGAGCGGTAAAGAACGTGGAATTTAACAAAACATTCCAACTGAGGATATCAATACCGAATCCAAACTCACAGGACGTGAAGGGCAAGTTGCTCTTTCATTGGCACTTTGAATGACTTTATTTATCTTGTGACCTAGTTATTCTAATTGATTTAGGCTACATTACGCACGCCAATCACGCCAATTCGAGAGCGGTGTATCTCAGCGTGCAATCTCGTCAGAGTGACTTACTTGCGGTTCAAGGTCCTCCAAATGGGAAGGTTTATCCCCCAGGCCCTGGGTGGTTATATGTTGTTGTTGATGGGATCCCAAGTGAGGGAATAAAAACGATGATTGGAGATGGACGAGGCCCACCAGTCGACGAATCAGCTATTTTGAAGTCAGTTCTTTCGAGTCTTTCTATTGTTTGTTATATTGATTTCCATAACAGTGTCCTTGAACATACTAGTGTTGATCAGGCGTAGGAGAGGCATTCTGGAAGCGCTTCGACTATGCATCTTGTCCCTCATGATCCTCTTTCTTTGGAACACAATGTTCGTCTAGTTTGATCCGTACTATCTGTTATAGGCACATGTAAATTCATGTTATCTCTCACGACTTAGCTAATGCGCAATAGAAAGATTTCGCCAGCTGAAACATGGGAGTGGAACGCATTCTAAGATGTGATTGAGAGATATTCGACAAACAAAATCTTATAATGCCCTCTGCTTCATCCTGGTGCTCACAGTTCGAAGTCCAGCGTAAACCTTTCCTGGAGGGGATCCAAGGATAAGCGATACAATTGCGTCCCGTGCAATTCTTATGTTTTGGAAGGACCCAAGGATATGGATTTTCCTAAAAACGACGTAAGAATCGCCAGAACAGTCTGAGGTAGACCAGTGGTATCTTACGTATCGGCAAGGACTATTCGTGTACGACTTGTGTTTTCTATCGTAAATTTTGTCTTTCCATCTTGCCCAGCGATACGACCTATTGCTCGGGACAGATGGTCTCCGTGCAAGGTTTTAACATCCTTGATCTCAAATGAATCGATGTATAAGTCGTCCAGTCGTAGTAGAGCAATGGAATCCTAGCGATGAAAAAGGTCAAGAGATTATCGACGATGGGATTCAGATGCTGCTCGTACATTTACATCGAAACCGAGTGCATATGCCTTGATAAAGTCCGCACCCTTTTGTAAGGCACCGATATCTTTTGTCTCTCGCGATGTCTTAAATTTTACATCAGACTTGGCTTCTGGTTGGACAGATAATAAACCAAATACCCTAATCTCAACGCACCTCCTTTGCATGTTCATACGGACTTGCAGACCCAAGATCTCGGTTAAAGGTCCAAAGATATTCGACCAATCTTTTTTCAGAGGTGTCATTCTATGAGGCGGTATAGGCACACGCCTCGTTTCCGATTTCATAGTCGTCTTTTCTACGCTTGGATCAGCAGGTGCGAAAACAGGTGCGGCGCTCATGTTCTGAGAGAGCGACGCAATATTTGCATCAATCATAAGTTCATCTGCGTCGTCATTTGTACCGTCTTTTCCTTCCGAGAGCGTTTGTTCGGCATCATGAGATGAATGTGCCTCGATCATGTCTTCATCGTCGTTGTCCGGCGTAGGAACTGGTTGGGTTGAGTCTGTCTTTTTGCGAGTTATTCTTCGCCGATTTTTCTTCGCCTTTTCTGAAAGAGATACGGGACCTTCCAGCCCTTCCATAGGAATATGTATCACTACCATGACAGAAGAACGCACAGATAGTAAATTCGGTATTTCACACGCCCTCATGCAGACGAGCGTGTATTAGGAGCCGCTACAAGTAGTTATTTTATGCTACATACAGTTAAACTTTGGGTGAGTCGAATGCGAAGAGAACGGGGGAAATATAAAAATGTTGAACAATTAGAAGAGAGTGGAGTAGGGGAGCAAGGCTTCAACCCGAAATTATAATGTACAGTAAATAAAAGAAATGATAGGAGAATAAAGAATGGGGTTTCTCGAGAGAGGAAAAGGTCATACTACACGGAATGTCGCCGGAGATGGCTCAAAAATAGGTCTTTCGCATCTCTGAAATGCCACACTTTGGGCTTTTCGAAGTTGTAAGGCGTCAAATTAAAGCGACCGCGACGAAGAATCTCCATCATAAGGAATGAAACTGACAAGACAGTTAGAAGGTCAACAACGTCGGGCAAAAAGAGTCGCTTACCAATGAATTCGACGTCATGGGCTAGTGGATGTGAAGCAAATTCAAGATAATTAGATCCAAGGCCCGAAAAATGTGCCGGAATAAATGTCGATTTCAAGTCTTTACGATGTTCCAAGGTTTCGGATGGTGGCAACGGTGAAGGCGGCGGAAAATTTTTGGCAGCGGACGACAGCTTTGGACCGGATGGCGATGAAATATTGTCCTTAGACCCTTTCGATCGTGTAGGGATGCGGACTACGTTTTGGTGGAAAGTTCCTTTGACGCTTTCGGTATAGTAATCGAATAGCTGATGTGGATGTTAATATGAAGGGATCCTGGTAAGTAGTAGAACCACTCACCGTCAGAGATTCAGCTGTCGCTGTCCATACGTATTCGGTGTCAAAACGTGTCGGAATGGCCAAAATTTTTGGCCTGGAGAGTGTCAATTCATAAAATCGCGACGAGCAACAAGATATGGACATACATGAACCGGACTGTTGTGGAGCCAAACAAATCTGTCAGACCACCAACTTTTTCATCACAAATGGTGATGCTAGGACGTCGTCCATTCCAAACGATGTCTGCAACAACAGTGCCTGTTGGGTCTTTGATGGTAGTCCGACGAGCTTCACTCGGTGAAGTCCCTGATTCCTCCCAGTGAGATTGTTTCACTACGGCTACAGAACAAGCTTTTGTCGTCAAAGAGGACTTGGAAGACGAGGGGCCGTTGCAAGGCGGTTGAAAAGCGACGACAGAAGGCGCCAGACAAATGGATTCTTCCTTGATCGATTCACATTGTTGAACCTCATCGACCGGGACCGCAACTGTGGCAATCCCGTATGACAAGTTGCCAGTTACGACATCGATCAGAGATGTGTTGAGCATGTCTGGCGTCGTGAATTTGAACAACATGATAGGCAGCGGAATCCACCTCGCGCCAGGCACTCGCATACTTATAGGCGAGCATGTAGACGTTGCAAGCCGAAAAGGGACGTATGTTTCTGATTTCCCGGTTCGGCAATTGGTTTGTAGTCCTATTTCCGTAAACTCAATATAATACGGGCTCACAAATTAAGTAATGAAAGTTGATCAAGTCCAGAGAGTCAGCTTTATGATTTATGTCAACCCGCTCACCTACGAATTTCGGTTGAGGAAGTGTGCAGAGCTCACTGCTCAGGACCACAAAAGGATCGGTATCACATGATTTAAGTCACGTGTAAAATGTTTGACCTTGTTGTGCCAAGTTGTGGCTGTAAACTCACTGAGAAAGTGAACGTCCTTGCTCATCGTTTGCCATAGCTCCCAGCCAACGACTCGACAGTGTTCATATCGGTAGTATCGTCCTTCTGATTTCCTCTACGGTCAAACAATTCAACGATAGACGATAAACCCTTTAAACTCAGTCAACTAACTGGTATCAGGGTGAAGGTGTGTCTAGGTCCTAACGAATTTCGTGCGGTCAGTATAGGATTATGGCCCACGCAAGACGCTCACCGCAGCATAGAGCACCCTCTTCATCTATTAGCTCTCCGTTTCCAACTCGAAGGAAGGTTTCGAAACGCGCGACCAGCAGGTTGGCTTCTGACGCGTCTTCCTATTTCGTCTCGTCTCCTTTTCTTAACGGTATTAGACGTCCTCTGGTTCCTCTCCAAGCAAATCTTCGTCGTTTACCGTCTCGCATTCGTATTGCTGTCAAGGACGACGACCTCGGCCCTATGCGAGATTCAAGTCACGTGATTGCAGGCTCCAAGCGAAAGCGTGTCGCAAGCATAAATGAGAATGCTCATAATCAAAATAGGTTGACACATAGTTCCAAACGGCGTAGGACGGCTTCTGAGATAAGAGGCAGCAAACGACATATTTCAACTAGTGAAGAGAGCGTATCAGAACAAGATGAAATGGAGATTGATGTTGCGTCCACAGTCGAAGTGCAAACAGATGATAATGAGGGAGATGATGGGAATGAGGAAGAAGTGGATGAAAATGGCGACTCGTGTACGCCCTTTGACTCCCAATATGCTTCTTTTTTAATTTGGAATCTACCAGCCGACGATTTTTACCTCAACGAGGCTTCTCCGAAAAGACTTAACAAGTTGCTAAAGAAAAGGCTCATAGAATTATACAGGCTCACAGGGCTTACCGAACCAGATTTGCTGAAGAAAAAGGAAATAATTGATGCTATAGTCAATGCTCGCGACGACTTTGTTCCTGTTCCACCTTCATCACCACCCGGAAGAACTGATGTCGCATCCTCCGAATATCAGTCAAGTGATGATGGAAATTTTGCTGGTGACGAAACAGATGCTGGAGAACCTTGTCTTCCTTCAAATGGCCGCCCGTTGATGAGGCGAGTCACTGTGCAAGAAGTCTCTAAGCCTACGGCCCGGTCCAGAACTGCAAAGGGTCGCAGTGCGTCTCTGAACAACGTTTTGAACTATGGTGGATCGTCACGTTCTGCAATTACAATGGACAGGACTCGTGATGGAAAAGTTGCCTTGAGGTCTGTTTTTATTTATGTAAGCAAGTCAAGGTTTGTTGAAACTTTTTCTTCAGACGGAGAGCCTCTGCACGGTCTTCGCCGGCAACCAGCGGCACTGCGTCCTCAACTGCGCAATCCCCCCCAGTAACCCGACTCAGGTCACGTCAGGCCTCTATTTCGATTCCTGATATTCACTATTCGACGTCGCCTCGTAGTAAAGCTAAGGGGAGGAGCAAGTCGAAACAAGTTGAATTCAGCAGTGCCGTTGAAGTGCATCTGCAGACTCCATCAAAACGAAGCCTCAAGGGTAAAAAGAGAGCACCCTCTCACGGCTCCGAAGGCGGGGTGTCCCTGGAATTAGAATATGCTACGGTTCAGCCTAGCCCACGGCGATTACGAAGCAAAGACCGTGAACATGGAAAATCTAAAGTGACGGATGATCCCCATGCTACTCCTGTTGCCAACTCGAAACGGCGGTCGAACGCCAGGAAGTCAGATCCGTATGACCGGGAAGATATTGAACCAAGACTGCTTCGAGTCACGCCCATGCGAAAAGCTAAGGACAAAATTGGTAATTTCGTAGAATCTAATGAAGTTGAAGAAGGTGAAGAATGTGAAGATTCACTTGAGGATGGTGAGGATGGTGAACCTGTGGCGGACGAAGAGGATGAAGAAGCAGACGAGGATCAGTTTGATGAACCCCAGGAGGAAGATGAGGTCGATGAGCTTGTCTCTTCAGCTTCAGTCTCACCGCCGGAATCTCAAAGCCTTCATATTTCAACCAAAAGACGTGGTCTGCGGCCGAGACGGAAACATATTAAGATAGTCCCGACAGGCGATGAAGGTGATGACGAGGAAGAGGAGGAGCAATCGGATGGGGGAGAGGGGGGAGAAGAGGAAGAAAATGCAGAAGAGGACGTGGAGGAAGCAACGCTTGCTGTTAAACCGCGTAAATTACGCAATGGCAAGATTGTGAGTGATGTTGAGGAAGAGATGGAAGTTGACAGAGAGACCATTGGAAGCGGTGATGAGGAAGATAACGAGGGTGAAGAGTTGGATGATACAGAAAGTGTCGGTGGCAGTGAGATATCTATGGATCACGACGATGAGACGGAAGAGCAGGTGGAACTAATGGAAGAGGATGGTAAGGATCTTATAACCTTTGTCAACCTTGACTGATCAGAATGGAAAGTTGATCTTACTGTTGCCACCACAAAGACACTTATTCGCTTGCGGAGGGACGACCTGGTCCGACTTTGCGAATCAAGGGAAATCGACCCATTCGGGACGAAGCCCCAACTTGCTGAAGCGCTTCTTCAGTGGAGAGACCGGCAGGCCAACGACTTTTCCTCGCCATCTTCAACCGGAACCGTCCGCCCCGTGTCACACAAACGTCATCGGCGGACGAGGAAAGGCTCTAGTGCAACGACGACAACAACGGATGTACCTCTTCTTCTCCGGCCCCATCATGTTCGTCCTGATGAACCCTATACACCTGTTCCTGAAAAGGAAAAAGATAAAGAAAACGAAGATCTCGAGTTGGATCTGGAAAGTCTAGGTTTGGAAGACCGGGAGATTCCACCAGACAAGCTGACTAAACTAGAGAAGATCGGCAGTGGTGGATTCAAAGACGTCTTTATTGGCAAGTTTAAGGGCAGGAAAGTCGCAATCGCAGAGTTTAGAGGACAACTGAGTGCCAGTGAGTAGTTGTACCATATTGATTCCTCCCTTTCTAATATTGTTATCAGTGGACATAAAGGAACTTAAATTGCTTGGGGAGTTTCACCACCCGAATATTGTTCGGTTTGTAAGTAAACTCCACTCCGTGAATCGAATTTCTAATAGCAGCACAACTAGCTGGGTGTCAGTATACCTGAAAATACCAAGGAGACTCCAGTCATGATTGTTAGTGAGCTGTGCTCGAATGGAGATTTGTTCGATTACGTCCGAAACGTCACCCCACCGACCATGCACAAAGTGGTATGCCAAAAGCTATGGTGTTCCAAATTTACGTTAATTGTCAATATAGTTGAAGCTCATGCTTGACATTGCCTGTGGCCTGCAGTACCTTCACGCAGGAAAACCATCTATTATTCACCGCGATTGCAAATCTTCCAACATTCTTATTACCGCTAGAGGTGTGGCAAAAATTGCCGACTTCGGATTGGCAAAAGTTAAACAATCAACTCGGTCTATGGTTCGCAGTCTTGTTGGTACGGTCAACTGGCAAGCCCCGGAATTGTGGACTGCGCATCCCAAGTACAATTATAAGGTTGACGTCTTCTCGTGTGCTATGGTTTTCTGGGAGGTATTGCAATGGCATCAACAGAATAAGAAATTTCCTTGGGAGGTGCGTTTGGATGTGTTTTATCATCTGCTCCCCATTCTGAAACTAGATCGGAAGGGGATGAATGAGCATGCTATATATGACCTCGTTGGGGCAAAAAAGCAACGGTAATACACATACCTTCAGAGATATCGCATTTGTTGACATTTATTTTAGTCCGTCGACGACTGGTTTGAAGAAACAATGGTGCGCAGAAGTGATAGAACTTATAGAACACATGTGGGCTCAGGAACCCCAGGATCGCCCTACCATGACTGAAGTAGTGGAAACACTCGAGGAACTTCATGCCAAGTACTGAAATCGTTCCCAACTCCCCATTTGAATTTGCTTTCCGTCTGCTTGAGTAATGGTGTTGGTCTGCAGTGCATCATTCTACAATTTTAGCTTACCTGCAACAAGCAAAGGTCTTTCATCTCACCCAAAGGATTCACTTTTATTTATTTACCCCATATCCTAGACAATTTTTACCTGTGTATCTGACTTTGTCTTCGACGACGTGATCTGGTTGTTGCTGACAATTTTTGCATCTCCTTTTTTTTCTTCTCTTTTTTTCATTCGCAATGCCATTGATTACTTTTATTCAATGTAAATTACTCGGAGCAATGAACAATTTCGCTATTGTTTTTTTGGGGGAAACACTCGGTCTAACTTTGTGGAACTCTAGAATATGATCAAACGCATCAGTCTTAATCCAGACCTCTTTCGTCACCTTAGCTATATGGACCAACTAGTATACCCATCCAGATAACTACCAAAAAAGAGTTTATAACCGATCATGGATGATGCATAAAGTCACAGTAAGTCCGAATTTCAAAGAGGCAGGAATACAAGAGCTCACTTCGATAGTCGCACTCCCTTGCCTCGGAAACTCTCGCGAGGAGACTGTCGAAATATCAGTCGTGCCTGCAGTGTTATTCCCACTCTCGAGGATCATCTTCCGAGCATTGAGCGTGGCCAACAGGGAGTTGGTATATACTGTAGTTTGGCATAAGATTGTTAATTGGAGAGGAGATGGGGTTATGTGAACAATACAGTGTCAGCGGCCGATGCAAAAGAAGAACCCGACATTGATAGAGTATCCGGAGCGACGATGATCTGGAATGGTAATGAATTAAATAAGATTATGTATTCAGGGACGATTGTCTGCTCGTACCAGCGAAGCAACTGCACAAAGGCTACAAGAGAATAATATTAATTCGCCGAGGGAAGAATATAAAACAACTGACCTTATGAGGGCACCTGTGCACAACAAAGGGGGTCTGCAAGCATATAGTTATTAGCAATATTCATAGGAGCTTAAAGAAGCACTCACGCCAAAGCATAGAAAGCTATGCACGCTGTTAAATCTTTGAGTGCAACCAGCCTTCTTGAGATATGACGTACAGAGCAGAGATGCTGAAATGAATCACAATATTACATTATAGCTAAAGCTTCCAGAGAAGCATTCTACATACCGAATTCTCCCGGAATCAGTGAGACGCAGTGAGACCTAACAATGAACAATTCGAGGAAATGCTCACAGCGATTCCCGTCAACCAGATATTTCCTTTGCTGACTAGAGATATAATTCAGAATCAGAATCGGGTGTTTCTTACGCCACATGCGAAATGTCAAAAAACTATCGGATTTCAATCAGGTCTTGAGCCTCAATGAAATGTTGTAAGAATAGCTCTGAAAAAGGAATGCTGTAAAACGGTGAACATGATTTCAACCTGAATCAAAATTCGAAGTGAAGGGCCCACGTCCGATGATTTGGAGATTAGATTTGACGCACTAGCCCAGTCCTAAAGGTAAAGGGATATCAACGTTGTCTGAGGCAAAGAAATTGATGAACCTTACCGAACGAGCTTAACAGTTGAGTTGTGCAGGTTCAGCTCAGAACAATGTTGCACGCTTCTCAAAAGCGTCACGGTGCTCACCAGAGTGAACTTGATGGACAATATCAAAGGTCATAACGGTGCCAATCTGTGTTATTATTTCATACAAAGGAAAATGGTACCAATAAATTTAAGGCCCACATATCATTCTGGTGAGTGTGACCATAATAATACCATGCTTGGACGATAGAGACTAATACAATAACCCATTAGTTTCGAAGAGCCGATGAGAAGGGAGGCTCACCCCCAAGCAATCTGCACCTGTGAAGTCAAATCCATTCCTCACAAATATAAACTCACGTTGATGCTACGATAAGACCTATGAACAGGGCACCAAGCCTAGTACATGCGCAATCTGCGTCAAGGCACGCGAACCACTGATGTATTATGCAGAACGATGGGATGGTACATTCTTAGAAATTGTAGATATGTCGCAAGGAGAATCGGTAATGGTGTCTTACCAACTAAACAGTTGCAGCGCAGACCCGTAGAACAGCATGTTAACTTTTGTAACGTCAATATTAAGACTGTTCAAACAATCGGGTAATAACTGTAACGGTAATGGCCATTTGGCTACGTTGACCATGATTCTAAGAAAATTCTTTGAACTGAATATAATCCCAATCTTGATCCCAAGAACTGCATATAGACATGGAAAGCCAAATTCCACCTCAAATTATGTGGTTTTTTGATCATATACAAGTTCATTGACGGTATGCAGAACAACCTACCAAGCCCTGAGGCCAGGAGGCCCCAGAAACACAGATTCTTACCGGCTTGTTTGATATATTTGTCCTGGGTCCAGGTGTGGTCCGACCACAATAATCGTCGAGCAAATCCTTAGGCCGGGTGTACCGGCCCGCCCAGGTAAGTCCAAATGTTCAGAAAAATGTTCAATACTCTTTACATCGGCTCCGAGTCGTTTCAACAACTCGTTTCTCTGGCACAATGTGGCTACTTTTTTAGAGTTATTTTCCACTGCCTCATCCCCTGGCATTTGATGTCAAGTGAACTCCGGGTCCAGTCATCAGTGACGGCATTTGATAATAGACCTACTAGTTCATCTCGCCTCAGGTAGATAATTTTAGATTTTCCCTCTACGCTCGCGCTGGTATTCTTGCTGGGTTATGCTGATTCGAGTTGATCGATCAACTTCGATAGACAATATTTTCTTCAAGGAGGCTCCGAGTCCCCAACTGGTACTTCGGTCAATGTCATGTAATTCATGTGAATGTGGATCCGAGAACAGAACTGCAGCGGGACTTGTTTGGCTGTACTATTCCTTATCGGGTGTTTTCAAGGTACTAGTGTTTTCAAATTTTCACAATTTCAGTTCTCCCTCCACAACGATTGCATTTCTCCTTGCATAAATTTGCAAAATTGTCGCTATGCTATGTATCTACACTCCTGTATTTTTTTTTGAGATTTATAGAACCCATGTTAAAATGGTTAAAATTGAGAACTTAGCTTGAAAAGTGGTTGATTTGGTAATTTTGGAACACCTATTAACAGATGAATCTCAGTTAGTGGGAAAACAACTGTATTCGTAATTCTAACCTATTAACAGATGAACTACA
>QDKV01005109.1_pt1 | contig 27553 bp, 31 predicted proteins | sample 1861101 | NCBI WGS metagenome assembly QDKV01 (sample SAMN04275158, study PRJNA302643) | Fungus metagenome, whole genome shotgun sequencing project. | isolation source: fruitbody | host: Mallocybe terrigena | place: Sweden | collected 2013 | reverse complement strand
GGCGGGATGCACATGGGGTCCTGCCAGGTACCGGCAGCTGAGCTCCAAATTCGAGCAACTCACTCTCGGTTGCCATAGACAAGTTAGGAAACTCAAAAAAGTTGTGTTCTCGGTCCGACGTGGCTCAGGTCGTTTTTTTCACTCTTAAAACTTATAAATGTCGGGTTTTTTGCATCAAGTCACCTCAAGGGTCTCTAGGACGTCATCCTTGCTGACTGAGGCGAGAAAATTGGGTAGGCGACACGCTCACATGCCCCGACCACTCCCCTACCCCATTGAAGGAGGTCTAGGCAACTTTCTCCCTCCTCAATCGCTTCAGACTCTTGTGGATTATCAGGATGGACTACTTGAGCGATTGAACCAAGAGATACGAAGTACTTCGGCTTTTTCCACCATATATTCAATCTTTCGTTCTTACATATCCTTTACAGCGGATACCAAGGCCGAAAAGCACTCGAGTGTAGCGCAAATCGCCCTCACATATTCTGAACGGAAAGAAAGAACATTGCCTTTTAATTATGCCGTGTTGGCCTGGAATAATAGTTTTTTCCTGGACAATCTTGTGTGTTTCCCTTCACTCGTTTTGGCGTCAGCATAGTTCACTCAAATTTTCCTTTCATTCATAGACTCCGCCTCCACCAGAAGGGAGTGGCTTCACAACCCACCAACACAAAATATCCGATGATCTCCTCTTTAGAATTCGACAGCATTATAACGACTTTCCAAACTTAAAATCAGCTTTTTCCTCGGCCGCACTCGGAATGTTCACCAACGGCTGGGTGTGGATGGTGACCGACGCTCATGGCAACCTTGGTGTCCTACCTACCTTTGGCCCTTCGACACTGCTTATCAGGTCGAGAATGAACATGGGAACTAACTCTCTTCTTTTCCGTGAACCACAAGGTATAGACCCTGAAGGCCCGCTGTCTCCAGATGCTGCAACTCCATCAAATCACTTCTTGAATGGACCGACCACCCCGCCTGGAGTTGGTTTAACCTCACCAACTTCGGGTATATCGAGTAGACCACCTGGCTCATCCAGCTTCCCGCCCGGACCCCAAGCCCGCGCGTACTCAAATGGATATTCGAACTTGAGCATGGAACTTTTGAGTCCAAATAGCTTCACAGACAATACATTCCACAAAGATGACGCTGCTGGGAGAAAGGAGAAGACCCTGTCAGCTGGTGATTGTTTATATCCACTTTTCTGCATCCCAACTTATGAGCATGCGTGGATGAGCGCTGGTTTCGGAGTATGGGGGAAGGAGAATTGGTTGAAGGAGTTCTGGACGGTGCTGGATTGGGAAAAGGTTAGCAAGTTGTATCACGATGCTAAGAATCGTACTACGAAACTATAATTGGGGTTGCATATTACTAAACCTAATATAATTCACCCGTCTCTACCCTAAGCAATGACTTCACGGGAAAGATAATATTAATACATTGGTTGTTGAGACTCTTTGATTATGAAGAAGGCACAGGTCTATGTGGATTTAGGAATGCTTCAACGCCATCAACGCGCAAAGGGCAGCTAAATCATGCACTTCAGATCGCATAGAGACAAACACAGTTGATTCTCACCGCCCACACCGCTTCCATCCTTTGCAAGGCCAATCTCAACGCGTTTCTCAACATCTTCACCCACGAGTCTCCTGAGCGATTCCCGGAGAATTTTTTCAAAGTTTGGGTAGTGCTCAATCAGACTGTTTGGAAGGGTTACATGAAGGCATACAATAATATTGAAGTTGCTTACCTTCCATCCACACCAATACGCAGGTGCTGATTCTGATTCTTGATGGGCTTATTCTCGCCCCACAAGCAGGCGTTTTCTTGCTGAATCAGAACAGCAGCAATGGCAACACCGCTGAGGAGTGCTGCCCGACGGGCAATTAGAGTGCAAGCCCAGCGAACGATCTTGATGCGCGTCAATGCAGACAATAATCACATTCGAAGTTAGAGAATACGTACAGCCGCGTCCTTGAGAGAAACATGTATTTCTTTCAACCCCGCTTGTTTTACGATTATTTGACGTATGTGTTCCAGCTTGGAAGCCACTTTGGGTGAAAGATCTTCCTTTCTGAATTCAGCAGAGAACGCAGGGTGTTCATGTGCCGCTTGACTAGGATCTTCACCTATCCAGGCTTCTTCGATGGCACTCATGAAGCTGGCGTCAAAACCATCCTGCTTGTTCAGGATTGGCGAAGAGTGGCCGGAAAAGAGCAATGGCTTCGGTGATGCGTCAACCAATGCAACCAGGATGTGGCGGACTAGTTCTCCAAGATACATCCCAGAGATAAACTTCTCAAATGCCTGGAATTTCGGATTCACGCACAGGCGATCGAGGGTGTTGTCGTACGGTGTTGATGGAAGATGCGAACGCTAACGAGGCGTGAATAATGTATAGAAAGGACAAATTCGAGATCATTGGATCTTACAGAACTGTCGAAGGCACCCCATTCGCAATTGATGACCATCAAGCCACCTTTCTTGGCCACTGGTGTGCCGGCAAGTTTTGGAATATTTGCTGAAGAAACAAGTGAGTATAGAGGTGTTGTGTAGTCGACCATTCTTTGCTCACCAACTTGCTCTACGTAGGCGCCATTTGTCCCAGTACCATAGATGCAGCCAGCAATACAACCACCAGCTATGTAGGAACGAGAAAGTAGCGTGCCAACAGTCTCGAGAATAAATGTCAATTTCTCAAAGAGTTTATCGTAGTATGGTTCAGAACTCACATCGTTCACAAGTGCGACGCATTTCACATTCATGCGCTTTCTGTCAAACGCATCTTGCAAGAGCTTGACTACATCTTCCCCTACTACGTTTTTGACCTTGAATCCTTTAGTCCATCTAAGGAGCTTTCCGGAATCAAGAGCGGTTTGTGCGACAGGAAAAGAGAATGTGAATCCGAGATGGACTACGTTGGTGTTAGTAACACTGATTTGAGAATCGTCTTGAGGTGAAGCGTATTCGGTGGTCGCGTGCGTGGTCAAGAAAGCGTCTACAGAGTCAGCAAGATAATCTACGATAATTTAACATCCGGCAAATCGGACAAGATCATGGTGAACATACTGAAAAGAGCGGTGGCTTCGCCTGTTTTCAACGCCTCTGATACCCGGTACTTTTGCTGAACCAAGCTGAAGGTTTTGTCCCCATTTAGGACAACCTCGCATACCCGACTACAATCACTCAAGAAGGATGGACAGAGTTTTGTGAATTCATTACGCACAGGTTCGTACCCCCCAAATCCAAAGCGAGGAATGTGCTGCCACGAAATTCACCGAAATGGAGACGATCGTGACCGCAACTCTACTCACCCTGTTTCCGAACCATCAGGGACACCCTGAACGAAAGAAGGACTTTTTTGGCGAGATTTTTTCAGATCCCTCCTCGTTGCGCAATAAAGAACGAGAGCTCACATCATCGCCATGGCTTGATTATAATTTGATAGCCCCAAATTGAAATCTTCAAGGAACGCCTTTGTTAGCGACACCAAAGTGTCTTCTTTGAGACTGATCTGTCGTTCGAGCACATCGAACACAGTTTGTGAATGCTCATACTGAAAGGCGGATAGCGATGCCATAGTTCGTCGATGCCAGGTCCGAGATTGGGAGACGGAAACAGAATCAAGTCCCTGCTGATATAGATTTGTCTTGTGCTCTCCGAATCTTGCCGTACGTCACTTCCTTTTTTGGCATCTGCAGATCTTTCAGCTTGCACACTATTTCTGTTGGCCACCAGGAGTCTACAATGCTATCACCAGGGAAACCTATACTAGATACATTTTCGCCGCTATCCACCCACGATTCGGAGCTCTCTGGGACGGGATCAACTAACATCCGAAAAGGTGTATGCCAGATGATTCGCCTCTCCTAAACCTCTATAAAGTGTTTGTATAATGCCTCCCTTCCATCTTTGGGCAGACCGATATATTTCGCAGAGCTCCTTTAGTTTCTCTAGAACTCTCTGGCCTCGTTGAAGGCGCTCATGGCTTCAAAAAGTACAGTTGAAGGATCCTAGGATATGATATATAATTCGGCTTGCAGCCATAATGTCGCAATTCTAGGTCGCCACAATTCGATACCTAGTATTACATACAAGTGTGCCCGTTTCTCTAGTATTCAGACGCTTCCAATCCTGCTGGAATCGAGTACATGATCATGGAGAAGGTGGTTATCTTCCATTCGAATTTGATCCCGTCGTTGATGTTGTCGTGCTGTGCAAGGGAGTACCTGCCTATTCTCTTGGAATCCCTTTCTGGTGATGCAGTAAGGCGACTCATCGCGGAGGTAGCGGCTTATCAGCACGAGATGTTTTCACTCCGCTTTGAACAAGCCGGCTTTCTTTATCACTCCCTTCACCTGACGAATTCTGTCGGGCCAATTATCTCGACTTCATTTTATCGCGCCCCGGATGGTTTCGTTCGCATTGACGACGCCGCTCTGTTGCCAGCCTTGGGTCGTTTACGAGGCCCATTTAGCACAGTCTCCGATTATCTTTAGCAGTGAGTAGGGGCCGAAAGCTAATTACCTCAGACTCGAGTTTGTCCTTTGGAGATGCGGGACTAGCGACACGGACGACGGCATCGACTTTGTGAAAACCACCTTGTGCTATCTTCACAAGTTGACACGGTGTCTGAAAATACTGTCAGACTCTCTACTTCCGAGTGGCCGTCATACGAGAATATTGAATCGGTATCGTCTGCCATTGCGTTTACGTGGTGAACGAGGACTTGATACTAGATAGTGATAGTGGGTCCAGTTGAATGTGCATTATTAAAACTGTCGATTGGGCCACCACTGCCAATTCCAGCCATTGTCACACTTCACAAATGAATAGTTCGTTCTATTATGAATTCTTATCTATGCTCAGTCCATTTTAAAAGACCATTAAACCATTTGGCGGATGGTAATACATTTGGCAGTTCCAGAAGAGATACCAAGGCCTGAGTTCATGGAGTAGAATGGGGATCTCATACTGCGTGGGCTCACACTACACATTCTGTATGAGTTGTCTTTACGATTGCACGTACTCGGGTCTCTCACTCTGAATGGATACACCGCAAGACAAATTCATGAACGCGTTCCTCTATATTCCAGAAAGACGATAATAGATTACATGACATTGAGGTCGCCAAACTTCTCCTTGTAGCCTAGAAGTGGTGAAATGAAAACGATGAACAAAAACAGAGATTGAAACATACCCGGTACTGTCCATTTGCCTTTCTTTACCATGGTCTCGACAGTCTCGACAATGCGAGGGTGGGCCTTAGCAACATCTTCGGTCTAAAAGATTTATGTCAGAAACGGACGATCCACAACAGACCAAAGCATACCGTCAATTGATCGAAAGGACGAGCTTCCTCAATATCAGCAAGGGTTTGTTGCAGCGTCGTAAGCTCAGCATCGATCTTGTTCTCAGTCTCCTTAGCGTTCTCCACCTAATTGTCCAGGTTTAGAACACCCTAACGCGGCTACCATGATCGTTCGAGGAAACGAGGGACGTACCGCTTTTACCTCAAACGTTTCAATCGCCTTAATGTGAGCATTGACATCATACGTCACAGGTTTAAAGCCTTTCAGCAGTTTCTCAGCCTCATCAACGATAGCCTGGTTCTTGAGAACGGAGCGGTAGTGTGCAAAGTCGATGGTTGTTGGTTGGGTAGCCTGGACATAATTCACCCGGACTGCGTCGGCATGGCGTTTGCGGAAAGCCTGGAGGGCGGAGATGGTCTCTACATTTGAACAAACGGTGAATTGCATAAGTTGCGGCAAGTGTTCAAATTAATAGCAATGCAACACAAACCCTTTCCGAGACCCAGAGTAGAATAAATGCGGGTGAAATCCTGTAAGAGAAGAAAAGGGCCATTGCAAAAGACGTGTCAAACCAGAACGCGGTTGAGCATATATATCACTTACGACCGCAACGGCAGCTGCTTTTGTCGCCATGGACTAGTAAAAACCATTCAGATTATTAAAAGAGAGAAAAGTAAATCAGTTCACCTGCTATAAAAACGAGTGATGTTGTACTTTGCCAGAAGGAAATTTCGGAGGATGAACAGGAACCGGCAATTTCCGACCATCTCCTACACGCGCCGAATGCCGATGTTTTTTACCCCAAGCCCATAGCCCTGGAGGGCTCGTTGCTTCATAAATGGCTTTTAGACATCCTCTTCATTACGAGCTTACCGAGTCTGAGACTCAAAGAAGAGTAAGAGGGAGTCTGAGGGACTCAAGATCGTAGAGGCACATCTAAGTGTGGCCAAATTTCTGCTTATGGACCGTCACTGCCTTGCGGGTAGCTGAGCCTTGAGTCTTGCGCCACTGTCTTCGATGGCTCCTAAAATTACTTTCTTAAACTATAGAAACTTTTTTTATCTTTTTCAGCATGTAACAAAACTCTTGACTTCATCTCCCCATGGTCAAACCTACAGGCTACCTAGTGTCCTCTCTGCCATGAATGACATGCGCCTAGACAGCCTCTATCTCCAAATCCGGTCGCCTCATAGCAGGCTACGTATTTGTCGTGCCCTGGGTCTCACTGTCTCACTTGTAACAAACACATTTTGAATTGGCATGAGGTTTGCAAAGTGACAAAAAATCCAACATGTTAAGTTCTTTGCACAACGTGATCTCGAGGGTTTGGATTCCAAGACACAGGAGATTGCCAGATGGATCAAGGACTGTGATGGTCCACAGCCTATCACAAGTGAGTAAACAGATCTGCTATTTCTAGTCTCATTGTTATAGAACAGGTTACATCCCACCTTGGACTTATGACCATGCAACTAAGGCAAATATCTCTACCTCTCTATGATGTGCTCAAGGAGCTTGAAGTTCCTTCTCAACCACTCACCAGAGTCTCAGAATGACAGTGGAAGTATAATTTGAACAATTCTTTTCCAACTTGGAGATCACAGAAAAGAGGAGGCTCGATGAGGCTAGTGCAAGACTCAACGCGCTCTATGCCAAACAGGGACGGGCATCGAATTTCCGCACGAAGTCTGAACGAGATGGTGCATTTCTCCGACAAAAAATAGTGGCATTTATGGACCTCTTTTCCGCTTGTTTGAGGTTACTGATCCAAAGTACAACATCGCAGTTGAGGTAACTGCAAGCAACAGGTAACTTCATTCTCGTTGCCCATCTTAGATTTGAGTTTATTTCACGTCGGTGTTGATACAGACGAAACAACCTCGAAAGAGCTCGACGCGATGCTCAAAGAGAAAACAGGCATGCCACTTCAATCGACTCAAGCCAAAAAATCCACCCGTGCCGATATCGCCACTCATCCAAGAAATCCCAAGTATGAGAAAGCCTTTCAGCAAGGTTTCGGTAAGACCTGCGAATGCAGAGAACTCCGCTAAAACATTCTACCCACATACATGTGAAGTACAAACCACATTGACCAATTCAATATAATTGCCATACGGCTATCAGAGGAGATTTGAAACTCATAGAACCTCATAGAACTCGAAAGCTTGCCGTTTTCCAATCTAAAATGATATTCACACTCCTGTCCATCACATTCCGTATACCAGGTCACATTATACCTGCCACAAGATTATTGTTTCAGTGCCCTTGTGTCAAGTCCCCATAAGAAAAGGTTCTCATAACTACAGATATTTGAACAGCTGTAAACTTAACAATCAATTCATTGCTTCCAACATTCAGAGTCAGCAAAGCAAAAAAAAAACTACAGATACAGATATTATTTGCAACAGAAATATGAGGGTGCAAAAAAGATATTGTACAGCAACATATTGACTAGAGCAAAGAGCCGACCGACCAAACATATATCGAGCTTTTGAACCCACCCAATTAATATACAAAGCACCAAAGGTCATTTCATCGTGTATCGACTTCATATTTTACGTAGCAATATATGGGACGAAAGCAAAAATCGAATGGGTAGGTAGCAGTGGGATTTAATATGCGCTTTTATCAAAACAACCTTCCACTGCGAAATAAAGAAAAGGAGCCAAAAAGTGGATTCGAAAAGTGGGCGGTGTGCTGGGCGTATTCCATCACAAAAAAAAAATGAAGTCATCCAACGAGTCCAGTCGTGTTCGGGAAAGTGCCGTGAGATGGCGGAAAAGATATTCAGAGTCGGTTTCATGTTAAAGTCGTGATCATCGTTTTTTTTTCCGACCCATCGTCAATATCCGTAGCCGGATGATCTCCCCCCACCAGGCCCCGATACAGCTGCTGCATTCCCGTTTGAACTTTTTTGGGATATACTCATATTCATGCTGACGGGCTGAACAGCTGCATTCCCAACACCATTCGACCCAAGTGGTACGTGCCCCACAACACCCGCTCCGCCTACCAAGGCCGACAGCCGCGAAATCTCATCTCGGGAAGATATAAGAGCTTGCGTCAGCCGTTCATTTTCTTGTGAGAGATATTCCACTTTAGCTTGAAGTTGAGAGAGCCAAGCTTTTTTACGCTGTCGACACTTGAGAGCGGCTATAGAATGTTATGTTAGCGATAGATCCTATTACCACAGAAAAGAGGCAACATACCCTGCCGATTCCTCTCCAAGAAATTCCTTCTCTTTTCTTCTTCTGTCTCTGGCTTTCTCGTATTTCGTCTATTTGTCGATGGCTGAGACACGAGAGGAGAATCCTTCTCAACTTCATCCATATTGCTCTCATCATCGTCGTCATCATCATCTTCCATATCTTCCGAAACACCACGAACGGGATTTGTTCGCGTTCGTTTTGCACCCCCACGAGACAGAGCAGCAGAAGTAGGTGGTGGAGACATTTCGTACGACTTACGTTTTGGGTTTCGTTTCGAGGCGGGAGCTACGGTACCGTTAGTGATAGTTGTATGGTTAGATGTAGAGGTAGGAGTAGGGGCCACGTTGTTTGCGCGAGCCTGGGCAGCTTCTTCACGTTTTGTGAGCTCTTGATGAGCTTGAGAAAGAAGGAAAAGGCCGTTTGCATGGGAGCTTGCCGCGCTGCTGGCGGAGGGGATATAACTACTGTTATCTGATTGAGGGGTAGGGGCAGTGTTGGAGGGAGAGGTCGCATGATGTGAGAAATTTGTACCGTTAGTGGATGTATTGTTAAGAACGCCAGAGATGGCATTAAGGGTGTTGGGAGTTATGGCAGGGCCTGCGGCAGCTGAAACGGCACTGCTGCCATTCATGATGGCATAGAAGGCAGCAGTGCCGGGTGATGAAGGGAAACCACCGACGAGAGGAGTGAGACCAGTGCCTGGAGTCAAGCCGGTACGGGGAGTAAGGCCAGTGCGCGGGGTGAGGCCTGTGCGAAAAGTAGATGGGTCGAAAGCGAGATGAGAGGGCGGCTGAACGGCAGAAGATTGAGGGCCGGCGAGGAGGACAGGAGAGAGAGGGCCAGATCTGAGCGAGTTGATCGAGTTGTTGTTGTAACCCCAGCCGTAGGATGCCTCGGCAGGCGAGGAGATAGATGCGACTGGGGGCAAGACAGGACGAGCAGGAGAGGTGCTTCTGTGCGGAGAGGTTTGCGAGTTGGACCGGGACTGGGGGCGGTCTGGTTCGTCGGGATTGGTGTGAGTCGAATGTCCAGATTCGTTGGAAGCGGACGACTCGTGATGGGGCGACGCGTTACGGACATTCGAAGGCGTCTTGAACGACTCTTCGAAAGGATTGGGCTCGAGATAAAAATCGGACCGGATTTGTCGGGGCGGGAGCCGCGGACGAGTAGCAGCGGGGGTTTGCTGCTGTTGGGCGGACTTTGATTGCTCAGAAATGGGAGAGGATCCAGGGGAAGACATGGGCCCAACTAAAAAGACAAAGTGACGACGATGGGGGCTCAGGGGAATGACGACTGCTGACGTAGCTGGGTTATATTCTTCGTCACTGTTTGTTACTATTTGATGATCGCTACCATCCGTTCCTGTCTCGTTTCGGAAACCCCATCTGTAACATACCTGCGTCACTGTTGCATCATCGTTTAAGTAGTCGCCGCCGTCCTTCGACTTTTGCCCGCCCCTCCTTTACCACCTGCTCCCCGCCATCTTCAACCCTCCTCTTCGTCTTTTACCTCTCGGAGTTTCAATCTGCTCCACCTCGCCGCCAACCATCAGACTTCAACACAAGTTTTCCCACGTTCATGTACATTTTCCGAGTAATTCACAACATCCGTACCCAACCCATTATCAGCGCTGTATTCGCGATTGCAGACGCTATAGGCACCATTGCCTCATTCTTAGCCGTCTCCAGTCCACCATCGTGGATTGGCTTCGCTACCTGTATTCCAAACCCACACCCAAACCCTTGTACCTATTCCACATCCCTTTCTTCATTTCGGTGATGAGTCTTGATAAAGTAGTTGGTGTGTTCACAAGCAACCTTTTCTTGCCATCAACAAAAGATAGATTTTCAATGTCCATCACATGAGAAGAGGGGTCCACTTCCAGAATCAAGAAGAGGGTCCACCATCCAACGACGATCCTGCGTCTATGCCTGTATCAGAAAGTATATTTCGCCACAGCTCGCCGATTGCGCACCCACGCGTTGCGGCAATGCGCGGAACCTACTAATTTTGTCGAGAAACGGACTATCCGTTCAGCTGACGATTCGTATTCGTGTTTTTGACCCCTCCCCTGTTTTCCAAAACGCCGCATGCACTAGGTTTGTATTGCTGTATGACATGAAATGACATGAAGATTTAAACCACTTTGGGCGCCATTGTCGTTTTCAAGTGGCCGTTTGCCCAGCTGTGACGGATAAGCGATATCAAACGTGGTGGTTCATCAGACCCGCCTCGTTGGGGTTACGTCTTTTGCATCATGACTTGGCCAGATTCGAGCTTTTGAGTATGGGAATTTTATTTGTCAGGCAAGCTTTTTTATTGGTCTTAGAGTTATTAGGTTTCTATTCAAACTAGCAAAAGATTGGAAAAACGGTCAAGCTACATTTTGTCCAGGCCAAATTCCCGGATAATGAAATGAGCATTGTCTTAATCAGTAACTCCACGACACGCCTAGAGCATGTGATTCCAGACACAAGTCTTGGCATTTATAGTGAAGGGTGTAGGGTGCAGTCTATCGATGCCAACTGGGGAATGTAACAAAAAGTGACTGACTGTGGTGGGGGCGAAATCGTGAATGCATGAATAAACTCAATGTCAACGGACAAATTTGTTCGCGTGCACAGCAACGAAGGAGAGCATGTGGTACAGGGACCAGGTACGAGTCTCAAAGAATGAAAATATCCCAGTGGAGAACCTGGAAAATACCAGCGTGGAGTGGTGTATTGACTTGGTGCCTGCCAGAGAACAGCGCCCATTGTGAGCTTGACTTTTATGGCTGTATCCTGGATACCAAAGTCAGCTGCTGTTTTCATTGGAAATTCAGGATTTTCAAAGCAAGCTTGTATTTATCTCAGTATAAATACATGGTAAACGTGCTTCTCATTCATCACGAATTCATTATGGGTGATAGCCTGATAAAACGCAGCCCCAATGTCCAAATATGTAAGTCTAAACAATGACAGGGTGACGTCAAATTTGGAAAGAATATGGGCACGAGACGTCCTCGCCGGCAGGCTCATAAGACAAAGTTGGATGGTTTGAGTGCAAGCTCCGAGAATAAACTCGGCGGAAGCATAAAATCACACCGATGGAACCAGGGATGATAAAATAGAGAAAAAGTGGAGCCCAAACCCGAAAGGAAAAACAGATATGGACGGCGCGATAGGTTCAACGATGCCCTTCACCCTTCTTGCCTCCTTTTCACGACGCCCAGTTCTGTCGCTCCAATGAATGATACGACACTGATATCTTCATATCTCTGCGTTTTTTGTTCTTTGTACGTTGAGTCAGTCTCAAAAGCTCTACAAGATATGAATTAAACCATGAGAATTGTTTAAAACATACTTTCATCTAATGCAACATTGCATACTTCAAAACCGTGAAGGAATCAATAAATTTCTTTTTGAGTACGGATCAGTGACGAATTGGTCATTGTCCAATGAAAGATAAGCCTTGCTTAGCGCTGTGCAGTGAGATAGGATATGGCGGTGGAATGAACACTGCATGGGGAAGAGAAACCTCCTTGGCTTTGTTATCTTTGTTGAAGGGTATGGGTTATTTCTTCAGAATGGACCTGACCCTTGAGTCGGTCGTTCGAAAGGGAGTATTAGAAGGGGGTCGACTTATCATGCGGATAACTCCAAAAACGTGTACGAGTACGACAACTAGAAAAGATGTGTCTCACTAGCAGGTACCTAGTTGTCAGAAGTAACATTGTAGCAGATCGTGTCTCTTAGACTCGTTGGCGTAAACTTTTACTAGTCCAGGAAAGCAATGGAGCAACACTGAGCCAGACCATGACAATCCTCGAAGATAGGAAGATCGTGGCAACCCTATTCCATCCCTGGTTCCTTTTCGCAAGGCGATAAGTAACTTCCAGCCTGAAGGCTGATGGAGTTATATATAGTGAGATACCTTAAAATGGAGTGAGAGCCTAGAGTACCAGCAATTCGCAAAGACGGCAGCCGATAAGCAAAAGGCAAAAAGCCGGTGAAAAAATGGGTGATAGCGGGCTCAACTGCACGCACGTTTGATGACAAGTTTTTAACCGAAACCCATTGGTTATGCGGCTTTCGAAATTGTTCCGTTGAAAGAAAGTGAACTCAGTACAGTGGTGTTTTTAATGTCTTGAAATGGGGGAATTTCAGAGCATTTCGGCAGCCTAGAGAATTTCCTGCTTTGCGTACATAAGCATCCAAAAACAGAAGACCGTTGCCACGGTTGGAGCTCAGCGCTGAGCGCTGAGCACTTTGATAACGAGTTTCCGTTGACTAGCGCCACATTCATGGCATATGTAGGGGCCAGCTATTAATATATGTCATCTATCAAGAATTGAGATAAAACTGACTGCGACTAGGCCGGTTCCGCCTCCCGGGCCCGGGCGCCTAAATCTTCGATCGGAAATGGGCCCCGGTTCTCATCCTGAGACCACTGTGCACTGGATCCTGATCCGGCAGAGCTGGACTGGGCCGAGCTGGACTGGGCCGAGCTGGATAAGGATCCAGAATGAGTGCCAGTGGAAGATCACTAGTTTGTAAACGCGTGAGTGCATGTCGTTGTACACGCCGACGTGACACATGTGCTTGGCGCCGGCCTTGTTGTTGGGGCACCGATGGACCGCTGTGTTGTTCCTGCTGGTGCGACATCTGTCGGCGGCCAGGTCCACTTAGATGATCAGTGTGGATAATTTGGTGGCCATGCTGGACAGCCTGTCCCGGAGCACTGCTATTGGATGGTGGGTGATACGCAGGTTGCAGATGGCCATGTTGTCCCGAAGCACTACTAGATGGTGGGTGATATGCAGGTTGCAGATGGCCATGTTGTCCCGAAGCACTACTAGATGGTGGGTGATACGCAGGTTGCAGATGGCCATGTTGTCCCGGAGCACTAGATGGTGAGTGGTATGCCAGTTGCGGATGGCCATAGGGGTCGGAGGGCTCATCAGGCCGTTGGGGCTCTTGTGAAGCTCGAAGAACTGTATCTAGCCATGACTTATCACTAGGGGGGATGGGTACTGCAAGAGGAGTAAGAAAGCAAGGATGAGCAGGTATGCAGAAGAAGGTTTCAACATGATAAAGAAAAGAAAATGTTTTGAACAAGAGTCGAAGACCAAATTGGCGAACTTTGAAAATGCCTCCAGGGCAGTGGTTTACTTGGTATGAGACCAGCTCTAAAGTTTGCACTGGCAAAACCTCAGCCCTTTTTATGAAGTTTGACGAATTGCACGAGCCATGTAGTTATCTCACTAGCTTCACATAAAGCAACATCAAGAATAAGTGTGTTTTCGACACGCGCCGTACGATTCAAGGGACTAGACACACCCATGAGTGTTTTTTTGGCGCCACAACATTCTTATTTTAAAAAAGGTGTACCTGGTGAGCCTGCTGCCTGAGTCTGCGTGCAGATAACAATCACTGCTGGGTTTCAGATTGACAACAAGGGACACTGTGGGTCTGGATAGAGAATGGACGTTTGTTCGAGTACAACTATTTCCATCGAGCAGCCATTATGCAGAATTCCTCGCCTTCACAAAACTCTAGGCATATGCAAATAGACCGATGTACCGTGACGCCCTATCAGCCTTTTCAACTGATACTAGAGCTCCACCTTGCGCAGTGACGACCGGTAGTCATTTTGTCCATGCGCAAAGGAGAAAAAACCGCAGGCGATCATGGGAACTTGAAGCTACTTGGCAATTTACCCCACTACGGAATTTTTGGTATTGTAGCTCGGATTCGGATATCAAAACCAAATATTAAATGGACAGTATACAATAATATGAATAGTATGGCAGAAGAGTTCGTAGCAAACGTGTTAAGCAATTGCAACTAGTAAACATTTCGCCTTGTATGCCTTCGGGGAGTGGAACGAATTCCAAGTGTACGCATTATTTTCGTCATGAGAGGAACGTGGGATGATTGGCCCTGGGGGATGATCAGCCCTTTTTTCGAGAATCACACGAGTCATGATTACTTACCATAGCATGGAGCTCATGCTTGGCATGCCTTCTTCCTCCGTGAGTAGTGTTGGGGTTGGCCAAGGCAGCTTCTACAGTAAGATGTGGATGTGATGAGCACTTGACATTGTGGAATCAGGAAAAAAGACATTTACTGTATCCGCCCGCAACGCGATCGCGGTCTTTACGATGGAAGAGACCACCACGTTGATGACCGTGGTGAGGATGGCCTACACCTAAGGAGGAGGTGTTGTGGTTTCTTCGACGTCCGAAAAGAGGCATGATATGTTTCTGTTATAGGGTTTCGAGATGTATGATAGTGGTTGGTTTGTAGATTGGATTGGGAAAGCAACAAACAAGAAACCTGGGTTTATAAACCTTTTAGGACCATGGAGAGACGACGTAATTTGTTGGCACTCCCCCACAATTGCATAGCCTCTGCACATGGAGCGGAACAACGAGGCAATAGCTCCAGTTTATCTTAGATCACTTTTATCTTCTTCATAGACTAGGACATTCGGAATTTCTATTATCTTCACGCTTTAAACTAATTTGTTATCACAACACAAATGGTATATAACAATACATCAATGGTATGAGAGCTAGTAGCAAACCGATGTGGTCAACTACTAGTAAATGATTCGCCTTGTGGTGTACTTGTTTGTGCCATCAGTAAGTGGAACGAATTCCAAGTGAACGCTTTATTTTCGTCATGAGAGGAACACGGGATGATCGACCCTGGGGATTTTAATCAAGAGTCATACGTGGAAGAAAAAGTAATGATTACTTACCATAGCATGAAGCCCATGCTCAGCATGTTTCCTTCCACTGTGAGTGGTGTCAGGGTTGGACAAGGCGGCTCCTGCATTCAGATATGGAAGTGATGCTGTTAAATGGGGAAAACGGCACTCACTGTATCCGGCTGCAATATGATCAGGGTCTTTACGATGGAAGAAACCACCATGTTTACGACTGTGATGAGGAGGCCTGCTATGCCCAAGGGTGTGTTGTGATTTCGTCTACGTCCGAAAAGAGGCATAATATATCGTATGGTGGTTGGTTTGTAGGAATTGGGAATGCAGCAAGCAAGAAACTTGGGTTTATAAATGACGACGTATGTTGCCATCAGCAAAAACGCTCGTGCCTTGTGACAACTTGATGTGACACGTACCTTGGGGTCATATTCTAAGGTGCCGACAAGCATTGTAGTACATTCACCGCCTGTCAAAATAATTGTGAAACCCTCACATGGTAATGGAATTAATATCTCTCCTCATGATGAAGGACAACAATTTTTGCAGAGCTTATAAGGCATGTGGAGAGGTACGACATTCCTTGTAATGCCTGGTCTGACTCTTAAAAGAACTGTAAAACCCTCACATGTTACCACACTTAGTATGTCCCCTTACAATGGTTCTGGAATCGTTGCCTATTAGTGGTAATCTAGTGTAATGATAATATTTGGATAATATTTTTATTTTTATTTTTGTATCAGACAGTGGCTATAGAACAGGGAATAGTAGGTGGTATTACTTTGCTCGTTTTTTACGAGCCTCGTCCCGAAGTGGTTGCATTAGTTGATTATTTAGTGTTTTGTTGTCAATAGATTCATCGCACACACAGAGATGTGAAGCATCCAGTTCCAATGGGTCCACTGCCAAAAGGGTGTCCACCTCGTCCGCCACTCTATTCACAACAGCCAATATAGCAATCGGCTCCGTCAAGCCGTCTACGAAACGATGATAGATCCTCCTAACATACTTGCCAAAATGTTCCCCTTTGATTACGATGAGCAGACCATTTTCGCGCCTTGGATTTGGGTACTTCGGAATCACCCATTCTGGGGAAAGATATTCCGAAGCCTTGTATTTTCGGCGTCGAATACTAAGTTGTCCATTGGTAGACGCAATGAAAGCAGTAAGTTCCTTGTTATGATATTCCTCACCATTGTTGACGACAACCCTGACATTCACATCCACAAGTCGGGGGTCTAACAAGACATGTTCTTGGTCGTCGGGCTGAGATGGGGAGGTGGTATCTGCGCAAGAGAGATGGGGAGGGTCTAACAAAGCATCTTCTGGGTCGGATTGGGACAGGGAGGCGAGACTGGCACAAGAGAAATGGAGGTTGTGCTGCGGCGTGCGGGAAGATGGATCCCACGCTGGCGACTCGGAGGAGGGAAGGGACGACTCAGGAAAAGGAGTGGCATTACCAGGCAAATTCCGAAGAGGAGGTTCAATTTGATGAATCAATGTGGAAGATGATTCTAGGGGCTGAGATGTTCGAGGCATGAAAACACCAGCTTTTGGCTGCATAACCTGGTGTAACTTGAGACAGCGGCTAATAGTGAGAGTCAGTAGTTGTTCAACTGGTCCAAAATACGACAACCTCGCCTCCACAACAAAATCATAGTCCATAACAGCACGTTGAAACGGTGCATTTGGGTTGAAAGATGTGATTTGAACCACAACGCGAAGCCCGCTTGGGGTTGACTGATTGCAAAGTACGTCAATGATAATGCCTGGAGTGCCCTTCAATGGCCCATGGGTGATTAAGATTTCAGTGTTGATCCATGGAGCCCGCCCCGAATGTGGAATCGTGTCAGCATGCTTTGGATGCAGTCCGAGCGCCTTGGGAACGGTAGCATGCTTTAAAAGATTGATTTCCACCATAAACGTCTATCAAAATATGGGCATGGGGTGGATATTCATTCAATAATCAACGCACCTCAGGAGTATCTGGAAACTTTTCCTCGTCCAATAATCGAATGACATTTGCCAGTTGAGTTTGATAACAAATATCCACCATATCCACCCATCCTCTCTGCTCTTTATGCAGCCCGCCGATAACCTCAACGAAATCCCCAATGCGTATCACCCTACAAATGGACATCCAAGAAACCACGACAATCCCCTCCTCAGTTTCAACCTCCGCCGAATTGTTTCGGAGTGTAGAGAGGCGGCCGGACTTGTACGAAACCTTCCCGATCCACCATGGCAAATCTTCCAATATATACACTTCTTCGCCCTCAGTAAAATGCCATTCCAAGGGCCTAGGAAATGCGGACTTGGATAAAATCAGTTTGGGATGACCACTTATACGGAAAAGACGAAAGCATTCCAGGGAGATAGTGGAAACCGCAGATAAAACCGAGTCGAAACTGTATGGTCTCAAAATCAGACCATGCTCGAACCTGTCCTTTCCCCGAGCCAATGAATATATATTTTCTTGGATGCGACGGGGCTCCATGGCGTAGTCTTGTTTGGCGGTTTCGTGGTCGAATAATTTTAATATGGTGCAATGGGCATTGGGGCGCTTTCTCTTGAGATTTAATTGGTCCACTGGCAGGGGCGCTAGGCGAGGAATAAGGAGAAGGTGGAGTTCCGAGGCTGTGATCGACGATACGTGGCCCACGTCGCCTTTGTAGGGTCCTCTCAGAACCTGAACCCACTTTCCTACTTGCGGGGGGCCCCTTAAGGAATGCATCTTGAGCAACTCCAACCCTTCGCCGGTGGGTATGCATTGAGAACATAAGCCACAGCGGTTTTGAAGCACGCCTGGTGTGAGGCGAAGGAGCGAACACAAGGGGCCGTTCATGGTCGCTTCCAAATATACCCAACCCTTTACCGAGCGAATAGCAAAGGCTGATCGTATCTCATGCCATAAGGAAGCCTTCTGCAGTAAAAAAAAAACGATCTCTTCCTCCAAACCGGGCTAGACAAATCGTATGTAGTACTAGGAGACGTGTTAAAGATAAAGAATATAGAAGTCACCTTGCAACGGATTCGCCATAACGGATAGTCTTGCTTGGTCGGCGAACGGGTAATATCGTCGAGGGAGGAAGCGATTGCAGGGTTATTTGCGAGAAAATCATCATCGCTGCCTTCGGAGGTGCCACTGGCATGTGTTGTTCCGCTCCCCATGGTGAAACGTTTTTCCAGTGAAGCAACCAAATCGGACAAACTTGAACCTCCTCGATTTGAGTTTTCATCCACGTTCGCGAAGTCCCTCCAAGGAACGTATCCACTCTCGGCGGTTGGCTCGACTTCAAGAAAAGCTAACCCGGGGCGGCTTGAGAGACGAGCCAGTACATGATTCAAGTAGACGTACTTTGCTCCCTGTCTTCGTCCTCGTCCTCGTCCTCGTCATCTTCATCCTCATCACTATCACCCACCCTCGCCTCGACATCGACAAAGCGAAAGTCGTCCCGTAGTCGTTTTGGCATGTCGTCTAAGGCATAATTCAAATTAGTGTTTTTGGCTTTCGTCTTTAGGTTTTATTATACATTTCAATTTTTCACTCCCACTAACCACATTGGACAACTTCTTACCACCAAAGGTAACTCTACTTTGATGATGTAGTGAAAGGGCAAGAAGGAAAGTGTGCGAAAATGGGGCGTGCTTTGATGATGGTGATGCAAATGTTGTCAAAACGGGTGCGGCCCGCCACATACTTATAAACTTTTAATTGGTAGATCCCCGATATGGGTTATTAGGGGTTACAGTAGCCTGAGGTTATCAGTATCAAACTATCGTGTTCTCCTCAAACCCCACGGCACCTCGTCGGGCATCGTCATGGTTGAGAATGCCGCAGTGCTACTTTGGTAATGCACCGAGTCCGAGTCAGAGCTCAGAAAATCCAAGCTGTTCGGTCTCGCTTTCATCTCCGTCACCTTCCTCGTCGTTTTCTGCCTCAGAGTCACCATCTCCGTCAACCTCCTGATTATCGGAGCATTGGTCCTCGTCTTGTTCATCGGTGATACAGCCTGGGTCATCCAAACTCCCGAGTCCTTGAATTCCATCGGCCCCCTGATGTCGGTCGATATCATCGACATCCATCTCGTCTTGTTGTTGGTTGCGATTCTGGTCTCGTGAGTGCCGGTCTCCCTTGAAAAATTCGGTTGCAGCTCGGACGATTGAATGGCCGACACCTCCTCCACGGTATCTCATGAACATATCTCTGTCTACAAACCTATTAAAAAATGAGACAACTGAAAATGCAATCAGGATAGAACATTTACATAGAAACATAATAGAACCGCCAGTCTTCATCACCATCTATCTCACGGCGGGCGATCTTGGATGGACCCAATAAATCCTTCGTTCCACGGAAGGCGAACGCCGGAATAAGGTGTGCAGCTCGAATGACATGTGCTGGATCAACAAAGCCAAAAGGTTCTGAAGCAAGAAAAGAAACACGATGCAAATGACGGGCTTTCCAACCACTCCTATGCTTGATGTGGTGACCAAACCATCGAACATGCAAAAATTCCATCGTTTGCAGCTGAGATGATTTCGAAAGTTTGCCGGTATGCAGGACGCGCACATGATAAATTCCAAGCACACGGGCATACCAGTACGGATGAACGTGCTCACCCTCCTCATTCTCGCCAGAGAGGGTCATGATATCCGGCCGAGTACGGGGATTGATTGTGTCCTGGGCGCGTCGATTGTCATAAGTGGTAAAATTAATACGCAGAACTTGATGTCGATATAAGCGGTTGTTGTCGATGGTAAATGTCATTCTTTCTTCCTCCGTGAATTCATGCTCGACTCCAGCTTGGTCGATTCCAAGTAATCGTGCAAGGAGGTGGTCAATTAGGTGAGGAACAAAACCCTGCAATGCACAGATTATTAGAGGAAACAGGTGAATGTCATCTTGAATGCAACCTCAAGAGCTGGATCCCCTTCATTCTCATCTAGGAGATCAGCGATATCCACCTTATTTCTGGTTTCGGTTGACATGTGATGATGAGTGGTAGGCAATGTATGTGGAAGGTGTTCCTTTACTGGCTTACGGCCTTTCGGATTCAGTTGAACCTTTGAATGGGCCGCGCCGACAGCCCTCTGAGTAATCCGATGAATTAATCGCTCTCGACTAACTGCTTTTCCGATTCCAATAGCATGTTTCCCCTTTTGAACAATCCGGTAGAACCTTTTTGATCGGCGGTGTTCGAGTTCACCCTGATAGCTGATAAGAGTACATCCACAGAAAATTATTGGATAATTTACCAGTTGTGTGCTGTATCCGTCAAGTGGGCCGTGGAGACGGATTGATGATGCGTAATCACCCAAGGAATGATATTTGTAGGTTTCCATATTAAACTTTCGTCGTTGAGGACCGGTTGGAGCTGGGCCCTTTCCCGTTGAAGCCGGTATCGTCGTTGGTAGTTTAATGGCCTTCCGTTCCCGCCTTCGTGTACGTGCAACTAGCTCAGAAGGAAGATCTTTTGTATCATACTTTGAACACACGTATTTCTCAAACTTGCGCATGCATTCTCCAAGTCGAGCGGTAGAGCTTTCAAGATCCAAGATTGTCGTTTCCGTATGTAGTCGTAATTTGGCAAGAGCATGAAATGTTGCAAGCTCGAAAAGGAGGGTTTGGACAATTTTGTCGTCCTCATCTGGAAGAAGTCCTTCGAAAGCCGGGATAGCACACTAAGTAATATAAGCAAATAAGAATGCGTTGAAAGAAGGAAAGGGATACCTGTAGGAGGTCTTCAAAATCCCGAGCTGCTAATTTCTTCATTGCTGATGCGTTGTTATGAAATCTGCGAATGGTAGAACGCCCAAATGACGGAACGGAACGGTATCTGTCACATATTAGAACAAAATATACAAAACACCATTACAACTGACCGAGAATTCAGAATGGGAATGGTGTCATTACCATATACATGCAGAATACGCAACAAGTGTATAAACACTGCCTTCCATACACCAAGCTCAAACTCGTGCATAAGATCCGGAACGAACATCTGATAAAAGTTAAATCCGTGTTCAAAGAGTCGAAGTGAGAACGCATTCTGGAAATACTTAAGTCAGGGCCATGCCGCTCTTGGTAAATGAACTTACCCGGGTGGGAACTAATGAAAGTGGTTTGAGAAGACGATCAATAAAAACACTGGTGATGTTAATCCCATCCTCGAACATCATTTGACGAGCACGATTGACCATATCCTGATTTGCCTTTGAATCAGCCCGTACGAGTTTTTGGCGAGCATTCTTGTCCATCTGCATACCAAGACGCGGTATGTTGGACTTGAGGATAAGGCAACGCGGACACGGGCATTGGGCGAGGTATTTAAGGCATGTCATAAGAATTCTAATGCTTGTATGAGGAAAATAAAGAAGAAAAATATAATGAACGCTTACTTTTCAGGATAGTCATTAGAATCGGTGAGATTGCACGGAAAGAACAGATACAACTCATCATCGTCAAGCTCTATTCCATGCATGTACGCGTGCATAAATTCATCATCCATCAAGATCAACCACACTTCCTGCATAAGTTCTCGGCGTAGGTGGGTAAGCATTTCGGCAGTAGCAAGCTTTCCGAAATGCTTTTTATAAGTCTCCTGAATATCGTCACTAAGCTGATTTCATGAGATTTGATTTCGTTACATGTCAAAGCTAAGAAATTACCTTAGGAACGTATGCCAGATGATGAGCTGCAAACTCTGAAGGCTTGGCGCGAGTGTACTTTGATTGATTCCCGAAGTACAAGTAGATTGGCCAAAGTGAAGCTGTTCCAAAACTCGCGAGATGAGTGGAATCTGACCAGAACATCAATCCAATCAGGACTGGGATGCGGGTCTTTGAGTTTGTATGAGGCCGAAGCCGGATTTTCTCATATTGTCCCAAGAAATAGTCTGACGTGAAAGCTTCGGAATAGACGCGCTCAGTGGGTTCATCCGGAGATGGCTTCCAGTATTCTCGGAAAGGAAAGAGGTGGAACTTCTGCGCTGCTGGTTCGGCAAGAGCAGACCTGATGACGCCCACAATAGAACGATGGTGGAGGCCTTTAGCTTCGTATTTCGGTGCATCAGCCTCAGATACGTGCTTGATGCCGTCACAGGGAAGGGAAATAAAGACCGGTGTCTCGATCCATTCGTCCTGAGATAAGGTAGATGGGAGGGTTTCATTTTGTGAATGGGATGCGAGATACTTGTCCATCCGACTAGCTTCTTTTGCGGCTCGAAAGCCAAGAAGGTCGGCAGGTAAGAAATCGGGAGCTAAGACAACCTCGTTGACCAGACGGTCAAGCTCAGCATGTGACTTGGTGTTCGATGAGCTGTAGAACCACGACATGAGACGGAGGGTTGACGCATTTGGGAAAGGTGAGGATTTCGCCACAACGCCGGTAATTGTCCCTAATGATGACCCAAAAGGTGAGAACCATGAGCGGGACATTGAAGCACAATCAATGGTCGAAATATTCGAAGACCCGACAGAATCCGATATCGTATATAATTCATCCGGAGTAAATGATGGTCGACCACCAGGATAGACACGGTAGACACCAACCTTGTCAGGCAAAGTTTGAAATATAGGACCTCCATTGTCTGCAGGAGACTGAGAAGGTGGCTCTTCGTCCATAACTGTAGATTCGCTCAGATTTGGAGAAATGAGGGGGGGCGGTTCCGCAGGCAAATGGTCTTGATATGGTGCAGGGAGCCGTCGTCGCCTCGGAGGTGGAGCTCCGTCCCTGTAACGAGCAGGTAGTTCGGCACGTCGATTAGGACGTCCTGACGACCTCAATACAGGAACAATATCTTCCTGTATTCCCATGTCAATCCTGAAAAAGTAAATTGCAAAAAGAACTCACCACTACTAATTCGTTATGCACTGGCAGGTCCTGAACAAATCCATTGGGCGCTTCATCAGTAGTAACTTGAATGTGTACTTGAAGTGCCTGCGCTCTTTCCACCTTTTTTACTCTGTTAAGCTGCATCTGGCGTAGACGAAGAGCTCCTGCGGCCTTGTACGTCTTACAAGCTCGCTGATGGTTACTGTAGGCCTTTGGATTCTTCAATGTTTGACGACATCCGACGCATTCTACCATGGTAAGACGCAGGGCAGAAAATCCGTTATGTACAGAAGTTATAGAGCAAGTTCGAGTTCGAGTTAGAGTCTGAACGGTAGCAGCTGACCTCCGCCGCAGCACCGAAGTGACTGTACGCTTCTATGGCACCCTGGATCTGAGTCAAATGCTGCTGAGAAACCATGGAAGTTCTTGAGGATTTACTAAACATACATTCAGTATAGCAGAGTTATAGTAGTATCTGATCATTTGGGTCATTTATTAGCAAGCACTGCCATAACTTAAAGGTATTACTTGGATGCAGACGTACTGTGGTGTCATCGCCATCCCTGTCGTCAACAAACTGATCGACAAGGTCGAGTGTACAAGCCTACGACTCGGAAATAAATCTCTTTTTTAGATTTGGGCCAGAGTCTCGAATTTCAATTATTTCGCATTTGTAATTGTAATTGTAATTGTAACTTCTCTAGGAGAGGTTTCTATACCAGTCGCTTTCGCGGTGCGATGTGTCATTCCGCTCCCCAAGGCGAAATGTTGGCTGGATCACCCATTTCCGAATCCAAACTTTTATCGAATCTGAGATCTGAGCGGACTCGACCTCAAAAAAAAATCTAATGGGTGGCTGTAAGAGGCGATTCTGGAGACTAAATTCGTACCACCACTGTATCGTGAACGAAGTTTTCTTGTCCAAGTCTGTACTGCTTGCGGAGGTGCCGGGATGTGTTGTTCCGCTCCCCGATTTTCCAAATCGGACAAACCCTCCAAGTAGATTCGAGTTTTCGTCCATGTAGTGTATACTCGGCAGTGGGCACGACTTCAAAAAATGTTAATGGGCGGCTATAAGAGACAATCTAGCAGACTTGGATTTTAGTAGACGTACTTCGGACCTCTCATCACTAGTCACTCACCCCTCGCCAAGAGATCAGACCCACTTCCAGGCTTTCCTGTCATTCTGCGTCGTTCATCGTAGTGAGCTTGGCATACGGTCGAGATTGATATGTAAATATTGAAAAAGACTCAAAAGCGCCAACTACATATTTACACTGTAACCAATACAAACAAATCCCGGGCGAAGTACATACACTATGGAGAGAGTCAAGTTAAGATATGCTGATCGTCAACGGCAATATTATGGGCATGGAGGAGACTTTCCAGCTGGGATACTCTATCGCGCAACTCTTCGTGAGACGCATGGAACACTTGATGTCTTGTCGTTATCTGTACCCATATGTTAGCGAATGTCATGGGAAATCAACGAAGAAAATGAACCTCCTCAAGCTTGGCTGCTTTGTATGTCTCGAACTCCGAAGCCACAAGCGATACGACGGCCTCCTCAACTCTGCATACCAAGATCCCTATCGTTCTGCCTTCCAAGTTGGGCAGATAGTCGTTGGCGGGAATGCAGATAGTATCCTCGGAAACGGGTGCGTATTGTTTGCTTCGGATCGTAGTGCAAGGGTACAACTTTTCGATGATGGCACATATGAGTTGATGGTTATGCACACAATCGGCGAGAACGGCCAAGTCGAAAAGGGATAGGGTGCCGGGTTCAAGTTTAATCTGGCGGAGATTGTGTAAAAAAGGCACATAGGTCCCCATGTTTTTCGATCCTACGAATCGGTCGTCCGCATGATAGGGGATGGCCGAGACTTGCGTCAGGGCATGTAAAGCCCGAATCCCCGCCAAAGTTGCGGCGTCAAACCACGGGAGTGGATTGCGTTTGGGTCTGTTATCGGGTTCGTGAGCGACCTCCGGTTCATCGATGAGCGGATGGTAAGGCGGAGATGGGATATGAGTGAAATCGAATAAAGGGAAGGAAATATCATGGGCGGGAGTACGAGTTGTTGGCAACGATGAAGAGACCGTTTCTTTCAAGGTGTGTATGATGCTTTGGAGCACAGTCTGACTGCCAGGGTGGTTGGAGAAAGATCTCTGGTCGGGGCGGGCGGCGGATACTGCACGTTCAAGAAATATAAGAATGGGATCCGAGTCGGGGAGGTCTGTGTCGATAAGTTCGACGGCGATGCCCTCGTGGCGTGGCGGCTGAGGATCTTTAAAGATCGTCAGTGATCTTACCATAATCCTATTGAGAACGGCCCCGTAATCTGGTGAGACTATCGCCATCGTAACGAGGTCCCGGAGAAAAGTCACAGTCTCGAATGTGAGTGCAGTATTGACAATCTGTAAAACCGAATTCATGATGGAGTGTTTAAAATTGAGAACGAACACCGAGGGGCTTTAAGAGCGATTCGAACATTACTATATGATCTTCCGCTTCACGTAAAGGTAAACGAGTATGACACGATGATTCTTGAAGTTCTAGTTGGTGCTGCGTTCCGCAGTCTGCGGAACTGCGTAGATTCCCTGAATTAATTCTGAATTGAGTACTCAAACAGTGGTAGACGTACTTTCGTCCTCTCGTCCGAGTCCTTCCCCATCCTCATCACTCTTACCCTTTGCAACGAGATCCTCTTCTATTCACAATCCCCAGTCGACCATGCACGTTCAAAGGTCTTAATATTCCAGTCTAAAGATCTGTTCATATTCCTGCAGATTTGGATGTCGATCTTCCAAGGAATTGGCATAGTGAATTCACCTGGCAGCTGCCTGTATACAGTTCGTGGGCGCGAAATCCATGTTTTTTTCGCTCAATACAATTAACACTAATAGTACCTTAACTACTGAAATCTCGAAGGGAGCCTTTAGTGAATTACTCGGTGCGCTTACAGGATGTGGTGGTTGCTGGGAAAGATGAAAGGCGTGCGAAAGTGGGGCGTGCCTTGTGATACTGACAAGGAATGTTGGGAAAGCGGGTATTCGGTCCGACGCTCAGTGCCACAGGAAACTCCCTCAGGAATGACTATAATTTGTGGAAAATATATATAAAATAATATAATGGGTGAAAGATTAAAGAATATAAGTACTGGTTTAGAGATCAGTACTATGTATTTTAGTTCAACGAAATTAAAAATTACTACTTATGTATATAAGATGAGAGTCGGAAAAGATAAAGACGGTCCGGATACCCGCTTTCCCAACATTCCCGTCAGCATCACAAGGCATGCCCTACCTTCGCACGCTTTCCTTTTTCTCATGTAACCACCATCTCAACAGTCAATTGTAGTAAGTTAGATTAGAATAACTTTATGGAAAAAAAAATGTATTGAGTTGGGTGATTGTGGAAGAGTGCAGGTGCAACCCTCAACGATCCTCACTTGCCACACGTTCAAGTTGCTGCTATCTGTTAGTAAGTGACTGGTTCCTCCAGTGGCTAAATCGAAGGTGACTTTGTAGGTACCGACCCACAGTGTTTCGGTCTGCGTAGTCCAGTTCTTGGTACTGGCTTAATTCCTGAGGGTCAGTTCAGGGATCCTTCTCTCATTCAGCAGGTACGTGCGTTTCAGAGTCACAACAGATCCGAGTCGTGTTTACTGCGGTCTGCGAGAAGCACCTACTTAACAGCACCATCTTGAAACGCCGTGTCATCCTGAAGGTTGCATGAAGATGATCGAATCGCTCTTGAAACTGTTCGGTGTGCGCTCTCAATGCAAACCCCTCACAGTGGAGCAAGACCCTCTTTTGCGGCTGATCGATACCGAACTCTCCTTCGGGACGGACAGCTTTCTACGAGACATTATTTTCTTGGCGTTACACGCACCTAATCCCAAGTCCATCATCCGCAGGATTATGGTGCAAAGCTTGACGCAAGTCGAACATGTTTTGCCGTCACCCCATGAGGGTGTGGTCGCCGAGCTTATTGATACAGACCGCCCCGACGCAGAGCCACTCACCATATTTCTTGGACGTACAGTGTCCGCCAACTGTCCTAACCCCGACTATTTCTCCAGCCATCCTAACAGTAACACTGTGCTCGAAAGCATAGTCCATACCTTGGAAGAAACGCCATCCTACATTCCAGCCTCACTCTTGACATCAGGATTGAACGACTCGTCATCATCTCTCTCTTCATTCGGTTTCACACATAACACATCTCCGTCTTACCATCCCATCGTCAATGGGCCAGAATCCGAACGCAATGCATCTACGTGGCTTGACGCTGCCACTTTGGCGGGTCCTCGAGTTTTGCACACCTCGACGCAATCGACAAGAACTTCCCGCCCTCCGGAGGACCGATTCTACGGATCACAAATCGTAGAGACCTATATGCCTTCCTTACACAATCTCCGCCAGATTAAACTTGAACCCGGCACCCTATCCCTTTTCGACTTGGCCGTTCTCGCCGATTGCGT
>QDKV01005110.1_pt1 | contig 27653 bp, 32 predicted proteins | sample 1861101 | NCBI WGS metagenome assembly QDKV01 (sample SAMN04275158, study PRJNA302643) | Fungus metagenome, whole genome shotgun sequencing project. | isolation source: fruitbody | host: Mallocybe terrigena | place: Sweden | collected 2013 | reverse complement strand
TCGGTCGACACCCTTCCGCGACTATATGATTTTGAAATCGTTTCAGATCTGATAGCAAAGGGGATACTTGAGATATGTTCGAAAGAATGGAAACTGTATTAAGCATCGTGATGTATTCAGCTTCGAAATCATCAAACGAGTTTCGTAATTTTTCATCTATGGGGGAATTAGTAAATGAGGCATCTACAGTTTCATGTTGAGAAATTATGCAGTGTGCAGCTTAATCCGTGTACTCGGAGTTGAATGCAATGACCCAAATTTGGATCATACCAGCCGACTCCGGGCCAGCTTGATTTTGAACAAGGGCTAGAATGCCATTACCAGACTGGTTTGTTTTGGGGTACTGGAATACTTGCCGAAAGCATCTGCAATGTCAGAGTCTTCAGCAGGACGCTTGGAGGCTAAACCACCCTTAAAAAAAACCAAACTTTGACCATCGCTTATCCTCGCAGTACTTATTTGTAATCGCAAATATAAATCACCTGCCATATATACGGCTGCCCGATTAGAATACACAGGTATTAACCCGTCTTGTTCTTTATTCTCTTCCCCACTTGCGCCTGGAAGCCAGTCTTGATCGGGTTGACAGATCGCCTGCTCCCACATGATTCGCAAGCCATGAAGAAGATTCGGTTCTCTTTTGTAAGAAGAGTGTCGGGTGATTTGCAAGTTTTGCAGGTCACGTATTCGACTTAAGAGGGGGGAATATACGTTATAGAACATGTACATGCAGAAATAAAACATACCCATGTAACGACGAAGGACGTTTTCGATTTGCTTTTGTTGGAAACGACCTCGAATAACAAGTCGACCTGCACCGTCAACACTTCCTATTGTACCCATTTCAGCAAATAGGAAAGCTATAACATGCTCGGGCTTCATCGGTCCAGTAAGTTATATTGCAAACCTTTCTTGTCGAGATGACGACGTACTTGACGATGCATTTTCCTGCAAATATCTGTCACATTGGCAAAAATAGACTTCTTGTTTCCTTCTCGGAATATTTGTGGAGGAGCGATGGTGTATCGCTTTTTGGATACATTTGATAGCAGCGAGGGATTAGCGGCATGTAGGGCGGCATAGAAGCGTGTCAGGAGCTATCAGAGGCGAACTATAAGGTCAAAAGGTGAAAGATATAGCACGAAGAAACGTGCCTCTTCATATGTATAGTCTCGATCACTCTTAAGCCATGCTTCATTGCCAGCATCCACGCCCTGCGGTGCATCTGTCGGACGCGCGAAGGGATCGTCTCCAAGTTCTGCTTCATCGATATTGTCTAAATGAGAGCTGTCAAATGCCTCGTCTTCTTCTTCCGCGTCGTCTCCTTTCGACTTGTCTTTGGAATCATTGAGCTCCTTTTCAAAAGCTTCAAGGTCCACCTTCTTCTTCCCCTTCTTCTTTTTCATTGAAGAGAAATCGATGTCGTCGGCGGTAATTGTAGGACCTTCTGATACCGCATCGCCTGTGGCTTTCTCAGTCGTGACTGGATCTTGCGTACCAGAATCGTCTAACTGTGAATCGTGAGTTGTGCCGTCAAGAACAGAGACAGTGAATTTTTACTTTAGAAATGTCTTTTTTCTTCTTTTTCTTCTTCACATCTCCGAACATCGTCTTAAAATCATCTTCCTCTTTACCCTTATCCGTCGCTTCTGATTGGGACATCATTTCATGGGCAGTAGTTGGCCCGAGATCGACTCGCTCTCCATTGATGGTCGTAGTGTCGATGGTCTCTGGCGCTGGTTTTGTAGGATCTGCATCTGCGCCCAAGGGATCCTCGATAAAATCAACCTTCTTCTTCTTTCTCTTCTTCAAAGTCGAGTCAAATTCAGAAGCCATAAGATTGATATGTGCACAACAAGTTCAAATGGAATGTAATATTTTAAACTCCGACTGAAGTCGTGGGAATATTTATTAGCAAGCCGAGGGCTCCCGGACTTTTCTGAGCTGTCCAACGCTCACCCACAATGTCGACGATGCTTGCCCGTCGTTCTATAGCCCGCGCAGCGGCTAATTCTGCAGTCATTGGCGCGGCGCCATCCTGTGCCAGAAATATGGCTACTCTCCGCGAAATTGAGTTGCGTCTCAAGTCCGTGCGGAACATTGAGAAAATTACCAAGGTTCGACTTTTGGACTCTTTCTATCTATGAAAAAGGGTTTTTTTTTCATCCGTGGTATGTCATACAGTCGATGAAAATGATTGCATCTACAAAACTTGCAAAAGCCCAAAGAGCTATGCAGGTGGGCAAGAAATATGGTCTGGCTAACCAGGGTTCGTATGTCACATACTTGTATCATTGTCGCGCTCAATCTTTATTCCAACAGAGGTCTTTGAGCACGTTCCTTCCGACAAACCTACATCCAACAAGCTGTTTATTGTCATTTCCTCGGATAAGGGTCTTTGTGGTGGTATTCACTCTTCCGTCTCCAAGGCCACCCGTAGGGCTCTCGCTAGCGCCATAGACTCTCCACTGGCACAGGCCAACACCAATGATGCATCCGTCAACCCGGAATCCACGGTTATGGTTATTGGTGACAAGTCTAAATCCCAACTGACTCGCACGATTGGGAAGCACTTTGCCCTTACGTTCAACCAGATCGGACGTGACATCCCCACCTTCGCTGACGCTGCTGCAGTTGCCGACCTAATTGTACAAAGCGGTGTCAAATACGACTCAGCTGTGATCATTTATAACAAATTCGTATCGGCTATCTCATACGAGGCTACTGCTATGCAAGTCAAGGGACCCGAAGCATTGAAAGAGAGCAGTTAGTTTTGTCATATGACTTTACTCCCTACACGAAGGTCTGACTTTTCCCAAGATGCATTCAACGCTTATGAGAATGAGGACGATACCACAAAAGATCTTGCTGAATTTTCACTAGCTAATGCTATCTTTGCTGCCCTCACCGAGGGGCATGCGTGTGAGCAGAGTGCTCGGTGTGTAGTCTGTCCCCTCTTTTTCAGTCAGTTACTTATGGATATCTCAGTCGTAGTGCTATGGATAACGCGTCGAAAAATGCCGGAGAAATGATCCAGTCCCTTCAAATGAAATACAACCGTGGTCGTCAAGCCGCCATCACGAACGAATTGGTAGATATCATCACCGGTACGTGTTCCCCATCTTTGACACCTAGCTGTGTTTGAAATTAATACTTTTAATAGGTGCCAGTGCTCTGTGAGCAAGACTTGTGAAACACCAGATAGATGTTGTATCATCGCTCCTTTTATCATCTTAATAAATCATTCGATCGTGTCTGCGGAAAAGTAAATCTCGAGATTTTTTTGGCATTAAATTGCAGCGCGTGAAGTCGAAGGACTAGATTGTCATACCTTTTGGTCAAGGTTGACTATGTGATCGAGCTGATACTCCGCCCCAAGAACTCGAGTGATAAATTTATTGTATATTTCATGTGCTACTAGAAGCTTCAATGCTAATACAGTGCTATCAGGACGTCGTAAACTATGGAAGCACCTAACGAGCAGCAGTCTTGAGTATCGACGTAAAGGTCCAAGGTGATACCATAAATTCAAGAAAGACATAGAAAAGACTTGCACTGCCTTAACCATCAGGGATGGTCGCATTAGCAAAGCAAGGGCATATGTAATTTAAACTTATCAAGAAAGGTGAGCATATCAACAAGGTCAGCGATGTTCTTTCGTCTTTCAGCGTACACCATTGGCAACAAGCCACTGACCAAGGTCTTCCGGATCCATGTCCATTTCATCCGTGTTCCAAAATTCCATGGAGCTCGAAGATGCATAGTGGCCGAAACCGTTGCCTCCAGACTGCGACTGATCCAACGAGGGGTGAGAGCCGTCAAAAAGGGACATATCGAACCCGGTAGTGGGGCCTGAAGAAGAACCGCCTTCTCCTAGACTGAAAGAGCTCAAGAAAGGTGTTGGTGGAATCGTTTGGCCTCCTAAAATTACTTGCAAACCAGTACTAAACGCGTCGGGCAGATATGGTGGAGTGGATGGAAATTGGCCTGGATTATTGTTTATTTGGCCAGAAGAATGAACTTGGACTGCGTTCATTTGAGAAATGTGTTCTGAACTAGCCAAAGTGTCATTCCTGGAAAGCATCTCATGAGCGACGTGGTGAGGCATAGATGGAGGGGAATATTGGAAAGTTGGTTGAGCAAAGGAGGTTGATGGTGACGAAGTAACAGATTGGGCAGAAGCATCACTCAATCTACGGTGGTGAGAAGACGCAGGGCTAATGCAGACCTGAGTGTGGCTCGGGTTTCTCCAACTCGGCATATCAATAAGACTAGAAGATCTGGGCGAAAAGGAAGGTCCAGACAGCGTAGTTGGAGATAAGTAGTCCTGAGGTGAGGAAGATACAGAATGGTTGGGAGCCTTCGAGTCTACTCGAGAGAAGGTAATAGTTGGAGAAACGCTGGTTCGTGGTGGCGTGTCTAAAGTAGTTTGGCTAGCGCTGCGAGACACGGAAACGCGGCGCTTTGTCTTCGAATTTCTCCGACGGATGGCAATAGCACGAGTGGGTGACACTTCCTCTTCCTCCTTGACATTTGGAACCTGTAGACTCTCGTTGTGGAGTAGGGCTCTGCGTTCGAGACGTGGTGCTAGTTGATCTTGTAGTAGACCCTTCAATATACCAGCAATGTTCGTGGCGCATTGCCAACTCTTTCCGATTTCGTCCAGGTACTGCATAACGAGATCCTGCTGTTTCATAGCATGACTGAGCTCCTTCTGCGCGACACGTACCCCGGAGCTGGCTCGCATAGCAGTGAGGAGGTAAACTGTGCCAGCAGAGAAGACTGTTTGTACTAGGGTTACTGGGCAGTATCGCAGGTCATACAGAGAGCGCCAAGTTGCGAGGTTGTCCATAATATTATCTGCCGCACGGCGGCAGAGCTATAGTAGACGTTCATGAATGTACGAAAATACTAGAAAAAAGATTCTTACCTTCACATGGTCAATTTCTCGATCAGCGCTGGCAATCTGGCGAACCTTCCTGTGAAAGAAGGGACGATGAAGCAGAATGAACATCCACCAATATATAAGGTGGAGCATAAGCTTGTGAGGCGTGGATGTTGGACGGGACTTGACAGTGATTTCCAATTCTTGTGGCAGAGACCCTCGCCAAGTGTTGAGCTTCACACTACAACAAGACGTCAGACAAAACGAAGGGTTAGAGCAATGGTACTCAATGACATACTCGATACCGCTGATAACTTCATCAATAACGGATGACCGAGTTTTCTTCCTGGTCAGGAAATTGCTAGGGCAGAAGATAAACAGAGGCTAGTAGCCAACATAACTTTGATGCTCACTTAACATCCATGATACGACGTGAGACCTTCATGAGTTCACAACTTGCCTCGAAGGTCTTTGTGAGGTAATTTGGCTGAGGGTCCATATTTGCTGGCCCGTGTGTCCATGGCATTTGATCAAGGGCGGTGTCAACCATAGGCATGGGGAATTCGGGATCTGGCACAGGAACGCTATAGTTGCGACCCACATAAAGTGACCAACAAACGTCCTTGAATAACAAAATAAGTTGTGTGTTGGCGGTCAATTACTTCAGCACTTTACCTGACCGAATATAGTCCAGTTCGCCCAATTGCGATCGAGTCGGTCCGACTCTTCCATGAGGCCTGATGTAACCAACTCAGTGCAATCGACATTTAAACCCACTAGTAAATCGTCATTAGCAGCGAAAATAAAAGGGTATATATATAACCTACAAGCTTGAGCGACACGGACGCTCATGCCTAATAACGTCAAGAGGAAAATCACATTAGATTGTGTTTGATAAGAGGGTTCAAGTGATCGATGCGCACCGAAGTATAAGTAGCCCAACGTCTGGTCCCCTTGAGAGCTATGGAAGCTCCCGAGGAAGGAGAGGGCTTGTACAACGCTGATGTTTGGTTTTTGACATTCTGCTTCAGTGAAGCTCTTCGCTTTTTCAGCGAAGTATTGCCGCGACTTCAAGTCGCGGAACTTGGGGTCATCGAGAAACGCCAATGCCAGTGCAATTAGCGAGTTGTGCAACATGGGAGAGTAATGAGGGGTCTTGGGAGGAGTACGGGAACGTGGATGGCTCAATGCTCGGTACATGTCCCTTAAAAAGAGAGCGGGAACCATGCGGAGGCACCACGACGTGAAAAATTTGAATAATAAATCTAGTGCCCTAAAGATACGATAAGACAGTGAAATATGCAAGGTGGAATCATGATTGCTTTACATACATATCGTGAGATTTCCTGTCCAATGGGACCTCAGAAGGTAGGTGACGTGACCACTCAAAGTCTGGGTTATACGACTTCTCAGAGGCCGCATCGACAATGAGGACGTAAGTTTCATGGGGATCCTCGACAATCGCCGGGAAGCGGGAGGGTTGTTTAGACAGCTCGGATTTGTTATTAATGAAACGGAAGATGGCAGTGAGTCCGTAGTGGTTAACTCGCCCATCTTCCTCGAGCTGAAGACACTCAAACTATTAGACACAGTAGTATTATAAATATGAGAGAATAAATGTACCGTCAGGTATGAGAGAGGACGAGAAAACTCATCCGTCGACTCTTCTGACATCACAGCACTCTCATCGTCCTCAATGAAGTCAAAATCATCGAACTCATGATCGATCCAAGACCGCATAAGATCATACGAGTCTGATGGTCGAGATGAACGAAACTCTACAGTCTTGTAGGTTGTCTGGTCCAAGAGGGATTCCAAATGTTCGGTGTATTTTCTGTATTCGTGAAGAAGCGTCTGTAAGTTCTCCGCACGTTTATGCAAAGACTCGACATATTGTTCGGTTCGTGGTTTCCGGGTAGGGTTCTTTACCCATGAACACTGTTGAGGAACACGTTCAGCTATGGTTTTTGTACAAAGACATGCACCGACCTCTGAATGTCGATTAGAAAGTAGGCAAGTATTGCAGACGGGCTGGTTCCCGTCACACTTGACTTTCCTGGAGAAATTTTATTACTCGGTCGTATCAACAACGATAAACTCGCCTATCACGGCAAACATCACAGGCGTTGTTATACGGGCCCCGAGTTTTGTTAGGCGCTTTCTTGGGTTCAGTCTTCATGTTGTCGACAACCAATTAATTACTTTGTCAGCTTCGCGAATAAAAGGAATGGTTGATACCAGGTCAGTTGCTCATACTCTGTATGATGAGGGGATAGTCTGCGGGTGATAAAACCGCTGAACCTAGGTTTATCTCCCCAATTTATATCACCCAATATGGAGTGGCAGTGTCACACTGCAAAGCATCACATGTTGCACATCTAAGCGCCCAATCGGAGATTAATTATATACAAACATATATAAGTTATCATGTATGTGATATACTTTCATGGTTGTAACCTTATATACTATGGATGAGTTCGCCGGACTGAAAATGTTTCCGATATATGGAGCCAAACATAAGAGATCTCGGTAGAATTGCACTTAACGGGAAATGCCTCGAGTCAGACTTGATATGACTCAGTCGGATATATCTGCACTGGGAAAACACCATTGCACAGCTCACCATTGGATAGCCTCATGAATCCCGGGAATCAAGTTGAATATCAAACCAGATGACTGCCGGAAAAGGTCGATAATTGGCCTTGGGAGCATACGTGGCTGATATAGTATCTTCGTTGGGCAAACCAGATCGAATTGTCTGTCGTTCATCCCGGCCATTCCCCTGAGGATCCATACGCAACTACCCTACTCCGTCCCTCTAATGGTCCAGGAGTCGTGTCAGAGCATCTCTCTCACGCTCTGTACCGAGCTCTCTGGGGCCACACTTCTTGACGACATTTGTCTGTCAACACGTCAAATACACATTGGAAGGGGTAAAGTTAGGTCATAACATCCAATCCGAGATGCAATCCTTTGTGGCCAAGCACCGGGACTCAAAGTTATTTCCCATTCGCAATTTCCAAAGACACCCGAATTCTATCCAAGTGCGCTGGGAAAAGCTCCACACATAACGGGGCGGAGCATGTTATCAACGAATAGAATCGTTATAAGCTCTTGCACGAAATTCGGAAAACGCACAGAAACGCATCATCCCTCAAACTCTTGTGCGGATGCCTTGGAAACAAGGGCCGAATGCCGGAGTAAATTACGCAATGAAGTCTCTGTGGATGGAACATACGCATTGAGAGATAAGCAGGTTGAAGCCAGATGGTGGCGTATCTCGTTAGTTCGGGATGAACTCGGACTTCAAGTATCATGATAAGTTAACAATATTATACAACCTAGAAACAGATAGTTGGAGACGGAAAGACGGGAAAGATTTGACCAAGGTGAGCTCACCCTAGGTGCTAAGCTGACAATTTTCCCCCACCCCTTCAACCTCAGATCCGCACTAACCATACCGCCAATACGCGTGCCCAGCATCTCCCGCTTATTATTCAGCAGGACAGCAGCGTTGTCGTCGAAACGAACAAAACTTCCGTCTGGCCGACGAACTGGTTTTCGTGTACGAACAATGACCGCGCGACGTACGTCACCTCGGCGGACTTTGACTGCATTCACGGATGCTTGGGCCGCAGCAGAAATAGGTCTGGCCTTTTGTACCACTACGACTATCTCGTCACCGACAGAGCCGCAGCCATTGTTGACCTTGTTTTTAAGGATATTGATGCATTCAGCCAGGAGAGCTCCCGAGTTATCAATAACCTATAAATCGTTGTGGTTAAAGACCTGCATACAGCAAAATGGCATACATTCAGAGTAGTCTTGAGGCCAATCATGGTTTGTTGACAACGATGAAGTTTGAATCCCACGCTTCCAAAAGAGGATGATCTACTGGCGATCTAGAGTCTCATCACCTCTTGCAATCGAAAGCACTCCAGAAATGGTCCATTCGCGTCGAGGAAGTGCAAGCAACAATACGCCAAGTCATACACTACCGATCCATACAAGAACACATGATGAGGAAGATTTGCCCCATGCTACGAAGAGGTATGTTGCATTGATAAAGATCACTTCAGTGCTCATGTGCTTTTTTTGACTGCAGGACAATGGCTGATTATCTTAGGCGGTATGAAATTCTGTGCGTATGAGGGGTTCTTTCAGTGCACAACTCATGCTGAGATTTACCTAGATTTACTTTGACCCCACAACGGATGCGCATGATCGTCGAGGCGTTTAAGGAAGCTTTTGAGTTGGGTTTGGAGAAACCTGGTCAGGTCGTGGTGCGTACCAATTGCCTAAGTTGGTTTTTTTTGTCGGAGGATTATGTCCGTGTTGCAAGGGCACGGCTGACATTGGCTACTCTGTCTTCGGAGTTGATTCGGTCTCACATAGTATATTTTCCTCATGCGACGTTACCCTCATAATCCAACGTCCAAATTCTGCATTTATCCAAATATATTGTTAAAAGTGTTTTACAGCCCATGGTCCCAACTTTTGTTTTCGGTTGGCCAACTGGTGAAGAAAAGGGAGACTTCCTAGCACTTGATTTGGGTACGACTTTTGATTACGAGGGGATCATTTCTTTTTCTGAAACATCCATAACGACGCCAATTAATTACAGGAGGCACGAACCTCCGTGTATGCCTAGTCACAGTGCAAGGCGACGGAAAATTCGAGGTCACCCAATCCAAGCACCGTCTCACAGAAGAACAAAAGCATGAAGATGGCCAGAGGCTCTTCGACTTCTGCGCAGAATGTCTTAAAAATTTCATTGACATAACACTTCCAGCTGATAAAGGTTTACGCCTCAAGGAAGGAGAGAAGCTTCCTCTCGGGTTCACTGTGCGTATCATTATTACTTTAAACCTAGGTTCAGATCTCATCAATATCTGAGATAGTTCTCGTACCCATGCGCGTAAGAGATTTGCTTCCGAGTCAGTCGGATACGAGTCTGAGTAGGGTAATGCAGGCAAGACCGAATTGACCATGGTGTCCTCATTCGATGGACAAAGGGCTTCGGAGCTCCTAACACGGAAGGGCGAGATGTGGCCACCATGTTTCGACAATCTTTAGAGAAATATGTACGTCCGCTATCATTCAACCGTTCCAAACTCGTGATCTAATCTTGTCGACGTCGTTCAGGGACTCCCTGTCGAGTTTGAGGCACTTATCAACGACACTACTGGAACCCTGATTGCCTCACATTATGTCAATCCACAAACCAAGATTGCCTGTATCTTTGGGACTGGATGTAACGCTGCATACATGGAAAATGTCTCCGACATTCCCAAGCTTTCCCAGTACAATATTGACAAGAATGCACAAATTGTCATTAACTGTGAATGGGTGAACTAGAGTTGCTCTGATATCGCATGCCTTGCACCACGCTGACTCGTTTTCGATACAAAGGGAGCCTTTGATTCACTTGAACACGAAAATCTTCCGCGAACGAAATATGACCTTATAGTTGATCAAACTTCCAACAAGCCAGGAGAGCAGGCATTTGAGGTCCGTTTCCGTTCACCTTTACTTATGTTACGTCGTTTGTCAAAGCATTATTGACAGAAGTTAATTTCTGGACGTTATCTTGGCGAGATCATGCGACTCGCTCTCTGCGAACTGATTGATGAAGGAATTCTGTTCCTTGGACAAAATACATACAAGCTTGAGAGTCCATATGTATTTGAGACGGCGTTCTTGTCTCTCATGGAAAGGTGTGAACCCATGTTATGAAGCAATGATTTTTGTTGATCTCTGTCATAGTGATCCTACGGACGAGCTTCTCATGATCATTGGCATTTTCTCCCACTTCTTCGCACTTGAAACTACCCTTGCAGAGCGGCAGTTTTTCCGAGCATTGGCGAAACTGATCGGCAGACGTGCTGCAAGATTAAGTGCCTGCGGCATCGCTGCTATCGTAAGCAGGATGGGCTATCTCGATGAAGAGTGCTCGGTCGGTGCTGATGGGTCTCTCTATAACGTAAGCTATCAGAAGGCGTCTTTTCCATTGCTGATAGAATTTTTGGGGTCAGAAATACCCTGGATTTGCGGACAGAATACACGAAGGACTCGTCGACATTTTTGGAGAGAAAGGACGGTAGGTCGAGATATTTAAAATCTGAAAAATGCATGCTTACCGGCGGCATTTTTAGGAATATCATCACTCATCATGCTGAAGATGGCAGTGGCGTAGGAAGTGCTATCATCGCAGGTTTGGCATTTTTGAAATCAGCTGTGCTTTGTTTGCTCAGATAATACCATTTAGCCATGACCAAAAGAAGGCGGGATACAGGACTCTATCCTGATTTGTAGATCTTTCCACTATCGCCAAAGCAGCTTCACAAAGGATAGATTATGGAGCGCACTGTAATTTGAAGAATCTAGTTCTGTTCAAGAAGAATCGGTTGTAGACATGTAGTATTTGGTTTTGTATACAAATAAAGATTCAAAGGGAAGATCTGCACAACAGAGGGGTGCAACAGAATCGAGTGCAACAGAAATAAGGCCGGTGTCCGGATAGCGGACCGTTGCATTTCTGAGCTGAATTTTCAAATTACCGATTCATATTCATAACATGAACATCCCTTTAGATCGGCTATTTGCCTCTACAAATCTCAATGTTTTTGTACCAGAGCCGTCTTTTGAATTTCCTCCCAGATTACCGACGGATGAATGGCTGAATACCATGACTTCTGAAACCACAGAGCGGCAAAAGGCTTTTTTTGGTGAGAAATCTTCAAGAGCTGTTTTATCTTTTTTCATTTACAAATTTAGACGAGCAGCTTCAATCTTTTTTGGTCTTTCGGATTGATCATCCTGAGGGGGAACCATTCAACGGTGCGAGGAATCCACCTGATTCCATCGTTGACCTTTTGTGCCATGTACAAGTCTCCTTGGAGGCGTCCTATATATCGTCTGTTCCCAATACTACCGAGACACCTCGCACATCTAGACTCTTAGCGACACCACGCACAGGTGCCGTTTCTAAACCAAGTGGCCGTCTAAATCCCCATCCATCCATTCTCCCACCAAGTACCCCGATTCCAACGCCTGCAACGGCTGACAATGATCGTAAATACACTGCTTCGGAAGGGACTCTTTTGTCAGCTCAGATCTGGGGGGCAAACACAGCGGATGATTCTCAAGAAGCTTTTGCATTGTTATGGTCCGAAGAGGAGAGCAATTGGATAGCTGTGTATCGCTTGGCCTTGACGGTCTGTAAGTCAACTTTGGGGACGCATTTACTTAATGGGGGGGCTGATTTTGACCAGCATTCCTAAGAATTAGCTTTAACAGTCCCCTCCTCTGCTTGACCGTTTCTGCGACTTTGAGGGAGAAGCCATTTTCAATGACCGCGAAACACCCACTTTCCGAATCCCTCACCGCAATTGGTAAAAGGATGCCCATCCCTCCTGAATCCCCAACGGAAAAGGGTATGCCAGTTGATTCAGACCCATGTTTGCTTGATGGCTTGGGAGAGGTTAACTTGCTCGAAGGTTTGCATGCTGCGCCTAATTTTGGCAGACCCACTTCAGGAGTGGATTTCCCTAGTATTCGGCTTGGGACTGTATCTCGTCAGAATTTGTTCTTGCTTCCGCCCATGATTGAAAACTCGCCAATCCAACCCTCGCCTTCACCACTGACGGTCGTTCGAAAGGCACATCCTACACTCCGAAAATCTTACAGGAAAACGCTTCAGACTGCATCTGGCTTCCGTGTGCGCATGCGGACCGTCTTTGTTCCTTATGTTTTGCTTCCTGAAACGGAAGGAACTGTTGAGGACCTTGAGGAGACAGAGAAGGAACGTGTCAGGCGAGAGGCTGGCAGCGCGGAGAAGACTGTTGTTCTATGCGTTGAAATTGAGAATTTTGGAGACATGGGTCAGAACGCGGGCTTTTTAGTCGAGAATGTTCATGTCTCGATTGGAGGAGATGGGGCCAAAGCAATATTAATCGGGTGGGGAGATCATGGCTTTACGCCTGATGCTGCGAAGATGATGTTTCCTCTCAGAATTGGTCCCTCAGCACAACACAATCTTCTATATGCTGTTACCTTCATACGACCTCCAGAGGAAGTTGATACTTTCTCATTCGCGAGAAGTACTAATAACGCAGCTGCTACTGATCTACATCGCTCAGTAACCATCAATATTGTTGGAAAGCCGTTTTTCCCAAACTTGTCGAAGTCCAAATCTTTGATTCCGGATCCGAGCCGCTTCTCATACCCAACCCAGGCCTTCTCATCACGTTGGAACTGTGTTCTAGACCTGTCTGCTCAACAGACTCAACCTTCTGATGGCCTTGATGCCAACGATCCTTCTCACGCGCGTGGTAATGTCATGCCTGAACCTGCTTCGCCATTTCCCGCATACTCGTTGTACAGCGGGACACCAAAGCAGCCGTATTCCGCCGCTGGCTCAACGCCTCTCTATTCTGCCACGGCAGGCAGCAGACGGTTCACGCTCGCCGCGAGTTCGAGCTTCACAAATCGAACGCTGAAGATCCTTACCCCCAATAAGTCTTCCAACATAAGACAAGCTGACAATGACAGGGACAGCTTGCAGATGGCGTCCTCACGACCTCCATCCCGCATCGGCGGCACTGTCACTCCAAACCCAGCGGCTCACTACCTGCGGTCACCAACGACGTACAGTGCGCCGCCACCACCCCTAATTTCATTTTCAAACCTGACACTCGGGCATCAAGGGGAAACCGAAGAGGATACGCTGATTTCAGGGATGGAAACGTCCACAACGCCCGCTTTCCCACCGTTCCCACCCAAGTCAACACTGCCAGCAACACCCACGTCCTTAGGACCCATTTCGTCGTCTTCGCATGGAAATATCGGACAAAGCGTGGAAATCAAACGCAATCGAGGATCTCTGATTAGCGGTGTGCCAGCTACCCCTCTTCCTTTTGTCTCCGGTGCGTTTGGTGAGCAGAAGGTACTGGCGAAGATGCAGGATTCAAGCAGCAGTGGCGAGAATATTGTCGTTTCGGTGGGGTTGTTGCCTCTTCCTCATATAAATGATGGGAAAGAGGTTATCCTAGGACTGGGCAAGATATACCCTTTGCATGTGTTCACGCTGGACATCTTCGTATTCAACCAAAGCTTGTGGCCAAGGAGATTTGAGATCACCTGTCCTGAGAAGCGGAGGAGGAAGAGAGGTGGTATTGACATCAGTATTTCTGATGGGGGAACCGAAGCGGCGAGGAAGATGGGTTATCCTGGAGTCTTGCCCCTGGAGAGCCGAGTTCGCATCGGGTACGTTCAATTGAGCTGTTGACCACGAGTTTTCTTGCTGAGGCACATGCAATAGACCACTGCGCCCGTCGGCGTGTCAGTCCGTGAGGATGGATTTTCTCGCCGTGTCGCCTGGAGTACACTCCATCGATGCCCTGACCTTGACGGACACCGAAACCGGGTTTTCGATGAACTTACGGTATGCCCCGATCGAGTATAGAACGAGCATAAGTCCAATAACACTGTTTTTTCAGTTCTGTGCTTGATGTGGTGGTGCACGATCCAAACGATTAAAGTTGTGGTTTGCGCTGTGATCACACGTCCAGACGGCAACATCATCCTCGTTATGGTCTAAGTATGTGGTTCAAAAAGAAGCTAAACCGTTGACCACGGCTTGTAACCCGGTGAATGCTGGGAAATTTTGTGAAATTTCTGATGTGACCGCCCATGGCCAGGGTCGGTGAAGTTGTGTGGGATAAAGGGACGCGATCGCACTAACTTAGGACTTGTGCTTTTTGTTACTCACCGGTACTCACAACTCACGAGTCCGGCTAAATTAATCCTAATCCCAATTGATACCTTCTGTCCAGACCTTTAAGTTTAAATGACTCGAACCGAACAAGAATAAAAAATCAGTGGGTGGGCTATCTACTACTATTTTTTATGTAAATAACATTGAGAGATTTAATTTCTTATCCCATTCCTGTCGAGTAAGTGATGTGCGGTGGGCTAGAAGCTCCAGCTAAGAGTAGTTGATATGCGCGCCAAGTGTCAAAGCGTTCACAATTTCCCAATTGCCAAGAGATGTCAAAGCGTCAAAGATTGTTCGGCCCGCAACCGTGATAACGATGGCGTATTGCGAACCCGTTATTAATTGGTTATTAAAACCCTCCCCAGATCTAGAACCTTTCAGTCTTCAGGAAAAAGTCAATTGGACTTGTAGAGATTCGAAGATGAAGACGGTAGTTATACTTCTGTCATTAGTTAGAATGTATGGTGTGTGATGTAGATTTCCTTTTCCAAAGGTTCCCTTTATCTCGTTCGAGAGTGTCCTTGCTGCTTGTACTTACTTAGCCCTCCGATAACTATGAAAGTGAGCAGAAAGACGTGTTTATGGCTTGACTGACTGCATGCGCCATGGACTCGGAATCGAAGGCATTTAAATACACCGTCATCTAGGTGCATTCAAGCGTACTTGAACTACACGTGTTGCCATCGGAGTTTATCTCACTTCATTTAGATCTGTACTTTACTTTCAGTCGACCATATGAAGAACAAGAGCACAAGTCAAAACTTTAAATTTGAGTACATGTCGGGACTCTCAAGGGCGGTTACGAAGTGTGGGGCGTATTTTATGGGTTCAGTGGCGGTCTCCTTGATAACCGGGCCATAAGTACAAGAAATTGACGTAGGGTGCCTTGAGGTATGATGAAATCAAGTACTATGACTGGCATTCCTTTTCATCTTATCTTCAAAGGAAAAACCTAAACTGCGTAGTGCGGGGTTGCTATATGAAAAGTTTGCCTTGTATTTCGTTTCTTGCCTGTTAGAAGTTGTAATTTCGTTTTTTTTCGGTAGTAACAGATGCTTGCTATGGTTTTGCCTGCCGACCGTGACGATCAGATAGAAGGCGAGTTGCCAAGAAAGGTAACTTTTAGGTTCCAAAATATCTCAAGATACAGAACATAACTACGACCATAACCCGTATTTGCGGGCAATTCGCCTTTATCTTCTCCCGCTGTTGTATACGAATGCTCAATAGTCGCCGCCAGTGGTGTGGAGTTCTCCCGAGTCATTGCGGTCCCGCAACAACAAAGCATTCAGAAAGTGCATAGCCACGGGTCTAAAAGTACACCTTTTGGCGCCAAGTGTCACAATTATTTTTGTATCAAGGATTAGGAGCTTCGTTGGCGTCAGGATGTGCTTGTTGTATTGCATTTGTACACCTAAATCCTAGAAATATAATTCTAAGCAAGTGAGGGTCCCCAAAAATTTGAAAATATATATATACATAGCCGCTGTCAGTGTTCAAGAAATATTCTGTTCATTCCTGCATTCCCCTCGCTTTACATGATTCTACTTCCAGCTGTTTTATTTCAGCAGTTCCGGCGAGTGTGTGATCCCGCGAACTCGATCAATCCTGATTGCGATCAGGAACGACTCGATGAACCTAATGGGGATGGCATACTTAGTATTTTATATTTAATTTTAAGTATTTCGGAGACTTGACTAGATATGGTAGCGTTTGTCTAAATGTTCGACAACCCGCGCCCGCTTTCTGCTATGCCGTTGCCTTCAGGGTTGGGGACCCTTAGCAGCCAATTAGAAGGGAAGAATGTGTTTATAATGCCGATTTGTTTCCAGGATGATGTTCGCTTGCCCTTCATCCCCTTCCTCTGCCAATTGTTCTGAGCACTATCAGGTTTTCGTTCACTTTCTTTTTTGAAAGCTAGTGGGTGCTCCGTAGTCAGCACGCTCCTTTCCCCTTCTGTTCTTTGCCGGTATTCTCTTGGTTACGCGTCCTTCTTGACTCGACTCTCTCCGATATGGCTGCTCAGTCGATTGCTGCTGTGAGCGACACACCTGGTGTGTAGTCGACTTGTTTGTCTTTTCATTTCCTCGGTTGACTCAGTTGGTTCGTTCCGACGTTAGCGGTTGAAACGCCTCAGATAGAGAGATCCTTTATATCTTTCGCACCGACCATCACACCAGACACTTATCACGACGCTCCATCCTCTATCGATTACTCCCCCGAGCCCGAAATGTTCCCTATGAACTTTTCAGACCTCTCTCCAGGACCTGGTCTTCACCCCACCCCCACTTCGTCAACCACTACACGCAAAAAATCTCCCAACCACATTCCCCGCCCTCCCAATGCCTTCATCCTCTTCCGCTCTGCCTTCATTAAAAGCCAACGCGTGACAAGCGGCGTCGAGACGAACCACAGCACGCTCTCTAAGATCATTGGCCTCACGTGGCAGCAGCTCTCCCACGAGGAACGGCAGAGGTGGCATGCGAAGGCTAAGATTGCGCAGGAGGAGCATGAGAGGAGGTATCCGATGTATTCGTTTAGGCCAGTGCATAATCGGCGTGGTGGGGGTCATGCTGGGCATGGGGGAACGGGAGGGGCGCCATATCATACGGAAAAAAGGCGACTGAGGGAAATAGGCCCCAAAGACCAGAAGCGTTGTGAAAAAATCGCTGAACTGTTAGCTTGCGGCCAAAAAGGCCGGGAGCAAGAGGAGGCCATCAAGGAATTTGATAAACACCACGTTCCAAGATCGTGACGAGGTTTGAGGAGCCCATTACCGCGGAGTCGTTTGAATCGGGTGCGGGTGGGTCACCTGTGGAGAGGGGCCCGTCGCCTGCTGTTTCTACGCGCAGCTGCAGCAGCGGCAGCGGCAGGTGGAGGAGTACAACACCATCTAGCCAAGGACGACCTAATACCAGCCAATCGGCGATATCATTCTTCAATCCCTCCTCTCCTTTGGAGGTTGAGGCGCACGGTATCGACTCGTTTGTTCCGCCAACAATGACGGCAACCACCAGTACCAGCCCACTTTCACTTGACCACGTCCATTCGTTCTTTTCCACCAGTCCTTTACCTTCTTTTGTAAGTCTTTTTGCTTTTCTTCTTGCGTCTTTGTTTCTTCTTCTCTTTTTGGACAAATTGAGTGCTAACTACCTTTTTCCCAAAAAGGAAATGGACATCTTCGCGTATTCCATACGGCAGGCCTCTCCCACCAACGACAACGGGTACCAGAACCACCTGGCGCCAGTCGTCAGCACTGGCACTCACTTTGACACTTCCCTCGCGGCGAACGGTGACCCTTCGCTTTTGATGTGCGGTGGTAACCAGGCCTACACCCACAACCACCACACTCACACCCAGGCTCATGCTCAGGTAGAACATTGCCAGTGGCCTGGTGTTCGGTCTTGCTCGCCCATGTCTACGAATTCGACGGGGAGTTTACCAACAACTCCTATCAGTCTTTCATGTGCTGACCAAATGACCGCGGGTTTGGGCTCGGGTTATGATGCTGTGACGCAGAATCAGGCGGCTTAGGTTTTGGGGAAGACGCGGGTCACGCGCATGAGCAGGAGTATGAATATATCAGCTTGAGTACGAGTGCGTCGCGACGGAGTAGTAACAATGACAACAACGACTTGAACAACAACGGGTGTTTTGTCTCTAACTACCCACAGACTTACCAAGTTTAATCATATACGCTCCAGTTCTCACTTTCCTTACCCCCGTCAATGCCTATGCCAGTACAGACCGGTGTCAGTCCCGGATTACGCCGGAACAACTCAACGATGACGTCTATGCTACCAACTTGAAGGTGAACGTAGACTCGTCAGAACTGGACGAAAGCCACGTTTAAGTTCGTCGAACTTCCCACCACAGTCGAGAAGATATGGAATTTGCGATGTTCATAGCGAGCCTTCCTTCGTACCAGCTCTAACTTGTGAGATGGAATTTTTTTAAAAATCTCCTCTCAGGACCACGTCTTTCTAAAGATGAACCCCTTTTAAATTCCAAACTTCCTTTTTTTTATAACTCTCATAATCCCCATTTTTAATCCTATTGCATTTCGTTCTTTATGTAATTCAGTCATCGACAGTCGTGGATGACGTTGTAAATTCCTTCTTTCCTGACACATAACTATTACAGGTTTGGTTGGACTCTGGACGGAATCCCTCTTCTCGTGTATCTCTACTATTGGTTTGTGTAATGTCAAAACCCAGGACCATATGTATCGTATCGCACTTAATCACCACCAGCTGGGCTGGCGTTTATTTTAATATTTCACCAAGTTCAAATGTAATCTGTCGGACTCGATACGCGTAAATATTAATAACACCAGAATTTATAAAAAAATAGCACGAAATTATATTTGACGTTCAACATGATTTGGTTGTCTCACTGCCAGTGATGACTGTATATACAAAATTTCCCCCAGCCCCTTGACCTTAGTACAACTTTGCAGATCTTTTTGAGAAACCGCTGATTTAGAAAAATCTGAATTAGGAGTTATGTACCTCCAACGACATCCACAATTTTGTAGCAACGGTCTATTTTACTCGGCACCGCCCCAAATTGCCGACTAATTTATGTTGGCCTTCGCAATGGATAACTATCTTACCACCCAATTCATACGTTCTAATTACGAACTCGCACAAAGTGATCTGGAGCGGATTTCTTCAGGTTTGTCCATTCCATAGTGTCAATTGACTGTACCTAGCTCATCGTTGTAAAGGACGAGCTACTCCTGCAGTATCTGACGGTGGTCGTGAGTCATGTTATTCATATATGAACGACTCTAGATCTCTTACATATGAACAGAGAATGGTTTGTGGTTCTTCCGCAGCAGAGATCAGTTATAACCTATGTTGCTCACTCAGCCACCCTCAGTGCTTATTCTCAAGGACCAGGCCATATCCGATCAGAAAAAGGAAGCTATCCAGAGTTAGTCATTCATTCATTCTAACTGGACAATCCGCTCAAGGTAAGCAGAACTCGTAAAAGCTGGAATGAAGGAAGATTTCGCAACTGAAGTGGTGGAGAACTCTGGGATCAATCCCAATGAGATCATCAAGGATCCGGCTGGGGTGCTTGGGGAGTACTGGTACACCAACTTGAAGGAGGCCGTAGATTTCTTGGACGATGGCATTGCTGTTACTGGTGTGTTTTCATCTCTCTCTCATGCTGATGGCTTAAAGATATATACAACAGCTGAGGAGCTCAGACGAGGTCTCACAGCCCTGAAGTTTCAGGATTCTGTTGTAGCCAGTGTTTACCGTACACACACCCCTAGACCTGACTGGCTCGGGCACAGAGATATCTTCAGCTGGGGTGAGAAACTTGTCACGACTCTTCTCTGACTGCAACAAGAGATCCATGTGCGATGAAATTATTATGCTGCATACAATTCTATTCTACCCGACACCGTTAATTGCTTGCCAACCGTGCCCGCCAAAAATCACCTCCAAACTGCTGTGCAGTGCCAATGTTCCAAGCAGCACATGTGTATCTCGCACTGCTCGTTGTTTCCACTCTCACTAACTCGAGCGCGGTGAAATTATGTGTATCCCGATTCTCCATCTCAAAAACAGAATTTTCAACAGAAGTTCCACCATTTTTTTAAATTATCATTATTATGTGCACCTTACGATTGTACGGTATCGTCTTGAACTTTTTGCAAAATAAAAATGCAATACAAATGCTGCACCTCCTGACCTTGAATTTTGAGAGTCTGCACTACGCTGAAATCGTAAGTTTTTTAATCAGCCCTGAACCTAACCGTTCAATCTCGATTATGACTGATTCTTGATTGAGTATGACCATTCCTTTGTCCTTGTCCTTTTCATTTTCCTATCATGGAACGGGGTCAGTGTTTAAAATAATTCATTTGAGATGTATACCTTTCGGATAGGTATACATGAGAACCCCCCAAGCACTCTGAAGGGGCGGGGGTTCTTTAGCATAGGATCCCATACCCCTCCAAGTTTATCTCCACCGAAAGGGTCATAAAAAAGCTTAAACGTGTCCGCATAAATACGCTGAAGTAAACATGAGTCAAGAACATTGCTAGAAAGTGTACACAGACCTGGAGATCATCAAACAGAAGCTGGGCTGGGTCAAATCCAGGTAAGGCCACCCCAGTATCATCTGCATGGATCTTGTTGGCATATTTTCCCCGGTTTTTGAGTAGTCTTAGGTCCACCGTGACATTATGAAGGTATCGAGTAAGCTCAAAAGGTTCCAAGTGGATGACAAAGTCATAGTCGTCCGTGGGATGGATGAATAATCCCTAGAGTCATTTAGTTTGAAGAAACGAACCATCAAAAGGATAAAACCGACCTGAACGTTGAGTTGTCCATTTTCCGACTCTTGTAAGAGATTCCAGGTAGCATTTGCTAAGGCTTTCATGCGATGAGCTACGACGAGATCGGGACCGCAACGTGTCCATATGTAACCCTCTGGGTCATACTCTGTGCACACTTTCCATACGCTCCTGCTGCCTGCCTTGCTTTTCACAGAATCCCCCGACAAAGTAGATGAGCCAGTCCCATACAGAGGAACAAACAAACCATCTTCCCATTTCCAGTCCTTCAAGAACTGTACCACAGTCGCAAAGCCCCGTTCCTTACTCCATGGCACGAGATGTTGGGCGGTTTGTTCAATGTCGACATTAGTTGTGATATGCCTGCCCCCATTTACGAAGAATGAAGCACAGATGAGCTCAACGATTTCCCCGGTAATGTGACTATGGAGCAACCAATGAGAAGCGAGCCATCGCTTCACCAGACGAACAGTACCAGAGAAGGCAGGATAGTGGTGGCAGAGGGCGGCTATGGCACGGTGGTGGCGAGGTCCATGGATAAACCGTCTCATGTACTCCTCCTTGGCTTCCAAGGCATCGTAATATTCGGAATTCTTTTTATGTTCCCTTATCTTCGGAACAACATGTGGCAGTCGGTTGGTTGTCCCGTCGATCACGCGGTCCAGCAATTCAGCCTCTCGTTCATGCCATATACGAGTGGCAAAAGCCCAGCCATTTGGGGTGACTATCTCCAGAAACGATTTATCAACGATCGCTGAGTCATTGACACCATCACCAATAACCACTTTTGCTGATAGACCATCACTGGCTTGCATCAAGGCGGATGCGAGGCGTTCGAAGAATGCAAGTTTGATCGATTGTATTGCCTTCAAGTCGTCCGGCCACCTAGACGACTTTTCAAATTCGAGTAGAATTTCGATGGGTGTGACGTATCGCGCATTGGATGGGAAGATAGTGGCAAGTGACGATGGAAGAGGTACTGGACTGAAAACGTTTGTATAGCGCAATGATTCAGAGGTGGGGCTGACAGTCAAGACGGAAAGAGGCAGGTCCTTATCTACACTCTTAATGGTCTTAACTAGACCATCGAAGGCATTCAGAGCACCTTTGAAGCCAGTCGAAATGCCAGACGCCAGGTACTCTCCAGAAATGGGAGGTGGAAGTCGAAGCAAGGAATCAAAAGCGGACTGCCACGTCTCCACAACGTCGTCGCCCAAACCGAAATGTAGTTTGAGCAAATGCCGAGCAATCATAGTAGGAACATGGGCCCTCTCATCAGCGGTAGTCACTTCCCAGACAACACTCTCTACGATTCGACCATCCTTGAATCTACGGAGCTCTGATTTGTCGCCCCAAAACTGTCTAAATTTCTCTAGCGCATCCTGGGCTTGATCATCTGCGGCAGGACCGTGATCAACCAAACGGAAAGCATTCTGGGGATTGTGCAAGATGCCGATGAAGGCAACATCTGGACTTGAGGGATGTGCCTGGGAGGTTGGTCTGGATGTTGACGAAGGATGGAGTATTGCTACAGCTCGAGATCTATCGCCAAGACCCTGACGAAGAATTGAATCTATTGACAAAAGCAGAGCGGCCACAGGAGATCCTGAGTCCAGAGTGGCATGCAATGTGTGGGATGGTTTTGCAGCAGCGAGATTGACACTATATTACAGATAAGTGAAGATCAATGAATCACTGGTGGAGAAATTGACTTACCGAAGAGTCACGTCAAAACGTGTCATTAAATCACGATGATCCTTCAAAAAGACCCCCGTAAACGGGTCCCCAGAGAACGTCGTCTGATTCAACATTTCAAGCGTTTTTGAGGCGTCAAAACATAGCTGGGATAACCAAAATCAACAATGCAAGGCCAAACTAAGTTTTAGCACACCTCACTAGATTCAGAGAGCCAAGAGGGACAGTGGCCAGCAAGTTCGTTAGAGACGCCGACTCAACAAAAACGGCCCCAGGATGTCCGTAATAATCTTCAGTCGGGTACTATGAAATACAAGGTCAGTCGCTGGATGACAACGAACGCAAAAAGTGAACGAACGCGGTGTCCTTCAGGAGCCTTCACAAAAACTGGATTCTTCTCAAAATCATGCTTAGCTGCGCGCTTTTCAATGTCACGCAGAATATCAATATGTTAGCCACATACCAAGGAATTCTAAAACTGCTTTAAACAACTGATACGAACTCAAGCCCTTCCCAACAGAACGTCTCATATTGGTCTGGATCGCTCCTTGAATCGGCTCTTCTCCATGCAACAGCAACGCAAGAACTGAACACCACCATGGCCCAGCCCCTTCAAAGCCTCTTACAGACATTCTTGTGCCTTCACCATAACCTCGCTGATTAGCCCATATCCGCAAGAGAGTCAACGCATCGGAGAAAGCAAGACAATCGTTCTGCAGTTTATGTGTCGCGAGAAGATGATATTTAGGCGTGAACGTTTTGAGCAGAGCAGTGTTATACAAAGGCGATGATGGATGTACAGATTGTTCCTCCAGATTAGCATTGACGCGAAGATTCGAGTGAGACGGTGAGAGCCGGTGAAGAGGAATTGGAGAGTCCGATGAAGGTACGGCGAGAATGCACACTTTCGCATTCACTCTAGTGAAGTCAGTCGGCGAACCATCTGAGAAGGAGCTGAGAAAAAAAAGCAAAATTTTGCAGGTTAGCGTACCATTTACCGCGGTAAGGACCAGTTTTGTCAGTCTGCAGTCACCTGCCAAAGACTCATACTTGACATCAGCTTTAAGTATCTTCGACTGGAGTATGGCCGAAGCGACGGTAGCAAGATAGAAGGCTCGCTTATGAAAAAAGCGGCCATTTAAATAATCCTTTTCTTGAAAAAGGCTCTGCAGGCAGTCAGAATTAGATCAAACGACGCAAGAGATACCCACACATGGCATTTCGACCGCAAGATCGACACCATACTTGTAACCGTCCTTCGACTTGACGCTTATTTTGTTCGCCCAACTCCCAACTAGAGTTATGTCACTTGGTGCTTCAAAAGCAACCTTCCAATTCGTTTCTTCCGTAGGAAGAGGTAAGGGATACGGAACAGCAATACCCTCCTTCTGCAGTTCCCTAGATGCTTCTAAAGGGTGTTGGGGTGGTATTGAAGGTAACTCTTTCAGGAACGAGTGAAGATTAAAAAGAAATCGTTCCAATGGGGCAGTTCTTGATGACTTTGGACGGACGTTGGGAAGAAGCGCATCAATCTTTGCGTCGCATGAGCTCACAAGTCACAGGAACGAAAGGCTTTTCCGTACCTGGAGCTTGAAAGAACTAGATTTAAACAGATCGCTAGCCTCCCTTATAGTTCTCAATTCGCCTCCAACAGGAGGCCTCCTCTCATTGTTTTCAGATAGCTGACAATTCATCAACTTGTGCGTCCCGCCATCTCCTGTCCACTCTTCACTGTCCTTGTCTGCAGCCTGAACACTGTCTTCATCCTCATCCATAACTTCGCTAGCATTGAAACCTGTATCGTCGAATTCAGATTTTTCGCCATGGTCGATGATGCTCTCGTCAAATTCTTTTATCCGGGCAGCCTTGAAAAAAACATACTCATAAATTGTTAAGCTATTTGTCAAAGAATAACATACCTTCCGTGGCCCAGCGATTTCAGTTCGTTTTCGCTTCAATTTCTGAGCCATTATAGGTACTTGAAGAGAAAAAAAGCACAGCCACATATCTGATTCTACTCTAAATTTGAAAACAGTTTTTCCCTGACCTTAAATAAAGTACCGACGAGCATAGACAAATCACCCCAATACATTATTCTAATTTTTCAACAACAGCGAAGAAATCAAGAAAATATCTATCAAGAATCAAACTCAGTTTGCTCGACCAGCTTTCTCGCAATCTCACTTCTCGGTTTCATTGAGAACTCGAATGGTACAGGGTGCCTGCCATAGATGAACAAATCAGATAAATTGATCCGCAAAGCGATGTATTCATTTACTACTCACGAAATCATCCCAGAAGTGAATGAGGGGACAACCTTGATTGGCTGACCATTGCCATCCATTGCAGGACTGATGTCAAATACACTTAGAATACAGGCAATTGAAATCCAAACTTGAGCTTCAGCCATGAAACGACCTGGGCAGACCCTTCGACCATAACCAAAAGCAACAGAAAGCGGGTCAATAGGTGAGAAATGTTGGTTTTCGTTATTCGTCATGAAGCGTTCTGGATTAAAACGATGAGGATCTGGATATAAATCTGGGTCATGGAGAATTGCCCTAGGAACAGTGAAATGAACGAACTGCAATAAAATTGTAAGTGGGGATAGAAAGACAAACCAGGAATTGCCGACGACAATGGTACCAGAGGGAATAAAGAAACCGTTGTGTACATCATCGTGTGTGGCCATATGTGGTAAACCAAGTGGAGCAACTGGATTCCACCTTCAAATTGGATAAAAGCAGATCAGAATGGACGAAACATGAATATTTAAATACCAGTCAACCACATTTACCTTAACACTTCCTTAAGAATTGCATTGATATAGGGAAGTTCAGCACGGTCGCTAAATTCAGGAAGCCGGTCACGTCCTACTACGTTATCGATCTCTTTTTGTGCTCTCGTTTGAACTTCCGGGTGAGTCAGGACGGCAAGTAGAAACGTCGCTAATGTTGATACAGTCTAATTTCAAACCACTTTTCAGATCTGATGACGAACAGAATCGAATGTCAAAGACTCACACTTTCAGCGCCGGCTGTAAGAGAGAATTCTGTATTATTATCAACGCAAAAAAATTAATAGTGTAAGAACCTACCGGCATAGGCAAGTCCCGCACAATTCTTGATTGTTTCAATCTCGTCTTCGACATTCTCCTTACTCTCTAGCTCGCTTAGAAGGTTAGACGTGAACGACGACACAGCTGTTCCTGTTTTCTAGGTAAAGGGAGCAAGTAAATATAACTGAAATTCAGGCATATGGTAATCTATACCATTGCACGCAAGACAGCATCGAATGGTCCATCCCTCATTTCCAATACGGCGTTACGCCATTCGCGTGCCTTGCGCTGGAAGGATGCACCAGGAACCCATTCCCTGCAATGCAATTTAAGAAAACGACCACTCCGTTAACAAGCAGTTCTGAGGAAACGTACGGCACATATTTCACTGAATTCGAGAAAGCGCATCAAACGACAAGGTTGGCAAAAAAAAACGAACGGAAGGAGAAACTCACTAATAGGAATTAAATCAACAAGGTAAGCTCCAGGACTTGCTGCTTTGGCCATACCGCCTAAAGCCTTCTCTGCAATGGTAATATACCGGTCCTCTGTGGAGGTGATCGGGATACCATACGTAACACCCATGATGACCGCGGCGGCATTACTAGAAAACCAAAATTTAAAGATATCAAGCAAGCGATCAACAAGAGATACAGTAACGGGTTTTACTCACGTCCGTAGGTGTGCGACAAGTTTATTAGGAGAATGGAGCAAGCGACGGAGTAAGGCATGCGCTTCTTTCCTCTGGGAAGGCCAATAACTGGGTGCCACAGATTGCTGAAACTGTTGGTGAAACATGCGACGGTGTTTCTTCCATCGATCGCCTTTAAAACGAGGTGAAGACCGGTCAATGAAACTTCAGAGTATCCCACCATAACGCATGTGCCCGAAGCTGAAATCCCACCCCATTCTGTAGAGACAAATGTACCACGACACAGCTCAAGAAAAGGTTAGATGTACGTACAATTCGTTGCTCATAGTTGAAGTGGTGCGGTCTGAATAATTGGCGGAGCGTTTCTCAAAGAGCTCGTATGCATCTTGAAACGAGTTGACGAAAAGTATGTTCTTAGCCAAGACTCTAAGAAAGACAAGGTTGCCTATTCACCACAGGGATAAGTGCCGACTCTGACCAAGTCCGACGTCCAACGCACCGTATTCTTTTGCAAGTTGCTGGTAAGCTGTAGATTCGTTATCACGGGCAATATGGAACATATTTCCAATAATTGGCCATGATTTAGGACCAGGGGGGTACGGAATAGCTGCAGCTTGGTAGATGTATTTTCGAAAAAATGCATAGAGCAGAACAACAACGGTGAGCACAAAGATAGCATTTTGCTTCATGACAAGGAACCAGGGGAGCCTTAGGAGAAAGGATGACATGATGCAAAAATGACAAGCCGATAGTTTCAAAGACAGAGAATCTCAGGGCCTTTATAGCAATCCGTTCGGCGCTCCCAGAAGCGGTATTAGTTGTCAAGTTCAATGATATACTCTGCGAAACGAAATGTGTTGTAAACCTGAGTTAGGTGATCACCTTAATTCAACTATGTAAGCCACCAACTCCATTGGTCCTTTCAAAGAGCTTTTGCTTGGATGTTGCCATGCCGGAGATGGATAATATCATTATGATTCATGAATTTCGTTAAATTCGTTTAGACATGAGTCACTAGTGACTCGGTGTGACGTTACCATTGTGCATCAACGCGTCAATTTATATCAGACGCGTATTTACAAACAAGTATTTATATTACCCCGTATATAAATCCCGCCTCGGATTTTTTCTTCTTCCTTGGAATAAAAATCAAAGTTTTCTGTAATCCAATGTGCGCCAAAAGGGGAGAGTATACATCAGGAATTTGGACGATGTCTTAAACCACCTTTCAGTACCTTTAGCTGTCTTTAATGACTTGAATGCCTTGAG
>QDKV01005111.1_pt1 | contig 27715 bp, 24 predicted proteins | sample 1861101 | NCBI WGS metagenome assembly QDKV01 (sample SAMN04275158, study PRJNA302643) | Fungus metagenome, whole genome shotgun sequencing project. | isolation source: fruitbody | host: Mallocybe terrigena | place: Sweden | collected 2013 | reverse complement strand
TCATCAACGATGCGCAAAACTGTGTTGAAAGAACTATCGCATCGAGAAAAACGCCCTTTGTCCAATGGTCATCTTGCGACTTTCTTTTATTTTCAAGAATGGCTGGACGAACATTCCTTATCGTAAAAAACTTTTCTTATTCAACAACAGAAGGGACATTTTTTGGTAAGATTCGAGTACGACGGAGTCGTGGATTCAAATGGGATTGGGCGTCATTAGAGATGAAGACTGGAGGTGGGAGGAAAGTACTTCAAAAAATCGTCAAGCCTACCCCTCTACACAACCGAATTATAGGCCCTCACCCAAGTTCCCAGCCAAACCAACCAACCCCCCCATTCATCAGATCCTGAACAACGTCAACCTGATTTCCCCAAGTTCACCACTCTCATGATTTCCACCTTCGACTTGAACCAGCCAATCCAACCCACCACCGGTGTTCGTGAACGTGTTTGGCTGACTTTGATTTCCCCAAGGGTTGTTCCAATAGACGTGACGGACGAGGTCGCCAGTGTCCCTTTCGACGAGGTCGTATTCACCCTCGGTACCGTCCGGAGAGTGGAGCTCTTGGCCGGAAGAGTTGATTCGGTAGGTGTTATTATCGGGTGAGAGTTCTTGACCTTCGATTTCACTCGCGGGGATTTCTGAATCTTTGTCGTCTATATGCAAAACAAAAAACAAACAAAAAAACATGAATGCGAGAATTCGGGAATAGAGTTATTAGTCATTTTACCATCTTTGTGGAATTTGCCCGAATGGATTTTGACATTCTTGATCAAAAGGGTCTTGTCGGATTGGTTTATGTTGTAGATGACGACCCATTGAGCATAACCCATGATTGATGTTTTTTGGTATATAACTATCCGTTATACTTCAAACTGATCGATTGCCTTGAATCACTGATCGAGTGGTATTCCCATAATAGGGTACTGGACGTTTTGCAGCGGAATTTTTTTTTAAATTTTTTTTTCAAATTCTTATACAACTGGGACAGAAGAAATGAAGTCATAATAATGGTTTCGATTTTTCAGCTTATGAGAAAAAATGACGAGAGCTATCGACTTGGACGGTTGTATATCGGTCTGGCGGTCTCAAAACCGACCTCTGGTGGATGCTTTCTGCTGACCATTATTAGTGAGTCTTCACATTCCTAACCCGCCGGATTCAATGTGCTCCCTACCCCTCGTCGGTCTTGCAAGTGGGTCAGCGAAAGTTAACACAGAAGAGGTCCTAGTTTCGCACACCTTCCTTTTAGGCGTGATCTTGGCCAATCACCTGGTGGTGATCCAATTCAAGTTTTCAGACTCATGATGGATTGGATTGGATAGCTGATACTAGATATTTAGCCGGTACAAGCCCCGTCAACCCTTCCTAATCCTAGATATTAACACATCCTAAGCTCTCTATAGTATATCATATGCACAAATGCCATCGAAACCTGGGGGGCCAGACAACCCTTTGAAATATGAAAAAAAAATAAAAAAATTAGAGGGGTGTGTGGGGGAAATTTTGTAGCAAAACAAGTCGACATTTTACTTTTTTTAGCGTCTGGGAGGTCGTCCAGTGGGTGGTTGGGTAGGAGGCGGGGGAGGCGGGGGGAGAGGTGGGTGAATCATTGGGCCAGGCCGCCAGAGCGTGCTCCAGTGGAGAGTACCCGCACGGCCGGCGCCATGCTCATCTACAGGTGTGTGTCCGTGTGGTGGTGGTGACCCTGAACCGGGTACTACAGGTACAGGTACAGCAACCACGGCACAGCGTAAGACTGTAAGGCCAACGAAGCAGGCGGAAATGGTGAAGAGTTTCATATGACGGGATTTGTTAAACCTGCCAGATGAGTTTGAGTTTTTATATAATAAAAAAAAAATCAACGGCAAAATTACCTGTTATGGCCTTAAAAACAGTAGTAGTTCGTGGTAGTGGTTGAAAGAAGTTGTGAGACCAGCTGAAAGAACTAGGATTTTTCGATCTCGTTTGCTTTTATACTTTTTTCCGAGTGCCGTTGACGACATTTGCTCTCCGAGTTTGGTGACGTAGTAACACGATTTGAACTCGGCAGTTACAGAACCAAGAGGTTTCAAGGAGATTATTGAAACCACCTGCATGATGCAACCGACTGCAATCACATCAACATCGTTTGCTGACGCCATCGGCAGATTATATGAGAACGACGTGTGAATTGGCCGTCTGAAACAGACAAAAAATTTAAAAAAAAATCTGGCCGTGCCAGAAAAAAAAAAAAACATTGTTCTACAACTTTGACGCGGCCAATCTCGATTGCCAATTAGCCGCGCAAGTTGGTTGTTACCCCCTCCTGCAGAATCACCCACTGGTGATATTCCTGGATCGTGCCACATGCGCCCCTACCTTAAAGCCCCATACGTGGCCAAGATACGGTTCACCCGGGCTCAGATCTTCATCAATAATGACCCAGAACAGCCTCTAGGGCCTCCTTTACAAAATCAAATCCCAAACGCTTTGTGTAACTCGTCCATTTTTTTGCTTCAGTTATTTTCAGGCATGAACTTGTACGTGAATGAGTGGGGAAATAATTCGTAGAACGAGATGAAAACGTTTACGTTACGGAAATGCACTTCAAAGCGTATATTCTATGTCGTAAAGTATTTCCTTTCCGCCATCACAGCCATATTCCACTCTCTCCCGTCCATCATATACGTGGATTGAAAAATCAACCAGTGCAGGAATTTCCTCGATTTCCAGATCTGCCGACCTTGTACCGGCGCCACAGAGGCCAATGCGTTTGTAGATGGCCGCGTCCTGCGCCTCATCTGGTTCAACGTGATATCGCGCGTGGTCACCTCCCTGTAACAAGACATGCGCAAATCGGAGGGCGATTTGGAACGTTGGAGGTCCGAAGGAGTTATGGTCCTCGATGGAACGGTGAGCCATCCAGAAGTCTGGATGCTTTTCGGTGAAGGCCTCTAGATCCGGGATGTCAGAGCCTATGAATTGGTCCGATTTCGGGAAACTTCCAAGGCAGTCCTTTCTCCAGCGACCGGACAACTGTTTGTAGAATGACGTCGCTTCGGTGACCAAGTCTGCATCAAATTCCGTCTCCTTCATCGGTAGTTGTTTCAGGTTGCCCAAAAGCTTGTCCAGCTTCCAAGTATAAACGGTCCTCATGTCGTTGAGAATGAATGGGTACTTGTCGCATATAAACCGCCCGTAATCGCTGATGGCATGGATGAGGACGGGGTCCGAACGAAGGGCGCGAAGGATATTAGTAATCTTCGTGTGAGAATGAACGAAGGTGGTGAATTCTTCACTGAAGCCAAATCCACTATGCGATGCGCAAAACACGACCTTGATCGGTGGAAGCTTCTGTGCCTCTTCCATCACGAGCTGGTGTAGTCGTCGCTTCAAGTCGTGGTGTGTGTGTTTCTCGGCAAGCAGAGCCTTTACGACTTCGGTAAATTTGGCCTCATTCGGAGAGGGTTGAGGTGTTTTTCCGTGGTCGGCATCTGAATGTGTAATTTAGGTACCGAATTTGTAGGAACTGTGGTGCTTTACCTGTGCATGTCTTGTTCGTCGTAGCCATAAGAGAACTGAAAGTTGCGCCATTCAACTCGAGCCAATGGCATAAATCATGTGATGTACCCATATACGTACGAGGCTGCTAATTCATGAGATATCAGGTCGAAATCGATTGAAGTGTTGAATTCGGCATATTCATTGCCAGAAACAACCATGCCAATCAAGCTAAACGATTCCGAGTCATCAACGAAACACCGGCAAAAGAATGAATCCGAGTCCCCAAGCATATTATCTGCTGCATACGATGACAAGTCCACTTCGCGCGCCAATTTACGGATAGGTTTTTTATGTAAAACTTGCAAATATACACAGGGTCGCTTCCGAAAATATCACTAAGGCATGATTGACCAATCAAAACACTTTCGCTGAGGTATACAAGCACTCGAAGGAAACGGCAAAGGTTGTGGGATGAACTTTCGTAAGAGCTCTGTGCACACCACCAACCGATCGAAACTCTTCTTCATCAGGGCTTTCATCACAACATTAATGGGGTTGAAAAAGGATTTTTCGACACTACCGTCTTCACCAACTTTCTCCCATTCATCAGTCGACTCATGAACACATTGAGCATTGCCGGTGAAAACCCGTTCATCGCAATAGCAACACCTTTCTTTCTCGAGTCTTCCGTCTCCCTTATCCTCTGCCCACCGTCGGCAGACAAGTCCCAGTACACAATCTCCAGCCCAGCTTTCTTGTACGCCTTCTCGATCAGGTCATAATTCGTCTCCCATGCATCTGGCTTGGAGCTGGTGCCCTCCGCACTGTCGAATTGCATATCCGAGTATCCGAAAAACAGCTTGATCATGTCTTCCTGCTTGATCAGATTCTTGACAGCAAGCGGGAGAAGGAGGTCAAGGAATATAAACTGGTGTTCATGCCTCGCTCAGAATTAGCAACGCGTTCGACCTGCTTGCTGAGCTTCTGGTCGAGGTTGAGCGTGACGAATTGAGGATGGGCGGGGAAGGAATCCACCGGAGAAAGGCGGCTTGGCAAGCGAGGCAAGAACAAGCGAGAGTGATACTGCGCATGTCTCTCTCGTCGTGTTTATCCTAGAAGTAGCCCATGGAACCGGATATCATAGATAGCAAGCGAGTTTTAATCAACCCGGCTTCGCGGAGGTTATTTTCCATTGTGCCTCGACGACACGAAGTTGAGTTTCTGCTATCTTTTTCTTGAAATCCTTCAATGTCGGGTATTTACCAGAGGTGGTACTGGATTACTTGAGCGACTAGTTCATGTGGAAGAAGAGTAGCGCCACTGATCTTTTTTTTTCCCGCAATGAGAAAATTGCTCGAAGCCCGTGAGGTGATGCTTAAAGAATGGTTCCTTGCTGTTTTTCACACACAGATCGACGGAACGCGACTGTACTTGATCTCAGTCTACCGCTTTGCAGACGCGAGATTCGGGACGTTTCGACGTAGCCGCATGAGAATCCACCGTTGGTAAAATGACCAAAGAAGGGCCTGTTTGACTTCAGAGACTGAAGGATAGACAGGGAGCGCCTGAAAAGCGTACAGAAGTTTGTCAAAAGCTGTAGCAATGTTTGTCACTCACGCGGTCATGCGAGCCTCCGGGCGTCGGTGCCCACTTTCCTGCTTCTTCCCCAGGCCGTTGAGAAGTGAAAGCTCGGATTACGCCAAATGCACGACCGCCTTCTCAGAAAGCTCCTTGAACCAAAATTCAGAGCTCTCTTTATCGCTGTAGGACGCCTCTTCACCAACCAGCTGTTGAAGGGTAAACAGGCGCTTACTCTCTCGGGCGTCCCTTTTTGCCTGATCATTGGTAATCCAAGCAGCTTCAATATGAGAAGGAGAAAAGATATTGTTCAGCTCTCCGACAGTCTCCAAAGCCAAATGTTGAGAAAGTCATTCCAGTAGCTATCATGGGACATGGTCGTTCTTTTTTTGGGTGCGCTCGACTAGGAGATGCAGGTTGGAAATAGCAGTTTGAGGATGATTAACATAGAGCCAACCAAATGCACTAAAAAAAGTTAGCTTTTCAAGTCAGAGAGTGGGAAGGAATGGAAAAAACTTGGAACTGACCAATAAAATGACTCCTTCTCGCCTTCGCTGTCATGAATGCTCTGCAAATTCGCAGAATCGAGTTCAATCTTCCTTCCAAGTGTTCTCCAGGAAACTCTCCACATCTCCTCATGTTGTATAGCTGGAAATACTACTGAAATCCAGAGTGGCCGAATCTGTACCGCCTGTATGCTGGAGCTGCGTTTGCGGTATAAGTGTGATCCGGCATTTCAAAGCTTCCGCAATATATCCGCCGTGAGATTGTCCTCGATATCGCCGTCACCAATTCCAGTCTGCTCATAATTATTAATACATGGCCAGATATTACAGGTACTACTAGTAGATAGTTGGTAGCTTAATGATTGCGAGCTTCAAGTTCCATGCAGTCCGGCATCACATAGGCTGGTGGATGAAACAAAACTAGGTTTAAGACAAGAGTCAGAAGTATATATACCAATTATCATTATACAGCCTTCCTTGCACATCGAACTGATTCGAACGCAACTTCAGAATGTCTACGCCACCAGTCGAACTTCATGGTCCTGAACACGCACCTTTGCCAGCAGTCGAACTTCAAACATCTACAAACAGTACTGTCTTCCGCCTCTTGGAGTGCCTTATCCTCATCTTCGTATTGCCAGCAGCAATTGCCCTTTATGTTGTACTTCGGCTAAAATTGCCAACACCAATGGTTTGGACAGTCATCGGGTTGCCAATTATTCATTTCATCCTCGTCGCTCTTGTCCTTCTGGTGTACACTCCCCGCCAATACATCACTACCATGTTCCTTGCCTTGGAACTTGCAGTTGTTATGCTAGGGGCAACGATATATGACTATGCAGTTTTACGTGAGTGGATGTGATTCACAGCTTCTCTCTCAAATTGATGGATTGTCTCAGGCACCCCTGTTTGCATCGTGGGATTGGGTGTCGCCTGCTATGTATTCTGGCATTTCACCATTCACGCCTTTCTATCAGTCAAGGGGGTGAAACTCAAGGAGATGGGCTGTATGGGAGATATTGACGGAGTTGTGTTTGGAGGGATCAGGAAGTTATGGGTAGGGGGATTGAGAACTCTGTCAGGGTGTGTTATAGGATGCGAAACTCTTGGTTGTGACGAAGAGGCGAGCCCTCCATCTTATCATGTGAGTTGCCTGTTATATATTTCCCTCAATTCCTGACGTTTTCCCCCATAGTTTTCTACTTTTTCTGACACGTCTGAATGGTCCGATAGGAAGGAATTAGGTAGTTTTATTTAATAGTTAGCATATTATCCTTGTAGGAAGGGACCAGGTAGTTTAGTTTATTAGTTAGTATATTATCCTTGCGGACATGTAGTACTTCATTCATGATAAAGGATCTTTGTTGTTTTCGAATGCAACCCCTCTATAGAAAAGTTTTTTACCCCCTCAGCTATTCCATTGCTTGCAGCATAGTCTCATCGAATTAATGTACTGCCACCGGCGCGTCGACATGTTGAATACAAAAGTATGTGAAAAAAAACATCTTACCAAGTCTAACAATATCCCCGCCCTGTTCAGATGGTGGTTAAGTGCATCTGCCCGACTGAACATCTTCAAGCACCCACCAACCCACAACCGTGACCGTATACAGCTTTTCATCCTCAGTTAAGGGTCTGAAAACGATGCGGGAACTTGACCGCGTCCTCCCAAGAAACACCTTTACCTATCGCTTCCCCATCCCGTCTTCACATGCGTGCGTACGAAAATCAAGTATGCGTCCATTATGCAGGTGCTCTTGTCGGGATGGGGTGATTGATTGAGATGTTCTGCGGTTGCGTGTTTGTTGCGTGATAATCCGCGAGTGCGCGACCGCCCGTCAAGGCGAGAGAGGTTGTGATGTCTTCCTACTGGTGGTTGTCAACCAGTAAGGTGCTGTTTCTTTTCTGTATGTCTGTGAAACAGCAAGAACTCGTCATCTCCATCACCCCGCTCTCTTGATCAAAACGCAGGTCCGGCAGGTCGACAGGTGGTGAATGCGATGGATACTGTCCCGAGGCGTGACTTGAGTCACGACTAGCAGCTGGCGATCCTCCGGCTGAGGTGCGCATGGCTGTATTCTTGACACGACTTTTGTCAAAGTTACGAATAAGGAAATTCAAGTCGGATTCTTTAAGTTTTTCGAAGCGCGATGGAAATACCAAGAGCGTTTTTTGTGTGGAATGTCTACCGACTCGTCATAAGAGCTGAACCGATTGGTTGTGTCATAAGGAAAGGCATCCCCCAGAAAAGAGAAGAACTTGGTGATGTTCCAGGAAGGATTTGTGAGCCCATCTTGTCTGATTGACATGATATCGTCTCCTAGTCGTTCGTTGAGGAGACCAGTGTCGTAATATTAGCAGACTGAAAGTTTTTGATCAACAAAGACGCGAGCGAGATTCGAGGGAGTAATCATAAGGCACAGTCAAGACAGTGTCGCTGCTGAGCGATATAATTGGAGCCCTTCGTTTGAGTCTTTCACATTCCTGGACTCTGAATGTCAGCGCTATTCGATCGGGTGGGATGAAAAGAGCGGGTTCTATTTTTCTCTCCCACTAGACCCGCCTTGAAAAAAATTCCACTCAGCCAACGTTCACACTGAATAAACAAAGACTCATCATGCAAGCTCACAATGGGTGGTTATCGACAACCCAAGCAAATCGTCAACTACTATTGTCATCAAGAACGCCAGTATCTTGTGAGGCAACGTCTCTTGATCCTTGCGTCCGTTTGCACTGCACCAACTTTTTTTATGTAAAGGATTCTGAAGTCAGTCCGTCAGAAATAGAAGGCCAATAAATAGCTCCGGGAAAGACATATGAAACCAGCTTCTTGCGGCATCATGGAAAACGCCTCTTCTGGTAATATGGTCTTGTTGACAAGAGCACTGGGGACCTCATCCATCACATCTATTTGGAGTGCCTTGGGGCAAGACAAAAAGTTCAGGATTACGGACGATGGTTGGTTGAACAAAGGAGCGCCAATCTTGAAGCTTGAGCTTGGGAGTAGAACGCTTTTTGGTAATGTTACTGTAACCGCGGTCCAATTGTCGTAAGAGTTCTTGAATGACAGGCGAGTTTGCTTCTTCGAAAATGTGGATAATATGATGAACTCCAGATCGGGTCTCAGCCGCATGGGTAGGAGGAGGAGTTGTGGTCAAAACTTCAATCATTCTTCAATGACTTATGCTGCAGGCTGCATGCCCTCCGTTGTCGAAATTCGGGTCCTTTTAACCTCGTAATTCTGTATGTCCTTCGAAATAAATACACAAGTAGGTCGTCGAATGTGTTCGTCCTTCTTGTTGAGCATGAGACGTGAGGTCGCTACATCTCAAAGATCAGATAATTCGTTTTGTCCATTCGTAGGTTGGCACTGCCTAGAACAAACCGGATCTACTCTTTCAAATGTGGGTGTGTGAATTCCTAATGCTCGTCCTCCGACCATGCTGATGGCTAATTTCCGTAAGTTTCAATAAACAATCATCCGACTTGCGCGAATAACTGACCTGTGAAGGAGTGCATGCGAACAGACGTCACAAGACGTGACACGCACTGTTCTACGTCACGTCATTGTCCTACTTCACCACTGTCTTCGAACAAAGGCTTCTTTATCACTTGCATTATTTAAAAGAAGCTGTAGGATGACACCTGCAAACGTCTTTCGCATTCGTTCTCGCCTGATTTCAACACATTGCTATGGCTGACGCGACTTATCCACTATTCTCTATTTTCGCCTTCATTGGATTTCTCGTCTCTTTAATTCCTTTGCCATGGCACTTACAAGCATGGAACTCAGGAACCTGCTATTACATGATGTGGGCATCAATTACATGCCTCAACCAATTTATAAATTCTGTCGTATGGGCTAATAACGCCTTCAACCACTCGCCGATATGGTGCGAAATCTGTGGGTTACTTCCTCGCTGCCATTTGCCAGTCCGGACTGATTATGGAATACATAGCAATTCGCATTTTATTGGCATCTTCTGTCGGTCTTCCTGCGGCGTCGTTATGTATCAATAGGCGTCTCTACCAAATAGCTAGCGCCAAGGCTATCGCGATGGGACATGCTGAGGTACGTCTCACCTCCTTGACAGATAGTATCGATCCTGAAATTACTGCGGCCTGTAGAAATCGCGCGCAATTCTTATTGACACACTTCTCTGTGTTCTGTTTCCTCTCATATTCGTTGCATTGCGTATGTATACATCAATCATTTGAGCAGCATTAAGAAATTCAATATATCCTATCTAGAATATGTCGTTCAAGGCCATCGATTCGATATTTTTGAAGACATCGGTTGCTATCCAGCGATTTACAATACGCTCCTCACGTACTTTATCAACTCCATGTGGCCGATAGTTATTGGATTGATTTCAGCTGGTTACTGCGGTATGCTCGCCTTCCGCTTTCTCTCCATCACTCACTATTTGCCAGTTCGCACACTTTGTGCTTTCGCTCATCGACGATTGGAATTTAGTCAATTCCTAAATTCAAGTAACTCATCGCTTACCATGAGCCGCTATTTCCGGCTGATGGCCCTTGCCTTTTGCGAAATTTTGTTCACCACCCCACTCGCCATTTTTAACATCTGGCTCAATGCGACTGTTTCTCCAATTGGTCCCTGGCGTAGCTGGGAAGATACACACTTGGTTTATTCTCGCATCGGTCAAGTTCCCGCGTTCGTTTGGAGAAGCAAACCAGTCCTTGCTATCTCAGTCGAAACAACGCGTTGGGTCGCTCCTCTATGCGCGTTCGTTTTCTTCGCGTTCTTTGGCTTCGCAGACGAAGCTAGGAAGAATTATTCGCGTGCATTCAAATGTGTAATTCAAAAACTGCGCATAAGAATGCCATCGCGTCCTGTCAGGGGCAAGTCCGCTGGGTTCGTGTGTTTACATTCGCGTTCTTTCTGTGTTCGCTTATCCACTGTTGCTACAATTTAGGACATCTAAAATACTTCTGTCATCCTGCTCCCAATCAACCGATCTGCCACTTTATTCTCCTCCACCACTTTCTTTCCATCCCGTGTCTGACTCGAAGTCCACAAGCTCTGACATGAAACAACCCGGAGTTCCTCGTTACTCGATTTCTGAGAAAGACGGGCCAATAACCGAACCTTCCAAATTGCCTACGCCATCAGTTGACGCTTGCAATAACCTCTTTGCGGCAGAATCTAATACGAAACGCTTTGGTTGGAAATCTCCATTTTCAGGTCGAAGACATTCATCGTATTTTTAGCGCCAAGATTGGTTTATAATTTCGAGTAAACTAAATGATTCATTCGTTCAATTTGTAATAATATGGTAAAATTTATTGATCATTTTCGAATATAGGATTGCCACTTGCTTAAGTTACAACGTATAATTGATATTTATTCCTTATGACTTGAATGAATTCAAATTTAAAATCCTGGTGAACGATCGGGTAGACACAACATGGTCCACCCCTTCAACAATCTTTGACGTTTAACAGCGTTTACATAAGCCTAGAGCCATGAAAGTAGTATTTATACAAAAACGACCTTGCAGAAACGAGAATTCGCCTACAGCTTGCTGTGGATGGAATAATTTTTCTCCACCAGTTAGAAAATTGGAATTTTATACTAATTCATTTACAAAGGAAATAAAACAAAAACTGAGCTAACGATACAAATTTAACCAGAAAAATGAGTGCGAGTGTTTGTGGTTGTGAGAACAGATGAAATAAAGTAGAATAAAATGCATTCCTGATCGAAAATGGTTAGTTTGGAGGGTAAAGTGCTTCAGCCGACGCACAGGACAATGATGAAACATAGAAGCCACGAATTAAATAATCTTGACGTTGTCCTGGAGAATAAATGCGCTCTTTAGTACACATGTTCGTCCATACTATTTGGTGAAAGAGTTGCTTACACTTCTAGGATATAGTGCACCAGGCTTGGGTGGAGCTATCCCACCCGCTATACCGTTCTTGGTCTGATGGTATCTGGGGTATTGTGTGCATAGACGATTCTGGAGTAAATGGCTGGAAAGTGTCGAGAGAGGCAACGAATGCGTCGAAACCGTCGATATTGAACTCGGTGAATGTATCCATTACTGAGAAAAAGTTGGGGATGACTAAAATTGAAATAATCTCCTAGACACTGGATCCGCCGTCTTATAATAGGTACGCAAGTTAGCATTGTTCCTTGCACAATGCGTCCATAATCAGAAATTCGAATTTCTTCATTGTGGACGACCATCATTGTCCTTCCTTCTATTTAGTCACGTGACTTTAACATCGCCTAAGGTTTTTATAAAATCGATCATTGTTCAAAGGAGGACAATGAAATGAACCTGCGCCTAACAATGTTTTCAGATTCTGCATATACACAAATAAAATATATAAGGGGTGGACAAATGGTGTTGGGTCCTTCTGAACTTCGCCGTATTTTTCGTTGTGGTCTCTTCGTCGTTGCAACACTCTTTAATCATTCTAATTTCTTTCCACAAACTCAAGGCGTCATAATCATGAATAACGCCGACTTATTTCAAACGATTACACTCAGCATTGGCTCATCCGAGTCTGCAACCTTTGAACTGGCCGCAGTCAGAACCTTTAACGACCCATCGGAAGATTCCACGATACCAGTTGACGCAGAGCGCATGTACGGGTACTCAACACAAGGTTTTTGCGTTATTGCATGACTGTCTTATTTTTATTCTATTCGTATTTCATGTTAGTGCCTCGTCTATATTCTTCCAGCCTTGTTGATTCTGACTTTCTTGTTTGACAGCCTATCCGCCATCTATCGCGGTTACGACACACGTTGATTTGTGCCAGTCGAATTCATTTTTCTTCTTCCTTCTTACTGCAACATGTCCGGTATCTCTGTTGCAATATTTGTCTGCCCATGTTCATTCTTTACCTCAAGCACTAAAGCACTGTATCAACAATTACATAAACTTTGTTTCTTATGTTCGTCCTTATTTTGTGGGTGCAACAGCACTGTATGCATTAGACACCGATGTGGAGAATAATATTTTGAAATCACGACAATGGAAGTAGCAAGGAATTTTGACAATCACTTCCCCCGCAAGAATGAAAAATAATTGTGGTGTAATAATTCTGGAAGCGATGGCTGAAAATTCGTGGTGCATATCTTGATTGCTGAAATTTGAAATGTGTGTCACTCTTCGTTCAAGTCTAGGAACCCTAAATGTACACATAATAAGTAAGATATGAAGCGTGCGCGTGAAGGCCTACATCCGTTGCGAAGCTAAAGTTCGGCTATGCCCAAAAACGCATTGCCACGTGACTAAGATGAACAATGCCAGAAGGGGCCATTGAGAGCCAAATTTGGAAACGCCATGTCAACTCACCATTGTGTGCAAGAATAGTGGTTATTAATATAATGGCGACAGTGACAACAAGCTTACAATCTTTCCTTCTCTCTTATTTCCTTCGTTCATTGCATAGAGATGCAATATCCTCAACTTCCAGTTGTCGCTTTCCTCTCGGCTTTTCTCGTTCTGATTCCCCTTCCTTCACATTGGCGGGCACACAATGTCGCAACTCTTGGTCTCATCTTCTGGCTCTTTTTCACCAACATAATATATGGCGTTAATGCCATAGTGTGGGCTGGAAACGTAAACGATTACATTCCGGTATGGTGTGATATTAGTGAGCGCCTTTTTTTAAAGCCAAAGTTTCCATTTAACTTGAGGCCTGCCTTAGCGACCAAATTTACCGCTGGTGCATCATACGCTCTACCTCTATGCACTTTTTGCATATGTAAACACCTAGAAATGGTTTCATCCTCTAGAAGAGCCTCGTACAGCGTTAACGATCGTTGGCGGCGAATGATTTTTGAGGGTGTTGTTTGCTTCTTTGTTCCTTTGGTTTTTATGGCTCTACGTGCGTTCATACATTCTCTACAGCATTTTGTTCTTATCATTATACAGATTACATTGTTCAAGGTCATCGGTACGACATTATTGAAAATATCGGCTGTCAAGCTGCCGTCTATGTCTCCATTCCAGCCGTCTTCATCATCTGGTTCCCGCAACTCCTCTTTTCTGTAATCACCTTTATCTATGCCGCTCTTGCTCTACATAACTTTATCCGCCGTCGGCTCACTTTTGCTGCTCATCTACAAAACTCCAACTCTGCCCTCACAACCAACCGTTATCTTCGCCTCATCGCCATGGCTATCACGGAGATGTTCTGGGGTACAACACTCACTTCTTATAATCTCTGGAACAATGTGTCATCCGGTCTGAGGCCATGGACAACTTGGGCGGATGTACATAGCAACTTTAAGAGCGTGCACGCCTTCCCGATGTTGTTCATTCCGGAAAAGTACTTCGGAGTGATGATGCTCTTTTGGTGGTCTATTCCTGCGTCCAGTATCATCTTCTTCGCTTTCTTCGGCTTTGGTGCAGAGACAATGAAGGAATACAGAAGAATATGGTCATGGTTCAAGACGACTGTCTTCAGGAAGCGTGATTCGGAAAAGACGAACTCCTTTTTCGGAAAGTCTATGAGCGAAAAGTTTGTCGATTTCCTTTTGAAATTTGCAGTAAACCGTAATAACGATTGCACTTGTTCAACTAGCCGTAGTGTGCTACGACCCCTCCGACTCCCCAACATGAAATGGGCGATATCCCGTTCGTGCAACTCTCAAGCGAAGTCTCCAACCAGTATCACTTCCCAGTCTACCGTCACACTCGCCACTCACGGCCCAGGCGCCTGGAAGGCATCGAAGTCGGAGGAATTCAAAGGAGACCGTTTACCGTCTTATTACGAGTCCAGCTCCCCCACCTCCTCCACTCATCCAACCCTGATCAGTCAATACATCGACCCGAAGCGCAAATTCACAGATCGCCTCCCACTCCCAGAAATCGACGAGAGTGATGCGTTCACGATTTCGTCGTTCTCTTATTACGAATCTTCCCCTCCGTCTGCCAATGCACGACCTCGATCTGTATCCGCGGCACCCACCTCAGGAACCTCGTTCGTCACCGTCACTCCACCCACCCCCCCTCATCCGCCTTCCCCTCGTTTTGTGCCTCCCCAGCATAGCCTCACTCCCCCACCTAGGAAACAGCCCCGCGCAATCGGCTCACTCTCGTCCCTCCTCAGCACGGCGACTAGTATGCTCTCACTCACTGCTGTAGAAGAGAGGACAAGGATGCAAGACGTGCCGGAAGATGTTGGCCCGTCTTCGTATTCGCAACCTGTTGGTGTGCTGGATAACCTACCTGAGCGTGACGCGTTAGCTGGCCACGCACCTCTTGCAAACTCGGATCAGGTGCTTGGCGTCCCAGGTGGAAAGATTGTGATCACCGTCCAGAGGCAGGCCTCAGTGGACGAGCTGACTTGAAATCTCCTGGGAACTTTCTTTGACAATTGGGATCTTTGGAACAGATTTGTTTGATTTTGTTTCTACCTATGTTTAATATTTGTGGTGGCGCTTATTTATCCAAGCGCTGAAGGCGGGCAAACCAAGGAAGAAAGGGGGTTGCTTGCCAAACCCTTTCCAACCACCGTGTTCTTCGAATATGGACACAGGTCAATCTTCTTCTCCATCTCAACTTGAGATGGAAACTCAAGGACCCAACGACAGAATTTTTCACTCTCATTCGAAACTTCCCAAAATAATAATGTAATAATTTATGCCTTGTAAAGTTGTACCCATTTTTTTAAGCATCTGATATTATCTCATATTTCAAAGCTACTCGTTTCCGAGCATATGTAACATAACATTACTTACAACATCTTTTTCGATTGACCTTGTATAACTTCATCAGTTAAATGTAGGGCCACAGTCTAAGGCTATGCTTTAGTATGAAGTATTTTCAATGATCATGTCGATGATGGGATTTACTATTTTTACCTCCGCATCCCCAGATCTGCAGTTCTTCGTAACGTCAAAGTTCGAGCTATGACCAACACACATATTCTTTTATATAGCCATTATAAATGTGTTTTTGTATTTCACAACAACTCGTCTCCAACAGTGAGAGACCCCACAAATGGGGCGCAACTACTTGCAGGCCCAGATGTCTTCGGCAGGAAGTTGCGGAAAAGAAATCAGTATATGCTTGAGGTAGAGCGATGAAGGGCACGAAATCATCCAACAAAATAATGATTTCACGAGCCTCCAAAGCAAGAGCCGACTCCAGAAATGCAAAGACTTGGGCTCTATATAACCGTACTGGTTGTGATGCAAGAAATGTGACACCCTTGATAGCGTCAATGCGTCGACGTCATCGTGCGCATCGTTGGCAAACGAAAATATATGGGTGAGTACAAAGCGTCTGATTGTTCAAACGGCCGTTGATACGTGGAGAGGAAATACCCAGGATTGGGGGTGCTGGATGTATTTTATGATGGTAGAAGGGTAGATGAACTGCGCGGATGCTATCTCGTAGGGCTCCAAACCGATGATTACTGTGAATTTTTCGAAATTCTTGCTATAGCCGAACACAGGTTTCAATAAATCATTACCAGCTGGACCATGACCCCAGTGATGCTGATTGTTCGTTGTCTGTTCTTGATGATTGCCACTCTGGTTTCAGGAGAGGGTCGAAGCGTTCCTTTAAATCGAACAGAACCCTGAGAGCACAATGTATTAATCTAAAATTGCGTGATCCACTTGACTCTTAGAAGTTACACTTATAGGAAACACTTGAAATACGTACGAGGTTTGCCAGCGATGTTGGACTGTATTTTGAACATCATAGTGTTTTACCACAGTACCAGTAAACACTTTCTAAGACCCAAAACACCCTCAACAACCTTCAAATCGATGATCTGAGAGCTTATATACGTCCAAATCACATAGACGGACTCGGACCGGTCACCGGTCTACTAGGCTCTATAGTACGTGCGTTCATACATTCTCTACAGCATTTTTGTTCTTATCATCATACAGATTGCGTTGTTCAAGGTTATCGGCCCAAGCTGCCATCTACGTCTCCATCCCAGCCGTCTTTATCATCTGGCCCCCGCAACTCCTCTTTGCTGTAATCACCTTTATCTATGCCGCTCTTGCTCTATATAATTGTTAGCAGGTCATGTGCGAGTCAGGAAGACGACCACGTGATTTCGTTTATCGGTCGCGTTTTCGTGCTTATCGTCCCTCAGTTCTTTCACCCAGACTGACGGACGTAAGTACTCTTTAGCATTCGGTTTATGTTCTATTTACTTATCACTGTACTAGGCTTCCTTGTCTAGGTATAGTAGTAGAACAATATAGTTCTTTCACCTAGACTGACGGACGCCTCCTTGTCTAGCCGACAATAATCTTATCCGCCGTCGGCTCACTTTTGCTGCTCACCTACAAACTCTAACTCTGCCCTCACAACCAACCATTGTCTTCGCCTCTTCGCCATGAGAGCACAATGTATTCGCAGGAGATCTAAATCTCGAACCGCGTGATCCACTTTCTGTCTACAGGGTATACACTATTGCCGAAACTTTGACATTGGATGCAGAAAATGGACAACAAGCTTCCATAGGCCGCAACCTTTGCGACACATGAGTCTCAGACTTGTCCAATTCTGTCTACAGGGTATACACTGTTGCCGAAACTTTGGCATTGGATGCAGAAAACGGACAACAAGCTTCCATAGATGATAGCTGTACCTGGCCGCACTCCATCGATCTTTGCTGTATCCTTCCACAATCGCCACGCACATTCCCACATACCATTCAACACTTCAACGCAATACACCATATGGATTCCATCCGGGTCCCACATTCGAAATTGGTGCACCATTCTTGCTTTCAAGGGACAAGTCCGCTCTCACTTCGAGTGGTATAAAAGGGGGGCTTCTTATCCAAGTTCCTTTCCTCAACATCGAATCGACATGTCGAGACTTCTCCTTGACGGACCCTCTGAACCACCAAGGGTTTCTGATGTAGATCCTCCTTCACGTCTCGAGATCAGCGAATTTGTGAACAATGAGAAACAGTTCTCTCTTTACATTCAAGCGCTTGGTAATTACTCGTCTTAGTTCATCCTCGACCTTGTTTCTGACATCCCTACTCATTCTAGAAAACCTTTTTGCCAAGGAATCCACGGATAGAGAGTCATGGTTCCAAATCGGAGGGCTTCATGGAGTAAATGCCGACTGGAATGGCTCTCCAGGTCAAAATGGCGGTTACTGTGTCCATAGAAAACCAACATTTTCCACGTGGCATAGAGGTTACGTTACGCTTATCGAAGTGAGTCTCTGTGGATTTGCTTCCGTAATATTAACTAGTTCGATGCATTTTCTGTAGCAAGCAATTCAGAAAGAGGCGCTAGATATTGCGGGTCGATACACAGTTAATCAAACTGAATGGACGGATGCTGCTAAGCAGCTTCGGCAGCCATACTGGGGTTGGGACAATTACAACACGTTTATTCCACCATCACAGGTCATCGAAGATGAAAACGTCGAAATTACAATTAAAGACGGCACGAAAAAATGGGTACCAAACCCCTTTTTGGCGTACACCTTTCCAACCGATATTGGATTCGGGAAGAAAACTTATAGGGATCCTGATCTGAGGAAGTGAGTTCGCGAAGTCGATGGTTAATATTTTCGTCTGAACGGCCTTAATCATACAGCAAACTTGATCAAACACGCAAGAGTGATTTCTTGGCTAAGGTCGAAGCGGTGTATTTCGCTACATCATGGAGCGATTTCAGCACTCGTTTGGAGAACAACCCTCATAACACCATACACAATCAAATTGGTGGGACCATGGGTGACATGGGGTCTTGTGAGTGTCTCTTATGTTGTTACGACTTTGTTCTGAAAAACGACATTCAGCTTTTGACCCCATCTTCTGGTTGCATCATTGCCAAGTCGATCGAGTACTCTATAAATGGTACAACATACGCAACTTATGGTCAACTGAAACCAGTACGATATCTCGAGTCAATTTCCATCGCCTTGCTGACCACCGCTATAGCTGATCTAAACCCGTTTTTGCGTACTCAAGCCGATTATTATGACTCTCCTGGGGTCAAGCAGACCAGTGACTTCAACTACAAATACCCCTCTGCCATTCTCACAATTCCCGCTAACATCCCTCCAATTGATCTCCCGGTTGCTCAACGCTTCTTCAAGGCCAGTGAAGCTGTCTCCTCCTACGCTGCTGCTCCTGCAGATGTCACACCAGCTGAATTCCTCGGAGGACTTTCTCAACAGTACGGAATAAGTATTCCGACATCAAAAATTCCTCAAGACGCCGATGCCGGGGAGAAAGCCCTAGCTGTGCCCATCGAACTTGGCTTTCCGGACTGGAGAGTTCGTATCTCAGTCAAAAAGTTTGAAGTTGACGGATCCTTCTCCATCTTCATTTTCCAAGGCGATGTACCCGCTGATTCCGACAAGTGGTATTATGATCCGTCACTCATTGGTACCTTTGATGTATTCATCAGCAAAAGCCCAGCAACATGTGGCAATTGCGCAGAGCAGCGCGATAAGCCCTTGCTTGGTTATGTTCACCTCTCTCGTTCAATTTTGAAGAATACGGAAGAAGGTTCTCTTAATAAGCACGTTGTGCTACCACACCTTGAGAAGCTCCGTTGGGGTGTTAAGAAGGTGAGTACGGTATAAATTACCATTAATAAGTTTAATAGTTCTTTTTTTTTTGGCTTCAGGTGGCAAATAACGAGGTCGTTGATCTTAAGAAAATACCTTCGCTTAACGTGACCATTGAACGCGCGTACCTCAATAACCCCACGGGTGTAAATCACATCGTGGAGGGCAAGCGCGTGCTCTACAACCGCCGTGGGGATGGCCACTACTATAAAATTTAGGATGTGCCTCCAGTACGTTTCTCAAATGTAGACAAATTGTAATTGTACGAGTTCAGCGAATGTAGTGTCACTATAAATGTCAAATTGTATTGTGAATCAAAGCCCAGTATATTGATCGGTCAGTCTTCAGGTCACGACACTGTCGTCGTTCCAGAGTTTCGGTAGATAAATGAATGAACAAGCAAAGATATAGACTACGGCAGTGGATGAGTGTTGACCGAAGCTCAGAATATGAGTGCGATCATCAGGTCGAAGGGCCGATGGGAATGCGGGCGGATGAACGACCCCTTCTCTAATACCGAGTCATGCTGATGGTGTGTCGAGATTCGTGACCCTGGAAGGGGCATGATGAATCCTTTAAATCATGTCCCCAGTTAGAGGGGTTGGCCCGGTTTGGCCTCCAGATGGTGGAGGTCCACAGTGGCACCGCACATCCGCTCTGGGCATAAAAGAATGACCACACCATCTGGGGCGAGATAGAGAGGTACGACTCTTGAAGTGACGGCGACATAATTTCTCATCCTTCTGGTTGCTGGCCTTGTTCGGATTTTAAGGGTACATGTCAAGGGTCAATTTCAATAACCGTAACGTCTAATGCATTTACAAAGCTTTTAATGAATTCTTTGAACTCGGGTGTGGGTCAATGTTTGGGCATCAGCACATATGCATTTTGCACCTCAAAGTAGGCGTAGGTATTCTTCGGGAATGGGCTCCTCCGTTCCACAATACGTTTTGTGATACTAAAGCCGTATAAGGGACAATCAAAATCATGAAGATAAATGGGCCCACCTTCCAGTCCTCCGATTGACAGAATGCGCTGCAGTAGCCTGTACAAAGCATTTGTCGGCCGGGTGCCAGTGCGAAAACAAAGACAAAGACGTACGAGTGATCTTGCACATTGAGCAACACAACTTGGGGTTCTGCTCGCCACAATCTGCACGACAGGCCATCCGCGATCGGTAGTGTTCCAACATTCCCATTTTATCGTCGTTCTTAGGACTAAACTTTGCATTTCGCATGTCATATTCTTCCGCTTCGATCCTTTTGCGTTCCGCAAGCTGGGCGGCTCTTTCCTTTAACCACACTGCAAGGTCCTCTTTGCCAGCCTCTGTGATACCGCTCCAGCTGACCTCTATCTTTGGTAGATCGTAGTACTTGTGAAACCATACGGCTTTTGCTACCGCTGCACCTTGACCACGGACCCACATATCTGATCCACCCCATCCGGAGCCGAGGTCAGAGGTGGCTAGAGGTATCCACTTCCCGACGCGGTAGGATGAGCCAACGGGCTCTGGCAGGATGCGATAGCGGACGCCGTGTTGGGCCCATTCATCCCTTGAATTGATAAACCCAATCTAGAAGCGATTATCAGTTGAATGGGGATAGCGCATATATGTAACCTTAATAAGCAATGTTAGTCTCGACACGGTTATGTTGCTAACCTCAACATCGAGCCCACGACGCTTGACGTATATGTCCGAAAAGTATTTTACTTGCGTGAAGACGCGTAAATCGTATTCCTCAGTCCCCTCGGTGTCGAAGAGTCGCTCGAGGAGCTCTGGTTTACCTAAGTTGTGAAGCAGGGTCGCGATGCCAGAGGGACCAGTAATATGGGGCGACTTGTGGTGCTGGCCTTCTTCGTCGATCCCGGATTTTATGATTTTGGGGTAATCTTCTGGTGATGAAGCAGGGAGGAGAGGGGTGTCAAGAAAACGAACCTGATTCGGGGCAAATTTTTATCGAGAAAAAAAGATAAGGAGAAGTATGAGCGTACCACGCCGTACATATTGATACTATCGTATTCACTGAAGGTTTTTGCGAAGCTGTTTGGCGTGGTGATGCACCAGGTGACCGTGGACTACACAAAGTTTGATCGGCAACTCCTACATGGATCCAGACAATTCTTCCTAGTATTATAATCCTATTCCAGGGTGATAGAATAGAACAGGCTCACTTTCAATGTCGGCTTCCAACGATTTAGATAATGCCCAAATCATGCCGCCGGCAACGCAGAGCAGAGACGCCTCGTTGACACGGACACCGAATAATTTACATCTGTAACGATTCGGACAAGAGGCAGAGGATGAACATCATAATACACGAGAATCCACTTTTCAACTAAATGCAACTTTGGGTTCGCGATGTGCTCACCATGACCGATCATTGGTTGGGTGTTTCAGAAGTCAAGTATCAAACAGCTCAGTAAAACTCGTGTTGATACTGGGCCTCTGGTGGCTATTTCGAAAAAAACTATGAGGCTGGACTTCGAACAGAATATCTGAACTTCTCCATCGATGCGGTGATGTGGCAATGAAGATCGCTCCAAGTGGGCATTAATTTTCAAGAAAGGAATGCAAGGATGTTACATTAAAAAAATTGCAGAGTCAAAGGAATCAACAAAATCTATGCAGCTACCCAAAAAAATCAGGTCAGAGGTGTAGTCGTTGGGCAAGGGTGCTGGGCAATCAGAGTGACGAACTGTGATCAATTGAAACTCTGACTGGTTTACACACCACCAGACTTCACAATGAAGATGACGATTCGAGCACTAACAGCTCAAGTGATGAGAATGGAGAAGTAGGTGTGGATGAGGGTCACGGTGGCCTGTTGAGCAGTATCACCAAGACGTTTGAGCTGCAGAGCCAGAGATTTGGCGCCACAGCGCCATTAGGGGATTATGTAGATGGTGAGGTCAAATTGGCGCCGAGTCTCACTACATAACTCAAAGGCAACGAAATTATGGAAAAAACAGTTTCCGACAGAATTCTGCTGGTGTTCGGAATTTTCACGTCAGCAGGTCATCTAGAAACTCCTCCATTTCTTCAATGTCCTTTTTTCGACTTGGTAGAGTACCTGCTGGCAGAGGAAGTGCGGGAGCTTCTTGCAATTCTCCTGGGTCTCAGTCAGATTAGTCGGTGTGAAACACCAAAGCTATGGCAACGCACCTGGTTTTCGGCGAGTCGAGGAAGTGCTCGTAGTCAAAGGTTTCGTGCGTAGTTTGTCTGACTTTGACTTGAAGCGATCTTTGAGCTCTATCAATTGGTGTCAAGCCAGAATTCAGGCAAGCATTGATTAAAAAAAGGACCTCTAGTAGCTTCAGCAGCCTTTTTCTCCCGATTCATTTTGTCAAGCTCTTCATCCCATTCTATTTGTTGAATTTTTCCTTTTTTTGAAGAAAGATGCGTGTTTGGGTCTGATGATATATGTGCCAACGATTTATCAACGTCGTGTTGAACGTCGTCTCTGTCTGCAACTTGAAATGTTGGTCCGACGTCGTCCGATAGGCGCTGTCTCTCTAGAAAAGAAGAAAGATCCACGTCAGGTTCTACAATGGGTTCACCTATACCGAGAGGTGTTATCAAAATGCAACATTATTGGGTCCAATGCAACGTACCATCCAAATCAAGTGCAATTTCCTCCTCTTTATACCTGTCCGCATTCGTGCCCAGCTTCCGCTTTCCATATTTTTCGCTCAGTTTCTTATCAATTTCCGCCGCTTCTTCCTCCGTCAAATCGGGTTTACCTTCGCCGTCGAGCAATAAACGCTGTCTGAACTCTGCAGGCCGACCGGATCCTCGTCCCCGACCCCTTGCGCGGAGGTATTTTCCTAACCCTCCACGAGCTTTGCCCCGTCCTCGTCCATGGCCACGGGTCGTGGTGCGATTGTTGTTTGCATCTGGATTGTCAGACATGGTTGATTGATGGAACTTTGAATATCTCGACACTGCATTTGTGCATTGATCCCATGTCATGGACACTTTGCTGGACACTTTGTGTGTTGCATCAGAACAGCTCCCAGCAGGCTGGCTTACTGTAACAGTACTTAGCATAATTGCTTGCATTTACGAACTCAAGTACACAACGACCAAATATATGCTCTTTCGGTTTAGATTACACTCATCAGAAGCTTGCCTTCTAATTTCAAAGTAAATGATATTATGATGCCTGGCCTGAGGACGCCGGATGAAGGTGACCAAGCTGGATAAGAATTACGACGCCTGCAGTATCAGGCTACAAAGATTCGTCCGTGACCTGCTTCTCGATGACCTTTATTACACCTTTTTTCTTTCGGCATAGTTATTCCGAATTAACCCCCTTCTGTTAGGGGCTCTGTCACATTGACAGCATATATATGCCAAGGCACAGATCCTGATCATAGTGGACTTTCTCCTCTTCCGAGTCGCCAGTTAGGATGCTTTTACGACAAGGTGGCTTCTCGCGTCGGGACGCTACGCTCCTCCTCGTAGGTGCCTCTGCGATGCACATCTGGTCCTTACTTTTTGGTCACAGTTCTACCGTTGAACCTTTTATCACTTTGGACACGGACACAACGCTGTCGAACCCAAGCGTTTTTACGACGACCAAGACTCTGACAGAGAAACAAACGATCATCCACACAGCTACCGCCACTGTGACCACCAAAGTTATGCCCACGTCACACGCCGTCCAACCATACGACGAAATCCCAAGCTCAAAGGTTCTTGCTCATGCTCCGGGTTGGACTCTTTTCCGGAATCTCTACATGTCCAATGGGACGCTCTTTGTTGTGGTGGACGAAGAGGCACGCGAACGGCTACCAGAAATTCGGATGATGGTCAGTACACCCTTGGAGGCTTTCGCTTCTCCGGAGAATATTGCTGCTCGTGAACCAACCCCCTCCGTCATGACCGTCATCAATCCACAGGAAGCAGCGTCACGGTGGACGACGATAAACGAAGAAGGAGAAAGGTTAAATCGTCTATGGACGGTTGAAGGTAACACGGTAGGTAACCCGAATCATCTATCCCCAAACGAATATGCCAACTTTCCTGCCAGCTTCTCTCTTGGGACCCTCAGCAATTCCTTCGACACTATTACCACTTCGTGGCAGAGTTTTTCTTAGGTGTGCAAGCTTTCTGGCACGGAGCTTTCTCCAAACCGGTTCCTGTATCGACGTCGCCTCACTCGTCTCACTTTTCCGTAAATCATCCTGCCGTTCCCCCCATCCACAGACTCATCTTTGCTTACTCTAATGCAGATGGATGGAGAGACGACCCCGGATTCAACGCGTACTTCCTTCGCGCCGCTCTTCCATCCCTTACCGTCGAACATGAAGAAGACTGGGCCGATCGCATCACCGTTACACGTCCAGTTGGTGAAGACACAAACGAAAGAGCTTTCCATTTCCCCATCGTCTTACTTGTAGATCGAAGTGCAGCCTTTCGCGGGCACATGTGCGGTTCGGTCACTCAGAGGACGGCAGCCGAAGCTTGGGAATACATGCGTATCAGAGGCAAACTCATGGGTATGCACATAGGAGGGTGGTGGTCTCCTATACGAGGAGCTATATGGCGTTTTGCGGGTGCTGAAGCGGGTGTGAAGCATTTTGCTTCTTCAGACGCAGAAACTTCTTTCTTGACATCGGACGTTCCTGATGTGGTCGGTATTGATACTCCTACTCCTACTGACTCATCCAACGTCGTCGATATCGGCGATGAGAACCAAAAGTTGCTGCCGCTCCCTGAAAAAATTGTCATTTCCTACATCAGCCGCCAGGCCACGCGGCATCGCAAGTTGGCCAGCGAGGACCACGATGTGATGGTGCAGGCGCTCAAAGAGCTCGTGGGAAAGAAAAACCAGGAACGACAGGATGTTATTTACGCCATTGACGGACGGGGTGGAGATCCAATGAAGTTGAGAACGATCCCACCCGAGTGGGAGTTTAGTGAGTTGGAGGCGGAGAAGTTGACCAAAGAAGATCAGATCAAGGCCTCTGCTAGGACTACGGTGAGGCTTTCTTCGTCTGAGTTTCGTGTGAGAAAAGGACTTCATATATATTTTCCCATCTTTTTTGCAGTTCCTAATCGGCGTTCACGGGAACGGTCTTACCCACTTGATTTTCATGAACCCGAACCGGTATTCCACCGTAATAGAGATCTTTTATCCGGGTGGTTTTGCACATGATTATGAATGGACAACGCGTGCGCTTGGCATGACCCATCTCGCTGTGTGGAACGATACGTACGTCCCTTTTTTTTCCCTTTCATTCAAGATGCCTCACTACGACTGTTACGTACATAGGCATCGTGCTTACGCAGATAAGCCGGAGGTTTCGTATCCCGATGGCTTCCAGGGCAACTCTATCCCAGTCTACGGTTCATACATCGCGCAGATCATCGAAGACCGCGTCGATGGTCAGCTATAGGAGGAAAAGACTTCGTGGAATTTGACGTCGTTCAACTTCCGTATCGATGGCCCTCGTCCTAGAAACGAAACCTGACCTCGGAAATTTAATGGGCAACCATTGGCATGTCGGCGGTCACTAACACATATTTTTATTTGACGAATTCTTGGATGCTTGTTTCATTAGTTGCATATCAGGGGATTTCTTCACAAACTCGATCTTCCTTTCATCGATATTGCTTGGATTCAAGTAGTGTTCTTCTAGGTTCCGACAGTCTCAGACATGCTTGCTGGCGATTTTGTTGTAACCCTGTTTATCTAGCGACCTGGTATACCCGGCTCAACTGTACAATGTGTTCTGACATAATCTCCTTCCCTTGATATCTCGCTCTTTTTTTACTATTTTACTGGCTATGCAGTGTAATATTGGTTCTATGTCCAACTAGTGATTTGGGGTTAGATGTAACCTATGCCAATCTTCATGCAAGTGGTCAGGACCTGAGAATGATTGCTTCAAATCAATAATTAACTCAGAAAAATCGACTGGTCTTTCACCGGTAAATCAATATCTAGTGATTTGTGGTGTGGACGTCTGCGTTTTTCTGCAAGGAGATTCTATGGCAAACTGGTGGTCTTGACACAGGGCGTAGCTTTGCCGATGACTATAATAATATCAGCCTCTACTCATTTGCTGTGTTTGTGAACAGTCAAAGAAGGGTGCTATTTAAATTTTTTGAAGGAACAATAGAAGTACAGTGTTACATCTTGAAGCAGGGATATCGCGGAACAGCATATAAAAAGCCATTGGTTATACGAAAACGAGATCAAGACAAAAACATGTCAAGAACTTGGACCCTAAATCGAACAGATGTTCCGATGCTATGGTATGTTGTTGTTCGGATGGGTGGTTACATTTTGTGGGCTTGTTGACGCTGGTAATTGGGGAACCTCATTAGAGAGTAATATTCGGTCAGCATCATTTCGGTCAGTGATAATCGCCGCAGAAATATTCATCCCAGCGTCTGAAGCCGAATGCAAAGCTACGGGAGGAAATGTGAGCAACCCATCCGGGGTTGCGACAATCCGTTGCGCCTCGACATCGGCGTATTTCGGCGGACTTCCAAAGTGGTCGTATGCGGGGAGCAGGTCCTTGTCGCTCAGTGGACCGCCGTAGTCGAGTTCAACGTCGATATCCTGGAACCTGCGGCCACTCTGGTCTATGTCGGCTCCATTCGTTCGTCTGAGGTTCCGCCTCGTGTATGCTGCAGGTAAACCAGCTAAAAGTGGGTCGAAAGGGGGATAACCTTGAAGAGTGACAGGAGTCGTTCGGGAAAGAATGCGAGGACCTTGTGTATTCAATTCCGATTCGCGTTGGGGACCAAAGAACGAGCTCAAGGGTAATCTTCTCCGTTGCAGAACAATCATTCTACCAAAAGGATTAGACGACTATTACACACATACATAATGATACCTTTCTACCTTCTCAGACATAGGAACATGGCAAGGAATAATGCGAGAACCAGGAAAACGTACTCGATAGTAGACTAAAATCCAGGTAAATGTCAAAAAAGTTGAAACATAAGCCGGGATGGCGCACCTTGACTGTGGATTTGTTGTCATTGATCGGGCTCAGGGGCATATTACTTGGATCTGGGAAGAATAGGCCAGGAGTAGAGGTCGTTGACGGCGAGGTGCTAGAAGTTTGTATCGGGGTTACTTGTGGTGCACGGGCTACGATCCTTTGAAAACGATCATGTCCGTTTGCCGCTTGCATCGTTGAAATATTCCTCTTCCGCAGTGGCCGTCTTCAAAGTGGTCCCCAGCAGGGCGTCGGAGTCGACGCGAATGGTGACTCGGATCGAACTCGGAACTGAAGCAAGTATGTCGTTGTTTGGAAGCCGGGCCGATGGACGCGGTTCGTCAGTGACAACTGTCAGTGACTAAGCTGTTTTGGTACGCGTTCAGTCACACTCGCAACTCAAACTCAGTATAGAATAGAAATTGCAGTCATAAGAATTGTATTAATGAATTTTAATGACGCCAAGAGACATTAATCCGAGCTGATAAGCGCATGCACAAATGATTTCTGGACGTAAACGCAATTGTTGAGACGACAGACGATCAAGGGCAGATGTTAGAAAATATTTTTCCCAAGTATGAAGAAAAATAAATATTGAGACCCGTAGGTCTACCACTCCGGGAAAGC
>QDKV01005112.1_pt1 | contig 27827 bp, 29 predicted proteins | sample 1861101 | NCBI WGS metagenome assembly QDKV01 (sample SAMN04275158, study PRJNA302643) | Fungus metagenome, whole genome shotgun sequencing project. | isolation source: fruitbody | host: Mallocybe terrigena | place: Sweden | collected 2013 | reverse complement strand
AATCTGTTGGATATCAATTCTATGATTGACGTCCTTACGCTTTGCAACTACTGCATCCTCTCTAATGTTCTCGACTTTCGTACGTATGGCTTCCCGGGGGTTGGCGAAACTGATACCCCGAGTCTACGTGATCGCAGTCAACGCGACCTTTGGGATCGCAATTCTCTCTCCCAAGTCGACTGGCAGTATTTCATTTACGTCCGTGGGTTAGCCATTAATTTCATTAGATGGCTAAGTTGCAACTTTGATGCAACGTCATCCCAAGCCATGAGGCCCATCCTATCTTTCGAGAAGGATTTCTGTGGGAACTACATCTTGAATCAGGCATGTGCAATCCTGAATTACAAGAAACTGGCTGAGGCGGAGCATCTGGCGACAATCCCCTGGTGTAAGTTCAAGGACATCGAGCGGCAACTTCAATATGTGTTTAGTCGGGGCGATGATGATGAAGAAGAACCTTGGTTTGGTGACTGGTTGGCCCGAAAGGAGGGTTACCAAAACTACAGCTCCCTCTCCTTTGGGGACACATCATACACCATCTCCCATAAAGAGACACCTCATCAATTCACAGGTAGGACTCTCAGACCTGTTTGCTGCACATTCTAACCTAACTTATGCAGAAATTCCGCCTGAGTCCCTTGGTGTCACTCTTGGAGACAAGAAATTCAAGACAGGTTATGCGAAGGGATTTCCATCCTCAAAACCGATGCAGGTTTCTGACGAGGATTCCGGAAGTTCGGAGTCCGAGGAAGAATTGTCCAGTGATGAGGAGTTTCCTCCTCAAAAACGGAAGCGCGTTTAAGAATAGTTGCCCTTTTTCTTTCGTTATTATCAATGTTTTTGCCAGCCTGTTTTTTTATCTCGTGCTTATAACATGCCGTCTAATCCTGTAAACTGAATATAAATATTTGTACGCCTCCCGACATCTGGGGAAGTCAGTGGAGTAACGCAGCGAAGTGAGATAATGAGATAGCGAAGTGAGGTAGCGCAGTGAGGTAGCGATGAAGTAGCGAAGTGAAGTAGCGAAGTGAAGTAGCGAAGTGGGCAAACTGTAGCGAAGTAGCGAAGTAGCTAATGCTAGTCAAGTAGAACCAACACTCTGTTCTACTTGACTAGCACCCTTCTGTGTAGAAGTAAGTTATACATACGAGACGTACGGCAGCAAGTCGATTGAATCAGCTGTTCGTTAAGATTTTTATCTTTCCATACGTATTAAAATAGGGTGCTTACCTCCCATGTTCTAGTACCTTGTTACAAGGGATGTGCAGGCCCGTAAAAACCCAGCTTCTAGGATCTGCTCAATACTACCTAAAAGTATATATTCTGATTATTTCAGTCCACTCAAAATCAAGATTTTAATTGCAATGTATATAGCAGAATTTACCCCAAGCGTCCTTTGCGTAGGCCTCTGCATCTTGCTAATTTTTGAAGGCATTTTCATTCAGGCCCACTGGGCTTCCACAATATCATACGGTCCGGACTTTCCGAGTCCCCCGCACACGAGCAACACGGTCCGGGATTTCGGGGTACCCATGTATGCATAATACAGGAAATCTTCACAGTGCCAGACCATTTTAAAATACCTAAAAATTCATTGAAATTACACTTCTTTTATAAAAGCCAGTTTTAATAAAATTTGGAGAGAGCAGAAAACCCTGTTCATTTGGACGCAAATCATGCACACCTTTCCCATACATAAAACTCAAGCTGATCTTCCACTGCCCAGTCCAGAGTCTAAAACTCATCAGTCTCATGCGATACCTCGGGCTACATCACACGCGCTCGCCTTGTGAATTGCACACATGTGACCTAGCGCGAGGTAGCACGTATGTGACAGTGTGACATACCGCGTTCCTAAACGAGGCCACGAGGCACCGTCGCCTTCACTTACACATACATTATGTCTGCAACAAGAAGCTATAGGGTTTGCCTCCACAGTTGCCACCAGTCTGATCCCAAAAAAAGGAGAACCCATGCAGGATTGTGGGGTGTGGAGATCTATTTGATGTAAATCTTGTCCCGTAAAATCTTAAATGGATTAACGTAGCAACTCATCAGAGAATCGAATGGAAAGGCACACCACCTCAAAAGACACACGTGTTCAGAAACTCCACAACCGTGCACTAATCCTAACTTCAAATCCCGACATCTTGAAGAAGACGAATGGGTTAAATTCGGGGGCGTGCTCTACGAATCGCGAGGTGGAACCAGAAAAAATGATGTCTTGGAAAGGTATAAAATTGCCTGGACAAAACTTCACAATTCTCCACCACCACTTGCTAATGGATCGCCGGTCAATTTTTTGCCGAATCCCGCGTATACCCTTTCCAAACACATTCCATGGTTTGACCAAGCCAGTTTTCTGCCAGAAAACGAGCAACAGGCAGGCTCTTCTACCGTACATCAGGAACAGCGGGCAGATCCCCAGCCTTCTTCTTCCTCTGTGGAGGGTCTATCCTCACCTCTGGGTTTACCTCGTTCGATGCATGACGTTCTAGTTTCCAGCAGGACGAAGATCACTCTAGAAGGTTCTTTTCCACATATTATCGGAGGTTTAAACGACGGGCATACAGAATACTTGAAAAAGAAAAATACGGAGAAGCTTGGGATTGGGGCTGTGTTCATTCTCGATCCAAAATTCAAGGTAGACACAATGGAACCAAATGCATACTTCGCACCAGTTGTGACACACCCAAAAGATGCGGAGGCTGTAGCGCGGGAAATGGGAGGGTGTATCCCTTTGTCTAAGGACCAGAAAGGGTGCCAGTATCCCCAGAACCGCTATTTGTGCATGTCTTGGGTACGTATTTCTACTGATTCTTTTATATTCTATTTTATTAAACTTATAATTACAATTGCAGCTCCACCTTGCATTCGAATTGATCGAGATGTCTGAATTAGTTCAGCTGAGTTATATGAATTGGGAGAGGTACAGAAACGCCACATTGGAGAGGAGAGGGAAAGACTGGGATATTCTGAGAGAAGCGGATCTCATTATTGGAGGTTTAAATTTCTCCATGAATTTTATGTGGGTCACAATTTTTCTTTTGAGGAAATTTGATTTATGGAGGTTTCATTAGGGAAACTGCCCAGGCATTTGGCCTTACTACACGGCAAACTTTACGGCACTGGGATAGTATTGGAATTTTGTGCTGCGGCAAGGCCTTGATGTGGCCGGACCCTCGAGATCTCATTTTGACTGGGTCTAAACTATACATGAACCACATAGTAACGGAGGCAGCCCGTGCACTTGGCCAATCCCAACCCGTCATCGCAGTTTGCGACGACCCAACGGTCAACCTGGTCCAAGACATTATAGATGGTAAAATCAACGGAGTCCTGAAACGCGAATACAGCAGCAACACTACCCATGTATATTCAAAACACACAAAAAACGCTGTGACAAACTTCCGGAAGGCAATGGAGGATCAAAGGAAGTTTTGGTGTTGGGACAAGCGAAAAATATATGAAAACCCCAAGTGGTTTATACAACCATATATACCCTCACTCATCTATCTGGGCGAAATCCGTGCATACATTGTCAACGGAATCTTAATCAACATAATTACATCAACTCCAGACTTAGACTCCGGTCTGCTCGATGTGACTCAAGTTGTTCAAATTCGACCTCTGTGCAATATACGGTATAACTATTTGTCATCTCTATCTTCTACTTGGGATCACTAACATGATTATTTCCAGGCTCACAGAGGAGGACGTGCAATCTGGGGATAGGACTTGGCTTACAGCCCCTGAGCTTAGTCCACTCGAGATTGACTCCGACAACTGTTTCCAAAAGTACGCACTGGAAATGCTGGGAAAACTAGTTGTTGCAGACGAGTTCCGGAGCAAGAGACGATCTCAATTGCGGATTTTCTGTCGCTTAGATGTCGGAGTCTTCAAGAGTCAAAATACTGGAAAGTTCCAATATATGGTGAATGAGATCACTCCGTGCCATACGACGGGGCTCTTTATGGCCTGGGATCAAATTGGCCGGATGGAGATATTTTTTCAGGAAATGGCTAAAATATTGCATTTTCTGGCATCTGAGCGTAAGCGCTTCTTTCTTAAATCTTTGTCTTCCGCAGTGTCTTCAGGACTTCCAGTTTGATTATTCCCATACTCGTATCTGGTTCTTGTTTATCGGCTGAATAGTTTGTTATAGCAATGTTGATTCATTTGCCTTTGGATGGGAAACTTATACTTTGGTGCGTGAAATCTTTTGGTGGTGAAATATTTGCCAACCAAAGTATAAGTTTCCTGCCCAAAAAAAAATCTGTACAAATGAAGAAGTTTGCCGCACAATGTTACCAAAATAATTCTGTGAACAGAACCGTTGAACTCCAACGAATGTTGATGCATGCGCGGAAATCAAAATCAAGGTTTCATTGGCAATTTATATGTCAGAATTTGAGTTTCCGCCGCATTTATTTTTGGATAATTCGGCCAAGCCTACCAGAATTTGAAAAAAAGCTGAGTTTCTAATGTGGGATGAGTTTCGGCTTTACTTTCCCTATTTCAGTGTATTTTTGTCCTAGTTGGATTATTGTCAATAGAACAATAACCCTGCATTTCTTTTGTCATGTGCATGACGTGTGGGGCTGCTCAGTGTAGAAATATGCTATCTCAACACTTCTCAATTGATATCACAAATCAGGTGGTAATTTCATCTCCAGCTAAAGCCTAATATTCATCCATTTGAAGCTGATGCCATGAGTACAGATTTTGGAATAACTGACACCCTTGTCCATTGCGCACTCATCAAATTGCGCTTTATGAATCCCATGGTCATTTCTGGACAAATTTTTGTGAAGTCGCTTGAAGTTGTGCCATGGTAGTCTGTGGCTGCATTCCAAATCCATCGAGTGTCCGTCTCAAGTTCAACCAGCACCTTATGTGACATATACACAAAATTATAGGTGTTTCGATCCAACTAAAATTTGGGTATTCACAAAATATTAATTTTATAAACAATAATCAACTTACTTCAGGTGGACGATTAATTACTCGTCCGGTTGAGGGTGTAACATCTGCATCTAAGTGAGTTGATGCAGAATACCCAAAAGCTACAAATGTCGACAGTCTCGGAGAACCAAGATCATTAATAAGATTGCCACGTTTAGCAGGTTCCTATGCCATGTAAGTTGTATGGGGATTTTAGACTTTGTAATCACATACGACAAATTTTGATGCTAATTCAGGAATGAACCCTTGTAGAAAAGCATGGCTTCGAGCCTCAAGCACTTCAATTGCAGATTAAATAATGAAAAATTGTACCTATATGAAGAACAACAACTTATCAGGCTCAACCTCACCAAATTCAATTCTGTCTGGCATTTCATCCTCTTCATTTAGGCTGGGTCCCACCTTGAACACTTCAGTAAATATTTAAAAGTAGACTACTTCACTCACTCTACATTTGTAGGGCTTACCAAAAACAGAATGCATACCAGGTCCTTTAGCCATTTTCCCTTCTGTCCGCAGACGCTGGCGATTGAGAAGTGAATTGTGCCTAAAGATGTTCACTAGTATACTCCAAATGCTAAACAACAAAAAGAAATTACGCAGTTAAGTACTGAATTACGTCGAGCTCTATCTGGTGGAGCTCATGCAACTCCTCCAGATCAAAATCGGTCTCATTGGGAAAGAGTTTCGACGAGTTATATATTGTCGATCCAAACTGCGAAATCTGATTAGAAAAAGTATAAAATCGATCGAACAAGGGTAAAACTCACAATTTTTTCCTTTGTTGGTGTGTTGTCCAATTGGTTGTCCTTTGTCCAGAAGATAATCGGATAAGCCTGACCATCAGTTGGAGCACACACGCGATGAACGGCCTCCTCAAGTACAATGTAATTGGGACCTTCAAGTTTGGGGTCCAAATCTGAAATTTGCCCATTCTCCAGCCCATGAGCAGCAGATGATTTCAATTCTACCATGGACTTCTTCTCAAGTAGAACTAATTCATTCAATGGGGCCCTCAAGAGATAACTTACATCAATAAGTCCAATATTTTAAGTAAGGAGACGTTACCGTTCCACTCCTATGAAAATTGCATTCTTGCGTGCAGTCTTTCCAGCAGAGAAATACATATTGAGGTATTTGCGAAGCTTGCACGCTTTTTGTCTGGACGCCTTGAGTCCATCAGATATCTCAAATCCTTCACCCCCGTTGAGGAAACGTTCGTAGACAGCCCATTGAAAATTCTGACAAATTTTGGTTTTTAATAAAATGAATTTGCAAGGAAATTCTTACCTCAGCCTTTAACTCGACCTGAAGCTGATCCAATTTTCTTAATAAGGCAGAATTGATGGGTTTTGCATTCATCTGGATGTTGATAACCAGACCCAGATTGTGCTTGAGCAGCTCCGTGAAGGAATGTGGACTTGCAAGTCGATAGCTACCTTCCAAAATTGATTCCTGCATGTTAATTGGTGGCCACTCATCTGAAATTCGGCTGATCAAAAGCCTAATGGGTTCATTCAGATGGGTAGTCTTTACTGATTTGGGGTTTTCTGGATATCGAGCTGCATCGAATTAACTAGCACATACAAGCACTTGTGATTTGAAAACCTACCTGCCAATTGTGGCAATGTCTCAGTTGGAGACAGACGATAGGAGTTCGTGGTATCACGCGTCCAGAACATAATTTCTTTCGAATCGACAGGGTTTGTCAAAGGAGGGTTCTGTGAGATGATAATCTAATCATGATTAAACTTAAAATTCTGAACTCAGAATTTGTCATGTGTTTATTATCAAGCATGTTCGTGTGAATTGTTTTGCAAAATAGGCTATTGAAATTCGTATCTGCAAATTCGCCCTGCAAATTTACGGCTATCCGTTTTCCAGCATTCTTTTTTCACGATGTCACACACGTGCTTGATCTCTTTCCATTTGTTGGATTTTGGACTGATAATAAATACCACCTGATCACTCGCTGAGGGATATATGGTTTTGGAAAATGTAAAGTTCTGAGAGATTTGGAGCTTGAGAACTCAAACGAGCCACAACTTTGTCAACCAGCAACTCAGCAGATTGAAAGATATGACATCTCCTGCCATCCCATAATTTGATTGTGTCACCCTTTGCCAAAGAAAAAGGCCAGTATTTGGATCATGGAATCCCTGGTCAGGTATACTAACTACTACAAATCCCAGTTCAAGGTAGTAAATCTACAATAAAATCTATATTGCTGTATTCCACCGTAACCTACTTTCATAAAGTTCAAGCACCATCATTTTTCTCAGAATTTTCATATCAGCTGAAGTCCATTTTGGAATAGCGACACCAAGGCATTCAAATTTTATAAATTGACAGCAGAAGGCTCCACAGTCAACACCATTTGCCTGGAAAGGAAGGTCTTTGTTGACTGTCATCTTCCAGCCAGAAGAGAAAAGCAGGCATTCCGATAGTGTCTGTTTTCCTTTCAGCATTAGAAGTCTTTACAGTATGTGCTGCAAACCATACCTTGAATATTTTCTGATTTCCATCTGGGCCTGTGTGCAAGGGAAGACTGTCCATTATTTCCACTGTCTTGGTGGGCGGCAAAATTTTGACTAAAAGCCAATGGTCCTTGTTCCAATGAACTGGCATGAGAACCTTATCCCAAGATGAGATCATCTCAGATATACTGCCAGGGTCTCCCTTGTATGATAGCTTTTATACCAGTCAGTAGTGAAAAGGCAAGAAATTTAAGTCCTTACAATCCTCTTTAAGGCCTGCACCCTTTTCTGTTCAAAAAGTGGTGGGAAAATGTACGTGGTGCAAACAACCGTTTTTCTTTTTGGCTTCATTAGGGCAATGTAGGCATTGATTCCTTCGTCGTCAAGCTGCTTGCCCCAGATTAGTCGCTTGTAAAATTGATAGGTCACGGGGTTTTTATTGTAGCAGCGGGATTGGTCACTTGGGCTTCTGGCTTCAGAAATGGTCCTCCAAATTTCCATGTTGGTTTCCTTGGGTAAGATAAAGATGCCCTTCAATTGAATTTCATCAACACTATGTGTCCTCAAACCATCCATACTCATAATGGCTGCCAAGCAGCCCAAGCTCCATGATCTGCCTTGCACTTCACACCAGCCAAAACTGGTATTTCCAACAATATGTGGTATGCAACGGTGCAGAACTGCCTGAAATTGTGGCTTTCTGATAATATCTTCAAATGCTACAGGTAAAATGTAAGTTCAGCTCATCTTGATAGCCATTCTTTGAACATACTGTGGTTGACTAGATAGCTTGGATAATTGAATTTTCTGAGAAGTTTCCTGTCACCATATTCATGTCCTAGGAGACATAAAGTCCTTTCTAACCATGGCTGGAGAATAGAAGGACCTGGAATGGTGGATGTAATGGGCTGAAGTTGATTATGCAATTCTTGTGTTGCTGCCTGTCTGAGCAATTTATGATACAGCATGAGGGTTACTATCCGCCTGTCTTTCTCTGCTGGTGGCAAACTTTCCCAAAATGTTGCCATTATATCAAAAATGGCCAATTCCTTGAATGCTCTGGGTCCAAGCCGATAGATGGTAATCCCTGTCAGATCCACAACAGTAATGTTAAATAATGTGTGATCGAAAAACCACGAAATAGGATCCGTCTCTATGGCTGATATCTTTGCTTTCTCCCATAGTCTTCTATCGAGGTGGTTCGGAATCATTGTTGGTGAGATTAAAGTGGCAATATTTGTAAGTGTAGTGTTTCGGCAGTCATGGGTCACATCACCGTGACACTGCCAATTAGTACCACAACATTACGGTCCCCCCTCGATTTTTGGGCTAATATGGACAATCTGTTATTCAAAATTGCCTAATGTGGATTTTAATATTACCAAATATGGTACTTTAATGAGCCCAAAAGTTCAGCAAGCCATGCTGAGTTGAATATAATGGTACAGTATGTCCCTGGTCGCATACATTTTGGCCGGTCCAGAGTGGTAGCTGCCAAAACTTTACACAGGAAAGACTTTGAGGTGGCCAAAATTTCAGGCCATGTCATGACAGAGAAAAAAGGATATTCCCTATGGCTTAACAGTTCTTTGTTAATGTCCCTTGTGTATTGGTTCATCAAACAGAAACATTTATTAATATTTAACATTCCAATTCAGAAATTTGGGAGACCTGGATTAATCCTAAGCCATCTACTGTATTTCAATTCTTATCTCCATTTCACACATTGTGCAATACAAATGAACACCAGGTCCTGGGCCATCAACCTTTAGGTAGAATTTTGTCTTGCAGTCCAGGCATTGGAAGGGGATAAAGTCAAGATGCCTATCTTGGGCAGCTTTACACAATGCCACCCTCCTTACCTGACAATTTTCCTTGCTTGTCATTAGGGCAGATAAACTGCACAATATCATAGGCCTCTTCCATATATCCATGGTTGTGTAAGAGTGACTGGGTGCCATTGCTGCTTGCTGGAACATTTCAAATATAAGCTGGCCAAGGACTTCTTTCGCTATACATGCACCATACTCCGAAGTGTAAAGAGTGGTGAGATGCTGTAAAGTCCCTCTGTTACAAATGTGAGAGCTTATATCTTCTTATGCATGATGAAGTATACAAATACTCACTGTAGCATAAGTTGGCTTTGGAATTCCCAATTTTCTGCAGTTAGATTAACTGCTAGATGAAAAGCTCTTAGATGTAATCTGGGAAGGCAACTTTTTGCTAGCTCTTTGATCTATGAAAGAATCTCAGCTTTGGTGCTTGAATTAATTGTTATTTGGAGGATACCTACCCAACCCAATGCAAGTTTTTGACTTTCCAACTCCCCCTCCAAAATTGCTACAGCAAAGTATTTTTCATTCCTTTGGTGCTCCAGCCATGACCTAGCAATGGCTTCATCTGCCTCCTCATTTGGACGAACTATTGTCACCTGTACTTCCATTAGTAGCCAGTTTGAATAATCTTCTGTTCCACCTACAAGGTTTTCGTATGTGGTAGGGTAATATCCGGTTTTCAAATTGTTAGCTATTCTTGACATAGTTGAGCCTTTGGTCATGTTGAAAATAATGATTGGAAATAGAGGAAATGCCTCTTGAAGCCTTGAAATGTCACAATGGACAACACCATTCTGGAAAGTATTCCATAAGGTGTCCTGCTAGGTGCATATATCAGGTGTACTAACCAATGGCTTGTCATCCATAAATAGTATATGCATGGGGCAGAGCCAGCCTGTAGCTGTTCTGTCACTTGGGGTAAAACAACCCCCCAAACCAACACACAAAGCCATCTTGCAGTCCTCATGGCTACATTTTTGACAAAGTGAGCCCAGTCTGCAGGCTGAGCAAATCTGATGAGGAAGTAAATCAGTTCAACAGAGACAGTTCACTGCAAAAGGGACACTTCACAGCTAGGATTTGTTGATTTTTTCTCACTTCCTTCTGAAAAGATTTCTGATCCACCATGATTGTGGGAGCTTCAAGCCAATCAATAGATAAAGAGCCAGGTTCAGGATGTGTTCCCATCCAGAATCCATCTCTTTTTGTGTCCAGGAAGTACCAAAATAAAGGCCAATCTGCAGGTCGATTTATGGTTCCCTTATTAGTGCAGCCCTGGCAGTATACAGAACCCAAAAGTTCCTTGGAGCTTCCAGATCCTTCCAGATACAAATTGGTCTTGCAGTTTGGACAATTTGAGAGACTAAGACCCCAAAGTTTCCCACCAGCTGTGTTTGTGGAAAGGTGAAAAATTGAAGGGAAGGTCCTAAATTTGCCTTGGAAGATAAGAATGATTCCTGTTTGTGAGAATAGCGGGGGAACCAAAAGTGAATCCTCGATAGCCTTTAGAATTGATTTCTTCTTCTCAGATTGATGTACCAGGCAGACTTGCACCACAAATTCAGGGATAAAGGTAGAGAGCCTTCTGGAACAGACTGAGGGATTTGTAAACCCAATGACCCATTTGATATAACCACTAGTGGTGCAGTCAGCAAGATTCTATGAATTAGAAGCTTGGATATTACTCAGTGAGATTGTCTTCATATAAATTGAGAAGCTGCTCATAGTAACCATCACCTTCTGATCCTAGAACTAGAATTCCAGTGGTAGAGGAGTCATTGATAACCAGGGAAATAAGTATTGAAGGAGTAGAGGACTGGATCTATAAGTTGTTATGAAGGAGGTAGTCTTCAATTTTTGGAAATTCACCTCTTTTTGGATTTTGAAGGCCTGAGAAGTAACAACTAAAATCTGGCGGATTGGGAACTTTCTCAGCCAATCCCTAGCTTCATCATTTATATGAGAGGAACATTGTAGTTTGTCATCAAGTTCCAGAGTTAAAAGCTAGAAAAGATAGTCAGGCAGTTCCCTGAGTGACTAGAAGCAAATTACCAGGGTTTTCTGCATTCTATAGCAGGCATATAGTCGCTCTTTTATTGACTGCCAACAATCACCTTGCTCAGGCCCCACCTTTTCACCAACAAAAATCACTGCCAGGGGACTAATTTGATATGACATTGGGCTATGAGCCTGTTTGAGTTTCTGATCCTGTACAGATACTAGGAAATCATTCTCTGTTTCACAAATGTCACAGAGTCCAGTCCTAATTGCTTGAGGACCATAGGATTCTGTCTTATTGCACCTTCGACATAGCTGTATAAAATTTATGATGGAAAAATAGGAAAAATCAGGATTCAGAAATTTGTACCTCAAAAATATTAGAGCCCACAGAATCTTGGTCATCTGAAGGGTGCAATGAACCCTAACAAAGTTTTAACCATAAGAAAATATACACACTATCATCAAACAGAGGGCAGTTTTCTAGAATATAAGGGACGTCCTCAGACGTCACCTGAACATCCTGACCATCCTGAGGGCCATTGGGAGTCACTTCTTCTGTGGCAAGAACCATCGGATCACAGTTATTATCTAAATCATTTTGTTTGGTTAGAAGAAGTTGTCAAGTAACTTCTCAATGCCACTAATCATACCTGAGTCTGGACTGTTTATGCCAATTACCAGGTCAAGCATCCTGTGTATTGAGTATTTTTGCATAGTATCTATCAATCATTCAGCTCACAATTGCACAGATGTTGAAAATGTAAACTGAATCACCTGAACCCAGGCAAGCCTCCCATTGTGTAAGAAATGTCCTGTTGGCCTTTTCTATTTCAAGACTGTCACCCCCTGGCTCAGCTTCTCCTGAGACACAGACTCCATCTTTTCCAAATAGTGCTGCTTTATGGACAGAAAATCCAATAAATAAGTCCTCAGATTAGGCAGTATAAATACCAGGCATACCAGATATCTTCTCTTTCCCCTTCCCCTTGATGTCTGACAAATTTGTATTCACAGCAGTGCTTGTAGGTAAATAATCGTCATAAACTCCTGTAATCAGTGAGATATCCATGGCTGGTTGATGGGAGTTGGTTTTGGTATAAATTCTTTCTGACGTGATGAGATCAAGAGTTAATCTGTGATGTTGACCATGACACAATTTGTCACACACTTCAATAAATGTTTCTCAGTCAGAAGATTAAAAGTGTAGTTGGATTTTAAAAAATTTATTTAGAAGTTTTTCGTACAGACTTTTCACATTTCAAATTGTTCTAATTCAAGGTGAATTTCTGACATCTGATATTTCAAAGGTCATTTTGTGACACTGTAAGTAAAAATGCAACAGCACAAACCTAACTCCAATCCCATAGAGGCCTGAAGTCTGCACGTTCTATATCTAATAATGCTTCTTTACCAGAAAAGTGATTTTCTATCTTTGAGATGGCCAGTGCTGCGAACTCTTGGCAATCCATACGAACATGCAAGGTGCCTGTGGGGAGAGTAGTGGGCATCTTGGATGTGGTGTCGATATAAATGCAGGTGACTTTTTGGAAATGAAGCATGGCCTTTGTGAAGTTGTTCATGATAGATTGTATACCTGGGATTTTTAAACTTGTGCCCAAGATAAGTAAAACATGATTCTCTTGGACCTGCTTGCAATCACTGGCAGAAATTTCCACAACTTCTTCAGCTATTGGTGACAATTCATTGAAGAGTAGGACATTGGGTCGAAGATGGCCTGGTGTCCTTGTTCGTTTTCCTGAGGCATTTCCCTTCTCTATGCAGGCTGGGCAATCAATAGATTCTCCAACCTGCAGCAATGAGAGAAAATTCTCAAGCATATATAGTGAAGCACATTTCTCACAGCGGACAGTGACAATATCCCCATGAACCAAAATGCATTTACTAGACTTTTCCACTGAAAAGATGTCAAAGCCGACCTTGGCCTCCAATCCATCAATGTTTTGTGAAAAAATTCGACGTAAAAGGCCACAGTGATCAAGAATGCTGAGCAGTTGATGCGATTTTGTTGGCCGTGCCTGAATAGCCGTCTTTGCCATGAATGCAATATATTTGCAAAATGCTCCATAGGCGGCGGGATCTCTGGAAATCTAAGGGTATGCTATAGCAGCAAGTATTCAGAGGAAAAATCAATCCAACTCACTGTTTGATAGTTAAAGAGATCCTTGACTGAAAATCCTTCAAATTTCATTCTGTGCTGACCATTTTCACTGCGGAAAGCTGGGATACCTGCACCAACAGATATACCTGCACCTATATCAATTCAACTTTAGAAAAGAGAAAGGAAGGAATGAACACATACCGACGATAGCAGTAATGCCAGATGCATTTAGAATATTATAAACAGCATCTTCTAAATTATCTGCCATGGCTCAGGCTAAGGGGTGTCATGTCACATGTCACATACTTAGTGCACATACTAATACTATTATTACTACAGCCTGGGAAATGAAGGCCACATTTTTTTGAAAAATAACCCCTGTGTTCTTGTAAATTCATTAATTTGTGGGTTAGATTAAAGAGCTACATAGAACACATTTGTATACAATTTGGTCATAAACTACCAGTTGCTCTCTGTCAACATTTCCTTCATCAGATTTCTTAATTCTGAAATGCTTCATCAATGCACATTTCCACTGGTCATTGCTCCATTCTTCATCTCCTGTGAATTTTGCTTGTGCCCTCTTACTCTTCAACAATATCCTTGCTTTAGTTACCAGTCGAATATTGCCAGCAGTGAAGTGCCTAGCTCCACCTCTCGCTGCTGGTTGGCATGCCATGTCCCTGAGAATCCTTGGCAAAGTGCTCATTCCTGGATTGTGATCTGCCTTCAAGGTTTCCTGTGATTTCCCCTCTGCAATAGGTATGCATTCCACATGGAACCACTGGCAGCACCTGTAGCAGTACCGTTGTTCCTGTTCATCAGGGTTCCAACCTTTCTTGCAGCCTGACATTGCACAGCCTAGAGTAGAGTAACCCTAAGTGTCTCATTGTCATTTAACCATTCCTCATTTTAAACAAAAACTTAACATACATTCAAAGTCAGGTCATACTCATCAAATCCTGCCCTGTAGAAGTACTCAATAATGTATGTTTGCTTTTCTAACAGTGTACCTTAAAGGAATAACCATTAATAACATTGTAAGTTCCAAACCTGAAATTATAAAATCTACTGACCACTTTCTTGTGTACCACTTGGGTCAACATGCAATTTGACTATATCAGCAGCATCTATTAAGAACATGCATTCATCTATCACATCTGTATTGATTTGACACCACTGACCAGACAAACATGCAATCGAGTTTATATCCATATTTTTGGATGGACAAAGCTCCATGTCCCCCATTGAATCCAGTGCTCTGTGCCTCATTTAGACTGTGTCACAGTTCATTGGGCTTTCTTGGGACTCACATTCTCATACATCCTGGAACCTCCACTTCTCCATTTGAGAATTGGGCTTCTATATCACTCTTAGACCAGAACCACCGCACCAGGATAAGTGCCTCTTCATGAATATGGGGGGGCAGAAGGCGAATCCCCTCCACCATTCCCTTCCAAAGTTCATGGCGAGATAATTGCTGCCCACTCTTATTCTTGAATTTGATTTCTTCAGAAACAAAATAGTACCTTGATAAATATTTAGAATTATAGGGCATAATATAACTTGCAAAAAGCTTACGAGTGATTCAATTTTACGGTAATCTCACTCCCTGCAATATAAAAGCAATGACTATATGTACACATACCATAGGCTATGAAAGAGCAAGTACCTTGAAGGGAATGTTCATATTCTTCTAAGGGTTCAGCCAAAGGGTGACTCCAGAGACTTTCAAGTAGCCTTGTTGTTCGGTTTGACATGGTGGTTTTGCAATACAAGTGTTGTTTGAAGATGGAAAGTGCACCAGCAAATTTGATCCGGATCTAATTTTAGATTGAGAATGCCGTAAGTAGGTCTTCAGCCACAGACCTACTTACGGCATGGTATGTCCAAAATAAGTCGTATTTAAGCAAAACACTAGGCAACGGCAGTTATCTTTTGGAGTAGGAATTTGTTTGTAAGGGCAAAATAACTCCACGGTCAGCAAAGCACTGCAAGATTTCTATTCAGAATGTGTATTTATTCTATTTGCCTATAAATTACAGTAAAGTGGAGTTGTGGGCAAAGCCAAACAACACTGCAGCACATCTTATTCAGTGTATACCCCTGGGTATTTCAGAGAAAACCCACACCCATGCCCACAGAAACCCATACCCATAGGTGTGGGTATGGGTTTTGGTGGTTATGGGTATGGGTCTTCATTGTGGGTTAGATCCATGGGTTTTACTTATTTTACTACCAGGAAGGCTTTACATCTATATTCAATATAGCATGTACAAAACTACTACTTGAATAAAGTTAACAAGATGTGACAACTCCCATTTTGAGGAAGTTACAATTACCATCAAAACCCATGGCTGTGGGTATGGGTTTTGCTGGGGTACAGAATATCCATACCCCAGAGAAACCTATGGTATTCCCTATTTGTGGAGAGCTGTAGGGATATTCAGGATATGGATCAATCGGCATCCCGGACCGAGTTGCTCGCGCGCGCGAGACTCGGACAGTTCGGACCGAGTAGGTCGCAATTCCATTGTCAAGCAGATTGCAAAGGGGGATGGACACTATTCCTCTGACTCAATAGGTCGATTAGTTTTTTTGCACAGACAATTTGTATAGGCATACCAGTGGATGAAGCAAGTAGATTCTATGAATAGGTTGGGCAAGTAGCTAGTACTATTTAACCATCATGGTGACACAAACGTGAATGGCATTTGTGACCATGACACACTTGTGACCATAAACAACTGTTCTACTGACACCTCCATGAATCATAAGGACATCCATCTCTGGTGCCAAAGAGTACAAGAAAATTCTTCAGAATTAGAAATAGGTGTTGGTATTCCAAGCTTACAGGAGCAGGTACATTGCAATATAATTTAAAGAAGTCCACAATCAAACATTGTTATTCTAGTGTGATTCTTGTCCTGACATATCCACAGAGAGCGGAGATTTAAGCGGTAGAGAGCTGGTAATTTGTGAATTCTCTTGCAAACAGTACAACCTTGATGCGGATCTTTTTGAAAAGAGTGACTCCTATCCCAAAATCCCATTTTCAGAGAAGAATACCTGTAATGGAAGTGACAGATGGCTGGTAAGTTTGTGATTTATTCTGGTAAAAAATGGAGTGGAATCTCAACTTCTTCTTTTTAGAGTGACTTCTATCCAGAAATACAGTTATCAGAGAGAAGTAAGTCTGAGAAGAGACAGCTGGTAAGCTCACCATCAATCATCCTAAGAATAAGACTAACCTTGGGTCTCAGATTGATTACTATCCTGATGTCCCATGGGAAAATGGTGTTATTCAATCCCCAATGGTAATACCTGGTTGTTTGGGAAAAAGACAAAACTGATTATTTATTGTCAAGACTGATGTTTACCCAGATGAAGGTAGCAGTAAATGCAGGGGACTAGTATGTTGATAAAATAGGTCTTTGATTTTGTCTGACTTGTTTGGTCAAGAGCAGCACCTATCCTCAGATTCCAAGTGAGAAGGAACTGAGTATCACCAGTGTTATGAGAAACCAAAGTGCTAAGCGATATCAAGTGAGCTCAGACAATTATTCCCTGACCAATGTTGCTTAATTTGCATAGAATCACACAGATAGCTATAGACCACAGAAGAGAAAGGTATTGATGCGTGATTATAAATTATTATGGCTAAGGCTCTGATTTCTTGTTTAACTCTTTCGAAGAGACGTGACACTGCTACTACATCTTCCGCATCTGGAAATTCTTCAGAATCATCTTACTGTCCATCACTTCCTGCTCCACCTGCAGGAGTGAGACCGTCATCAAAAGGTGCATCAGGAACAGACTTAATCATAACACATGACAGTAGCCTCTTCCGGACAGGTCAGTGGTTTGGGATAAATTCTGCAGACTTTTCTATAACTATTCTACCTAGTGGAGATCCTTGGAGATCCATGGCACTGGGGGAGGGCATGGACAAGCCTCAGGAAATTGAGTGTCTCTTACACAATTGCTGAGGAACTCCAAGTTCTTGATTTTTACTTTCTCTCCAAATGTCTTCAAGAAAAGGAAAGAAGGCCTCTGCGCGACCTTCCAATGCTCTACCTTGATCAGCGAAATATTGAAATCCTTGGGGCTGGAGGGATTGCAAATGTCCCATTTTATGATGATACTTTCCAGCAGCCTCTTGTTTTCCTTATAGTGGACTCATGCAGGAATTTTGAACACCCTGTTTTCATGTTGATCAACATCTATACCGTTGAGGCTTTCCTCATAACTGTCACTGGTGCCAATCAGGAGCAGCCAGTATCAGAGGAGCACTGGTTCCAATACATCTGGAGAGGTGTTGCTGGGCTCTTACGGCAACCCCAAAATAATGCTCGACGTCCCATGATTTTCTATAGTAACTGGGTGGAAGTGGGTGGTCTGTTATTGATCTGAGGTCAACTTAACTGGCTCATTGTGCTTACAGAAACCTTGTGACCTTGGCCAACTTGTCATGTCATTCTTCAATTCTGTTCTCACTCAACAGTGGACATGGCAGAAGGATGGCAGTGGAAATATTGTTTCCCCTTCATTCCAATGTGGCTTTCAAGTTCGTCATGATCTATTTTTCACTACGGTGCAAAGGTGCAAAGAGTATAGCGATCATTGGACACAGTTGCACTCCCAATATGATGCTTGGGATCCCATTGGGGAAAGTCTTGTCCATGAGGTCCGAACTGGGCTTCTGAAATTCTCCTGGGTCACACATGAAGGAATCAGGCAGACCAAACTACTACAGTCGTGTCGGTCATGTGCAACCCATTCCTCTCAAACTTGCCCAGATGCCATACTTGATTTGGAGGGGTTAGACTTAGAGGAGAAAAGCGATGACCAGTCTGGGATTGCCCAAGTCCAAGATTTTATGCTTGACTGCAGCCGCCTCCCTAGAAGCCCTGAACCAGGATCTAGCAAAGCCAATTCAGAAACACATCTACAAGGCCTATCCACAGCCGCAACCTTCAACCCATTTGATCCCACATTTGATGATTATGCTTCTTCTCCTCTACCATTACAGGAATCCAGAAACATGGTTGGAACGTACACTTTTACCATTGATGGAGTGGCCTTGGTCCCTGATACTTGGTTTCAATGGAGGGACAGAGGCCTGAGATTGCCTCATGTGATACCTTCTTCCGAACCATAAAAACTGCTGAAGCAATCCGAAGCCTCGAATCCAGTCTCGTCTTTGCAAATATTTCTCACCGAAAAATGGAACCTCATGGCCTTTCTAACTCAGATTCATGGAACTTTTCAGCAGTCCAGTTGCTTGATGAAGCTGGCAATAGACCTGGGAGCAGACAAAGTAAACGTGTGCTGATCACTGGCCGAGCAGACTCGCAGGAAGACTCACGATACCTGGTCCTCAACCTTGAGAAGGATGGAGTCAATGTTCCATTACCAGACATTAGCATTTCTGTGGACCTAGATAGCCTAATCTGGGTTACAACATTGTCTGGGTTCCGAGCTGCTTCGATAAATATCCACTTGGCACCATTAATTCCCCTCCAGACTGCAATTTCAAACAACAATTTCATTTACGTCACCCTTTTGGATCCTCCACAGAACCAGGACGAACTTCACAATCCCCACATTCGCACACACCAAACCGTTCCACTAAGTCGCATACCTCACCTCGAGTTTGGGTTTTGTGGATCTGGCGAGAGAAGGATAAATTTGCTGGTATTCTTTCCCCGTATGATTCACAAGCCTCCGAATGCTCGGCGTTACGCGACCTTGCTACCACCTTGCGTACAGGACTTGTGGTATGACCAGGTTGTCATCCCATCATGCATTGCTGTTCTCAAGGATTATCCTGGACTTTCGGAATATCTTCCTCCATCCTTGCATGAGATGAGAAGGCAACTGAATCACAGGTCAAAGACTATTTTTCTTGCAAACCCAAATAACATCATGGATGAAATCCAAAGGCGCATTCACACAGCAGGCGAACTGCTCTCCAGCTTTGGCTCACTTTTTTTGGTGGCAGATGGTCGTGGAATGAAATTTGCCACAAAGCAATGCATAGCATCACACACAGAGCAAGATACCATAGGCCCGTCATTCGAACAAATCAAGACCACCTTCCCTGAACTCGATTGGACAAGAATGCTTGACCGACAATTTGGTGAACTATATCTGGATGTTGGAATATCTTATCACACAAACTATAATCCATCACTCACAGGTCTCTGGAGGATCCCTCACCTGCAAAAATCTTTCGAAGCTTTGGAGAGTCGATCGCCAACCATTCATCCTTTAGGAACACTAGGATTCTATGGAGGCCTTAAAGCAGAAATGAAGTCAAAATCTAAACAGGATAATCATATTGCCAGTCGAATAAGCTATTGCCTAGCATTCGAAACAATCAGGGCACCCGGAACTAAAGAATACCTTTGTTCCAATAAGGATATAATCGAACGTTCTCAGAAATTCGTGGCCTCTGTTCAAAACTGGTCAGCCCTTTTTTTATCTGCACAGTCAAGATCTTTCGGTGTGCGGGATGAGATTCGAGGCCTTGGGTCTTTGATCCTCAACTTTCTACCCAAGTCTGTTGAAAAGGTTTGTTGTTTTTCTGAATAATTCACATTGGCCACAGCTTATGCTTGGTATAGGCCCAATCCATATTATCTTCTAGTGACCCAATTCTTTGGATCCCGTCCTCAACGTTCTTTCGTCTAATTCTAAGACGGCTCCTAGACTTAGAAAGCCTCCACGAGGACTGCTTCAATGCCAGAGTTCCAAGCTATAGGATTATGTCCTTGATTCTGGGGCATCTCATGCGATACGTTATCGTAACTCCTTTCGTCAAGGAAATCGATCTTTCAACAGCGATGCGCGAGTTACGTTTTGAAGGGGTCATGCGTACTTTTGGGATTTTCTACATGGATATCTCATTAACCAACCTAACTTGTGCCGAAATCCCAGAAGAGGACTCTGCACTCCTGGTCCATATGTACAAGGTCCCCTTTCTTCAAGTCGCAGGCTCATCCAATAAAAATACAGCTAGACTTGCACTAATCCCAAGTCAGCTATCATTTCAACATCCTTGGGGCAGTTCCATCGACATATTACAGCTCCAAGACCTTATAGACACATGTCCATCCCAATTCCTCAAATCCCCAACCTTTTTATCAGAAATGGATATGCAACACCCCGATTCTGCAGGAATTTTTCAATATTTTTCCAAGGACATCTGGAATCTGGCTGGTGACTTCTTTCATGGAACCACTTCCAACCTCAACACATCCAACCTCAGTGCCGCAATGGAAGTATGGACGATACAAAATCTGCAGGCTCATTGCCATCAGATTTCACTACAGCCTTCATTTGATGCTATAGAGGTGGAGGGGAACCTTCCCAAAACATCTTTTCTAGGACGTAGGGTTCACTTTTTCCCAGATGAAGATGAGGCAGACACTCATCCATGTGGTGCATACTTGCAATCCGAAACGAGCTATCTCTCAATATATTACAGGGCATCTAAACAAAGTGAAGATTCTCATGCAAAAATAGATGAAGATCTTGATAAAATATTCTCTTTATTGGAATGCCTGCCTGCATCCAAAAAGGAGAAGAACAAGATTGTAATCTGGAGGGTAGAGCAAGATCTTCTTCAATTCATTGTTAATTCTTCACTATACCGTGTCAAATGTGTCACTGGCCGAAAAATTTTCACTCATCGGGCACAACTCACTCAAACCATGCTAAAGAAAAAGCTTAATCCTAGACTGTGGGTATCATTTAAATCTTCATATTTGACTACTAAAAATGATTTCAAGAGGACGAACAAAAAAGATACAAAATGTTGGAAAAGCAAAACAGATTCAAATGCGATGGCCCTTGTCAAAAAGAAAAAAGACCAAAATTCGCAAAATATAATCCAAGCAAGAGTGAATACACCAATTAAAACTACTATTCTATCATACCTGACATTTTCACATACAGATCAGGCCATTGGGACAGACTCACTGATGATCCACTGGAACAGTACTTTTCAATTATTATGGGCATAAAGCTTCTGGGAATGTGTATAATTAATTGTCTTTTAACTGGGTCTTAATATAAAAACAAGCTGGTGAAATAATTTTTGACTGCATGCCATAAAGGGGTCTGTAGCAGCAGATCCAGTTATGGCATAACATCTATTTTGACTGCATGCCGTAAAGGGGTCTGTAGTGGGAGATGTCGTTACGGCATAATATCTATTTTTAACTTCATCCCTTGAAATTCACGTGTTCACATTTAATTTCCACGACACTAATTTGTTCACATCCACAAGCTGAATTATTCCCCTCAAGTTTATCCAAATGCTTACCAACTTCCGCTACAAATCTCCCTTTCAAAGTATTGTCTGGAAGAGTCAGCTATTTCATGGAGATGAGAAACAGGAGGCAAAGCGTTTCCAACTCCTCAGTCAATGTTCCTCTCAATTCTCGGTATACTTTCACCAGAAAGTTATTATGGTAGTCTTATTCTAACACATTTTTAGCCACTTTTGAAAACCTTGACAATACTCCCTGGTAAAGTGTCCAACCAGGAAATGACAACCTCTGCTGAGCAATGGATTGCTGACTGGAGCAACAATATACTTGAGTCAAAGCCAATACCCTACCAGGCTTTTGAGACTCTAGCCTTGCATGGGATTGTTGACACTGCTATGTCCTTATTTGAAACTGATGCAGTGACTAGCAGTTCCAGCATACCAACAGCAATTCATGTATCAGACTCTGAAGAAATTACAGAAGCAAGAGCAACCCTCTTTTCTGACATCTTCAAGGGCAGAGATGGCTGGGGAGTCTCAACAGTCTTGCATTCCATAAGATCAGATATAACAAAGTGTATTGAACAGTCTGTGTTGGATTCCAATAGTGGCGGTGGAGTTGCATCACAGTCAGGTCTACAGGCAGCATCAAAGCTTGCCCTCTCTGCTCTTCACAACAAAACCAAGTCAGAAGGTTTTAATGCTCTATTCAACATTGAAATGACTGCAGCCCTCTTGAAATACATCCTTACCAAGGTATGTGATGATGTTTTCAGAATCAAGTGACCTATATTGAATATTTCAATATCTTAGGGATTGATTGAACTTCCAAGTAAGGGTGACATAGTGAAAGATCTTGGTTTAGGGTATGTGTCAAACATATAGAGGTGTAGAATCTTATTTCATTTCAATCCACTAGAAATATTCATCACACACGAAATGTTTTGATTACACCACTCTTGCTAGCGTTAACTATATCCCCTCTTGTCCTACTTGTTGGATCTTTGAATCCTTCTGCCAAAATATCCCGTGACGTCATTTTTAAGGTTAGTCTGGTCAATACTAGTGAGTGATTATGATTTAATTCCTACAGGTTTGGATCTCCAATCCTGTGCTATCAAGTCCGTTACTTCTTCAACTGGAGAAACAATTATGGAGTGGTATCTTTGAAATGGTTCTGAATAACAAACCCACATTTGTTGCAATGCAGTCACTATTTCACCATCCTGTATATGCCAAATGTGCAGGACAACCCCAACCCTTCTTCTTGTTGCCATCAAACAAAAAACAGCGAGTCATTCAAGGTACGAAGGCTTGAAATCAGGAATTGAAGAAATAAGAAATTGAAATCCTTTTATATCTTATAGCCTCAATTCCAAAGAGGAAAAGAAATGATAATAGCTCACCATCAGTATCCTCCAGCAAAAAATCCAGGCTTGATTTTGCCACTGGTAAAGTTGAATTTATGATTATCACAGGAGTTGGAACTAACTGTCTGTACAGAACCAAACTTTAGCACTGCAGGTTAAATTGCATTTTGATGTTATGGTCACCATCATAATGACTGACCATAATAATTCTAGATTCTATGGTTTCTACCTCTGGAAAACAAGTGAAGAGGATATTATCAACTCCCATCAATAGGAAAGCTCAGAATGCAGATCAAGAAGATGTTAAGAGGAGAAGGAAGCAAAAGCTTATACAAAAAGGTGTCGTTGCTGATCAGTCCAAATCTGACCATATTTTAATTTAAACCTATCCACTAGCTCCTTCACCAGCCCTTAGTGATGACTCAGATTCTGATGAGCAGCACACCTTTGGTGAGTGAATTATCATGTAAATGGTTTATATATCTAAATATTATAATATTTTCAAGCTGCGTCACTGAAAGATGCCTTGCAACGACAGTCAAATCAAGACAGCAACTTGGAGTCTGATTTTGAAGGTAAGAGCTATGTTGCTTTAGCCTGAAAGAGAAATGACTCCTAGGTATGACTAGTAGATAATACACCAAGAGAGGGCTATGAAGAAGAATCACAGGTTGAGCCTGAGCAGTTTGTAAATAATGATGGAAGGAGTGTGACCACATTGGACACTTCGGTTAATAGGGGTGATGAGCAAGAACCTTGTATTGGGTTTGAGAATCATAACAAAGCCAGTAAGACCATACATCCTTCTTTCAAAACGGCTAATTGATTCTCTCTCTGAAATAGACCCTTCATCAAGCCAAAGCAATGAACTGACTGAGACCTGTAGTATGCCAGTGGATGGTAAGACTGCACCAGCATGACCCATGTTGTTTCTATAACTAAATTAATTTGCCTTTACTACTAGATGTCTGCCAAAGTAATGATGAACAGGCTCAGGCTCTGATTGAGGACTATAATATGGAGGGTAAGACTTGGACTTCAATGGTCTGACCATTGTTTCCACAAGAAGTTAAATTTCCCTTACTACTAGATGATTCAGCTAGTAGGGATAACAGGCAAGAGCTGCCTGTTGTCATTGAGAATCCTGATGAAAGGAGTAAGACCACTATCCTTCTCTCAAAACTGCTAATTGATTCTTTCTGAATAGAATGTTTACAAAGCCAAAATAATGCCCAACCATATATTGAGGACTATAATATGGAGGGTGAGCCTGGAGTAGCCTGAATGTTATTTCTACAAGTAAATTAACTCTCTCTGACCACTAGACAATTCAGCATATAATGATGAACAAGATCAACAGACTCAGTCTGTTGACAATGAGGACTGCGATATGGAGGGTAAATCAGTGTAATTATCATCTCCTAGATGTCATTTAATTACCTCTTAATAGGCCCTTTTTCAAGCCAGAGGAATGACCAACAGGCCCAGTATTTTGAAGAATATACTGTGAGGGGTAATACACCCACATTACTATCATTTCCAATTAATTATGGTAACATTAAGATCTTAAAGATTTCAATTAATTCTTGCTGACTACCTACCTCTTTATTTAGATAGTGCAGAGCTTCAACTGTCTAGTGACGTTGAACAGCCAGAGCCCAATGTTTTGTCTCCATTGACTCCCACATTGGTGCTGACCAAACCCATTGACAATGCTTCACTTGGCATTGGAAACAACATGCTTCTCAAGCTTAAAAATGAGGAGCAAGGATGCAGGAATCAGCTTGCCCCTTATTTGAATGGAATGGTTGTCAACTTTGTTTACCAACATCAGCCGAATTCAATCAATTTCCCCCCAATGTCTGTGCCAGAGAGCTACCTGCCAGTGAGTCTGGTACAAATTTAAAATTACTACATTATCTCACAAGTGATATTTAATACAAGTGATTATCCAGAAGTTATCCCATATCATTTCATGGTCTAGGTTTCAAGGAGGATTTGCCATATATCACTGTATCTCATGTAAGCTGCCTTATTTCTTTAGAGCCATACTCACACTACATGACAGTCACAAGATGGCATAAAGCATATCTATGCCTTGCATGAGGTGTCATTCCGTCAACCTCTATTGCCACCATCTGAAGAATCAAATATATTGGTGATCAAAATAATGGATTGGGAAAATATGACTTCTCTTGAGCAACTGAGGTGTTTTAGGAAAGATAAAGCAATTCTCATCCTAGAACAAAATCACCTTTCACCTCAGTTCTCAAGTTCAGAGCTTGTAAAAATTTCTCCTAGTTTATCAAGGCAGATAAATGTCCAAAGTAAGTCAATATTAATTTTTGTTCTATATCAGACAGGCTTACAGTAATCACACAATTAGCTGAATCATCTGAGTTTGGTCAGGATCAAACTTTCAAAGCAGATTTAAAAAGTATACTGCATCATGCCACAATCTCAAATGGCTTAATAGCCCAGTGCTCTGATATTCCAGTAATGACTGTGATACTAGGGCAGAAGCAATTTTCCACAGATAGGGTTGCATTTTATACCACAGTTGGCCAACCCTTCTGTGGATCGCAGTTTCCAGATTCAATGACTTCATCCTACCATTGTTCACTGACATATTCTAAGACTGGCTTTCAAGTAGAGCCAGAAGGTGTCATGACATATTCCACTTGTAGAGTTGGACTTAAAGTGCACTTTCTGGCTCGGAAGAAAGATGGATCCAGGATGTCAGGTCTTCCACAATCACTTGTGGACTGGATTCCAGATGAAAACTGGAGGATTGAAACTGTACTTGTTGGTGCTGAATCAACCTTGTAAGCATTTCAAAAACTTGCTAGATTTGCCACAGAGATCATATTTTATCTTAGGTTTATACCGCCCCTATTACCATATGCTACATTGACATTAAACCACTCGATATTCGAGAAAGGATACTTCTTTGTATGGCCAATGATGCGACAGACAGTGGCTGGTATTTACCATATCTTTCTGATTTCATTGGAGGCAAAAAATGAAGCCTGGGAACTCAGAGACCTTCTTCGAAGAATTACAACCTTTTTTCACTTATATTTTGTTCAAAGTATGGAGCAAGAAGGCAAGTTTTAATAGTAAATTTTCCAAATGCACTCTAAATCAGCAAATTCATTTTTTAAAACAATCAAACCATCTTCCAGATTTAACTTCATTGGATCAAGTCATCACTCTCTTGCATCTTCTCACCATAATAATTCTAGAATCTATTCTCTACCAGCCATTCTATTTTTCACTTCACACAATTACCAATGGCATGTTCCAAGCTTGGGCCAATGGTCAGGAACAGGCCTTGGCAATCCTGCAGCACATCAACTCCCACTACACATTTTACATCGACAAGAAAGAGGTTCCATTCCAACCCATCGTTCATGCATTTCTTTCACACCAGATCCATTATTTGATAAAACAAGTCTGGTTAGAAGAACAAACACAAATCTTGAACCAAGCCAACCGTCTATCTTCAGAGCAATTCATACAAGAAATCGCTGCCTTCTTCTCAGAATCAAGTTGGCTGTTGGGTTCTCTGGCACGACACCGAAGATTTAAAAGGCCTGCTGATAGTTATGAATGGAATGACAAATCCAACTATACTGTGTTGGCTCATAACAAATGGTGGAAAATGATGAGTATGGTTTCTTCTATATGTACTAGTTGTACTGATCAACAGATATACCAGGACTTGATCTACTTTCAAAAGTCTCAGACAATATTTGGTTCAGAGGGACAACTCACTCTACCAGTGATTTAATTGATGAAATGCGACTTTTATTCTGCTAGTGACATGTTGTACTTAAATTTTGAGGGTGTAGGTAGTGATGGGAAGGGAATCTGGGTGTGAAAGTTGAAGCTTTTTATAGGAAGACATAGGGTTCTCGTAAAGTTTATATGTAAAATTCAAAGTGGGGATACTCTCATAAATATCAAAAATAATGCACTTGCACATTTTGTAATCATGTCAAAGAACTGGCAGTGGCAATGGCCACAAGTTACAACAGCTTTTTATTTTGTGAACCATCAACTGCAATGTCTTGGAAGTGTGTGCGCACTCGGCAAAGTGCTTTTGGGCTCTGTACTAGGGAGTTCTGTGTGTGGAGAGCTTCAAGAAAAAAAAAATTTACACCAAGAAATACAGTACATAAGTGGGTGACATTCATTTAGTGTGCCGGGTCTTGGCATGGCTGGAAATTTAGTTTGTAGATAAGATATTGCTTTGATGTTTAAAATAATGAATAACTACATCATCTAATCAAAATGTTATGAATTCAAAGCATATCCAAATTTGGATCTAGATAGTGCACATGAATAGTGCATTAAAGTCTCAACTGGTTCAAGAGGTCTGGACCGGTCTCAGGGTAAGGAGGGTTCATGTAGTGACATTTATAATACATTTGTATCTAATTAAAGAAATGCAATGATTCAGAGGAAAGATATGTCACATTGAGAAATGATAAATCAAGAAGGATCCATCCCTCTCTCCACATCAGAAACCTATTAAACAATGCAACAAGAGGTGTTGAACCTCCTCAAAGCTGGCTAGCTAGCACAGCATAGTTACCAGAAAGGAATGTGAAGTAGCAAAGAGGGTTGTAGAGAAGTAGTGAAGTAGCAAAGAGGGTTGTAATGAAGTAGCGAAGAGAGTTATAACGAAGTAGCGAAGAGAGTTGTAACGAAGTAGCGAAGAGTAGTCTTAACTTTGATGAGTTGGCCATGTGACTTAGCGTGTGACATTATGACATA
>QDKV01005113.1_pt1 | contig 27884 bp, 34 predicted proteins | sample 1861101 | NCBI WGS metagenome assembly QDKV01 (sample SAMN04275158, study PRJNA302643) | Fungus metagenome, whole genome shotgun sequencing project. | isolation source: fruitbody | host: Mallocybe terrigena | place: Sweden | collected 2013 | reverse complement strand
GCCGTTTTACCTTCCATACGAGACAAACGAGGTCTTTAGCGAATGCCTTCCCCTATCCGCTTTTGATCATTGTAATGCCCTCAAAAGACTAACACTAAACGGGTCATTTAAATATCGTCGCGGCTCATTCCCGTCTCCCACTTCTCGAGATCAGGTCTTGCTCCCCGGAAATTGTCGCCTGGGGAAAGACACGAGAATTGCGGTCGCTAAAGATCGATGCGGTTTCCGATGAAGGCTTCGAATATGTGCAGACAAACCCACAAACCTGAATAGTTGTACAAACTCTTTGAATGACTTTCACATTGCATCCCCAAGTACAGATATCACTAGGTCAGGATTCACTCCCGACTCCGAGCCTGAATTTTTCTACCTCCACATCTGTGCAAATATGGTTGTGGCGATGCGAACTTATTTTGAGGAAAGGGTCTGCAAGCCCAACATCTCCCTTTGACCAACATCTTCCTATGCTGCGCTCTTTGACGCTTAAGCCTCCAGACGGACAGGACCGGTCTTTGACGGTCTCCAACTGTGACACTCGTAGATTCAACCATTCTTCGTAATATCAAATTTTGCATAAGCATTGTGGAGGTGTATAACTTCCGTCGCCACAAGGTTCTTTCGTTGCTTGAGGACATTCCAGACCTGTCACACTTGGTGAACCTACCATTGAGATAGTTGAAGGAAATGTATGGAACAATTAGCTTCACATTGATCTTTGCATCTACGTTTGACATCCCACAATAATGTTTAATTTATTGCGTTGCAGATTAAAGACTATGCTTGGTACAGTGCATCAAGAAATGCAGATGCAAGCTGGCCTACCAGATGTGGCCCAACAGCACTCGAATTTCCAAGACCTATATCCAAATTCTCAATAGTAAAATAAATGTGGAATACAAGGAAGAAAAGAAGACATACCGTAGATAGCGACCATAGTTCCTTGACCCAAGGGTGCAAGCTTTGCTTCTTGCACTGAATCTTTAAGATCGGCAATAAACTGATCCACAACCGGAAGAGTAAGGCGCTAATAAGAGTGGGATAGTAAGTACAACAACATAAAAGGTATTCAATAATAATAGTGGAGAAAAACACTGTTCATCCTCACCGTGCAGGCAATATGGACACTCTTCGGTTCATTCAAAGCATTCAAGTGCCACCCCTTCTTGCTCATGGCATCTCCCACCTCTAATGCGTCCACTTTGGGATGTTTGCTGGCAAAGGCGACCACAGATGCGGGTGGGTTGCCGAGCACGTAAAGCTCGGGAATGTCATCCGTGATGGCATTGGCGATTTTGCGCGTGGTAAGCACGATTTCACGGCATGACTTGAGGTAGCCTCTGAGAGAAATGGTCTGTAAAGAGTATCAGAGAAGTCGACGACAGACATACTCGGTACCCATGTGTTGCATGACCGCCCAGCACCCAGCAATCAGCGCACCTGGTCTATATATTGTCAATGTTTAGTATACCTTTCCCCAGTAACGTCAATCACCTGGAGCCTGAGAGACCTGGGCTGGCGTAGAGTCCGCCTAGTGTTCGCATAGCGGTTAAAATGTTCCAGGAAAGCAAAAAACATGAAACCTACCAGACCAAGTAGGATTGACATAGTACTGATGTCTTCGCAACTCGGCAGTCCTGTACATGATCACAGAGGTTCCCTGATATAAATTCAATTAAGAACCACGAAAAATATTGGTGAAAATTACTTTAGGGGCAAAGCCATACTAACGACGCATCAGTAGAACACAATCTTTTTTTAGGAAATACGTAGCATTAGCATTGCTCACCTTATGTGTATCGCAACTGATACTCGTAACGCCTTCCACACCAAAGTCGAATGGTGTCAATCTATACCTGCCTTTGTCATCACCTGTGAACAACCCTGATGCATCAAGGAAAGGTACAATGAAAGAACCAAGACAGCAGTCGACGTGAAGTCCGATCCTATACTTCTTGGCGAGAGCACCGAGAAGTTGTATATCGTCTTGATTGCCATCTGGGAAGTTTACACAAGAGCCTACGAGCTAACAAAGGTGGTATAAGCACATGTGCAGTGTAGTTCATGAAGAGACAAAGAAACCATGATGGTATTCGAGTTGCTATTTGTTTCTTTGTTAAGTAGATTCGGTTGCTGGACGAATAGAAGACGCACATGGCGCGTGCAACGCGTTTGATATCTACTTGGCGGGTGTAGGAATTGATTGGAATACTATGGACTTTAACACCCGTGTATTCACCTCCTTTATCAAATGCTGCATGGGCCGTCGTCGGTATTATCCTGCTGGTCAGTCAGCCTGTGTTTATATCATAATAAGTTCATCTCACATTTCAGGTTCAGTGATCCCTTTCACCGACCTTGCCCAATCACGATAAGTCTTCACAGCCATAATAATACTTTCAGTACCACCCGAAGTCATAGTTCCAGCCGCTCCTTCCGGTGCATGGTACATCTTGAGAACCATGGCAACAATTTCAGCCTCCATTTTCCTCACCGCCGGGAACACGTCCGGGTGAAGAGGGTTGGAAACGCAATACCGTGAATAAGCAGCAACGATGATCTCTGAGAGTTCTTCGCCACCGTCTTGAAATGTCGCTTTAGAGACAGTACCGGAAAAGATGGAATTGAAAGTACTTACGATATACAGCACCGGAAAGCTTGCCTTGCTTCCAAGAATCGGTTAGGCCACCCATCTCGGTATCCATTACCTGCATTTCGTCCATAATCCATTCTAATGATTTACCCTCCAAGGGTAAGGAGAGATGCCTGACAACACTAGGCCCCTTTGGAACGAGTTTGTTCTCTATATCAAGTTTAGCTCTACCCATTTGTTCCGAAACCTTCTTCTGAATTGAAGGTAGACGAAGCACGAGTTGGATGATTCGCTACACATTCTCTAAGACTTATTCAGGAACTAACGTCTACAGCCCCACGCACCTGGTATATCCGGCTGTAAATCTCTCATATCTTTGTACTGATGCCTCTTGCTCGGACGTGTCTATGTGCCTTTAAGGTATACTTAAGGAGAACATAATAGAATAGCATCGTTTTCGCAGAATCTAGAAAAAATAGCGGAGTATAATAATGTCTCCCTAGTGTGCCTCGAAAACTCGACACGATGTTCGACATCGTAGTGGTTGATAAAGCCGTTAATAATGAAACATGAAGCTGAAGGCCGAAGGAAGGTAAATATGGATTTACTCAGTGGCGTTTATCCAGGCACCTGATCCGACGTCGGTAGCCGTAATACCTCTTCTTTCATCAGATCTACTATGCGCATGGTGCTTACCAAGAGCGTGTTGGACGGGCTACAGCGCTCAATTTTACCCACTATCAGCTAGAGCAAGATGAGGAAAAGAACGATGCTGAGGTTTCATGGGGTACCGTAGCTCATCAGCTTTTTAGCCAATGTCTAAACTATCCGTAGAGGATCAGCAGCGTATCAACACCTTTTCCAAGCTCAATAATAGACTTCGGTTGGTATTTGAGAAGTTGAAAGTTCTAAGAGTATGTCGAGGCCATTTTTTCTCCCCTTCCCCAGGTTGACCACTCTTCTTCGAAAGGAAGAGCTAGAAGCCCTCGACGATCTGTCGACTGAAGTAGAGTTGGCAGATGAAGACCAGCCTGTTCTGTAAGCATATCAATCTCTACAATTGTATTTCTCCAGATTCTTTTTATACTCGACAGATACAAAATTGGCGAAGCATTCGTACACATGCCTCACTCTCGCGCTCTGAAGCGACTTGAGAAAGATCGAGCAACGATCGGTGCTGAAGTTGCAGAGCTTGCCGCCCAAGCAGATGAGTGCGAAACAGAAATGAAGCAGCTAAAGGTCATCTTGTATGCAAAGTTTGGAAAAGCTATTAATCTGGACGAGTAAAGATGGACAACTTTGTCGGTGTAAGTTTCTGTAAATAGTGAAGATTGAAAGTATTGCAAAAGCAACTTCCATAGAAAAGCCCAAGGTTGTCAATAGAAACATCCGAATTCTTTTCAGCCTAGTCCCAAACTTCCAATCAATAACACAACCCAGGACTCCTCGGAATCTTATCCTTCTCCGCAAGGACCAATAAACTTAAGTCAGGCTGCTTTTCACTGTCATTCACAAACTTCAACAAACTTTCAAACACCTCCGTCCTCTGGTTATACCTCGGCCCAGACAAGGATTCCGCGTGCTCTCCCCTAAAGCTTGTTTCAAGAGGGTCGTTGATGTCGCATAAGAAACGGATGCCTGAGACAGAATCAACCCCCTTGGTGTGCAGTTCTCCCACAGGAAATTCGTTTGTCCAAGTCCCACTCTCCTCACCGCTGCTGGTTGTACTCGATCGTTCTTCCGTATCTCGTTCTGAACGGGACCTTTTCCGTGGCCGTGAACTTCCTTCTCGAGTGTCCTCATGTTCCAGAGAAGATGACCTGGACGTCGAATGGGATTCCAGGGAAGAACTCATACGAGATAATGTGGGTTTCAACGGGTGTTGTGGGTCGAGTCTGCTCAACGGAGACAAGAGATAAGAAAGGAGTCCCCGGAATTGTTCTTCCTCTTGTAAATTTTGATGATCGACAACGTTGGCCACTTCCTTTTGAAGGAAGTTGAGTGCTGCGACGGGGTTTGCCTCTTCGCATAATTCTCGGAATCTGTATAAAGGTGAGTTCGATGTATTTTAGATTGAGAATGTAGGAAGCCCACTGCTGTTTCCGTATCGCAAATCTGCTCAACCGTATGACTCCCTCCGGTCCAGGTCTGAAAAATTCAAGTCAGCAAACAGAGTTACTGATCAAGCACGAAATATTCGACCTCTTTAAATTCATTTTCCAAAAATCATCTAATCTTTCCTTTACATCGTCATCCTTGGCATCCGTCAACTGCTCATCTTCCCGTTGCTCACCCGCAGCGTCATCGACTCCATGGGTCGACTTGTCCTTCGACCCTCCGGCATTTCCTCCATGCAAGAACACCGTTCTTGTCCGCGGATTATAAACCACTTGATGCGCAAACCTCGGCTTTGGCCTCTGTCTGGCAGGCTGATCCGGAATCCTCAGACTTTGCATCCACTTGCCCGGCCGAGAGTCATACCTATACACCCAATTGAGTAGGCTATCTCTCAACATCGCTTGGGCTTGGGAGGATACAACAGATTCTGGCATGCCACAAGGAATGGAATGGCTGAACCTTGTTAACCCACAAAAAATGTAAATTTCTTTCAACGCAGGATCGATAACAGCGCGTTGGGTGAAAGATGCTTCTGGGCCGCCTGATATCGTAAAATTGGAAAAAATCTCGGTCGCGATCCCGGTCTTGGTGTCGTAGGCATACATGTCAGAGAGATACTTATCTTCGCGTTGTCCCGCGAATATATAAAGAATTTTAGTCATGTGGTCGATAACCATGGAGTGACCTGGAAGTATAGATAAAGATCCTGCGAAAACCAAGATCTTGAATGAACTCACCGCATCTTGGAGGGATGGTGATTGAGCCACTGGTCCCGTCAACACCCAGCGCTGACGGTAACTGAAGGAGTTTCCACTTGCTTGTGCTAATGTTATAGCTGTATAGCCCAGAGTATTTCGATGTGTCCCAGTCGCCATCGACCACTCGACCACCGAAAACATATAATATCTGTGCTTCCGAATCCATCACCATCTGATGGTCGAATACTAGAGGTGGCCCGCCTGACGCCTGGCAAACAATTAAGTAAAATGGAAACAGCATTAGAAAAAATATCCTACAGCAGTATCAATAGACAGGAAGTCCCATTTTCCTGCCAACAAACCCCGCGTGTGGTAACGGTAGAATTCTGAACAATAGGTCTTTGTTTCAGAAGTACCTTCACTCGCGACTGCTGCTGGAGTTGCCCCTTCCTGTTGTCGTCGTGGGCTCGGGTAGAAGGGACCTGGATGTCCACCATTTGTTCTATTCCTAATAGCCATCGGAGTGGGCTCGCGTAATTCATCAGAGTCATTCAACCTTCCTAGCACATAGATACACCCTGTCTTCGTGTCAAACACCATTTTATGACATGACCTAGCCCCAGGTGCATTCTGTTCGTCTGTTGTACTGTGGCACAACATCCTCCACTTATCATCACAAATGTTATACACCCAAAAATCGTCCAAACTCTTTGCGCCGTTATATCCACCAAAAAGGTAAATCATTTCGTTTATCGGGTCAATGCACATGGCATGCCCTCCTCGAGCAGGAGGCACGTCACCATCGGCGTCCGTTCCAGATAGGTGCGTCCATTCAGCATAAGGTTGACGCGATTGAAGGTAGGAATCAAAAAGGCCTGCGGAGGAAATTTCTTCCAGCAGCTGCTCCGAGCGAATCCAGTCACCTTGAAGGACAATGCTTTCGTGTAGTTTGGTGATCAGTGGGTGTTCGAGATGAACCTTCGAATGGGAAAGAATGGTCTGTGATGGTGTCAACAACCTTCTTTGCCGAAGGTGTTTGAGGATGTAACGCATCACCGCTGTTTCTCGATACTACACACAAAATGATTAATTGAAATGGTTTACAAAGTAAACGAAGAAAAACGATACGTCTTCGTAGGCAAGTCGGACTTTCTCAACATATTCTGGCTCAGCGATTCCTGCGAGTCCGACATGCCATATCGATATGTGGAAGTTTTGCCCATGAGCCCTGGGGTGTTATAAAGACAAGAGATGAAAAAGCGATGAACAAAACGCACATTAATGGTACAATCTTGACGAATTGAGTTGGAAATATGACACCAGCCCTATTGGCATGATTGAGTATGAAGGTCTCTGGAATGGTATCGTTCTTAAGACCAGCGTGCAAAATTTCGGTCATATGTTCCTCTGAAGTTCCAACAAAAACTTTGAGCTCCTTCATGTTGCATGGATGCGCTGCAGGTGATATAAGAATGCCTGAAAAAAGGATTCGTGTTTCGACCTTACGTTTGGAGAACTGATAATGTGGGATTCAATGAGAAACTTTGAGATATCATATTAACAGCGTACTTTTCCAAAAGTTATCGTTTCTAATAATAGTGAATTATGAACCTACGTTGGAACGTGATGAACTCACTGAGGACCGACAAAGACTCGACTTTCAGATTAACCCATTGGCTCGCATTCCCTTGAAAAGCACCACTCCAGCGGCTTGCTTGTTCCGTTGGTTTATCCTCGAGGATATTTTCTGGGCCGTACTTTCCGCTGTGAGGTGTTGACGAAGCAATCGTATACTTAAGTGGGACTGAGGCTGGTTGGGAACCTGATACTTCTGCGACCAACATATCGTTTCCTGTAGCACTGCTGTGCATAATTTGAGTTGCCAATGCAGAAAGAGGTATGTCGAAGACAACGGTTAGTATTCGGGACTCTCAGCGGTTATTAGTAAGCAGGATCCATAAACTTAGCAAGTTTCGACATTAATTTCCACACTAAAGAATAGACGACGGTTGACTGTACTACATGTCCCCAGTTTACCAGTTACACACCGAAAACGAATCCCCCCTAACACTTACGACCACGCTACGTTTAGGGGTAGAATTACGTCTCTCGCTGACGAAAACCGATCAATGGAGGGTCTTTTTGAACCAGTTCACTGTCTGCTCGAGGGCACCTTCATAGGCTGCCTTTACCTCGGGCAACTCGAGAGTCGGTCGTGAAGCAAATCCATGTGCAGTGCCTGCGGCATGTGTTATAGAAGTATCATAAAAAAAGATTCAGATGAAACGAACCCTTGTACACTTTAAACTCATACTCAACAAAATTTTCCTTGTCCTTCCGGGAAGCGAGTTCTGCCTCAGATTTGTCCCGTAGAGCATTCGAGAAGAATACGTCGTCTAGTTTTTAGCTGTTGTTAGATAGGTGATACCGTAAGAATAATTAGACGCACCTTCAGCACAAGCCCAAGCGGTAGGGACATTCACCTTTCTTATGTCCTGTATCGTGAATGACCCAGGATGACAGATGACGACACTATTGACAAGATCAGGCCTACTTGCAAAACGGACGCAGGTTGACCCTCCGTAACAGTACCTGAAGCCTAAAATTAGAAACGTAATCTATTTCTGCAGATGCGAAACGCACCCGACGGCACCAATTTTCTCATACCGCTTTTTCTCTTTCAGCTGTTGTATTAACTGAGAGAGGGGGGGGGAGAAAAATCAGGTATCTGAATTCGCGAACCAGACAATTATACGACACCATTCTGACCCTCGAATCGACAACAGAAGGTCTGTTGGATATAAATGACATGATGTTGGGGAGCCCAACAGTGAAAATGAACTTTATCCATTTCCACAACGAGATTTTGACTCCCGCACGATCAGCTAAAGTCATCGCTCCCAGAGGAATGAGGGGCTTGCCTATTAAGCGCGTGAGTGAGTCACTGCTAAAAGGAATAAAGTATTCAACCACAATGCCTACCCAGGAAATAATCTGCCACCCAAACATCACATTCCAACTGCTTGGCGAGCTCGTCCGCAATAATCTTGCAGTTCTTGAGAGGTAAACCAAATGCATCTGTCAATACCAAGATTGCTGTTTTAGCCGAATCATTGGACTTGGTTACGGGCGCAGGAGAGAAGTAGCTATCGCCCAATAGACCTCCAACCGTTCCCTTAGGTTCACCAGGTAGAAATGCCCCCTCTTGACAACGAGGACACGACATTACAGAACTGAACGGTTACTAGTAGAACTTGTTGACAACATTGGTTGATGACGAATCTTGCCAAATAAGGAATTTTGGAAAAGCGAAAAGTCTTGACAAATTGTACCATGTTCACGAAGTAGGCCGCTGAGATATAGACATTTCAGGTTATCAAAGGTTCCAAGGGCTTCTGACTAATCGGACCAAGATTTTGCTGATGCTTCTATGAGACGGAATTCGCACATATTACCCTGGACCAGGCATCCAAAAACACTCTGTTGTGAATAGCTTTTGTGCTTTGCAATTTGCTCATCTAACTCAGGCGTCGACCATCGTATGCGTTACAATCCAAACATTTATTAACAGGTCGATAGGTCGATCTACCACCCGAGATCATACGTGCAAGTAGAATATGAGTCTTAAAATAAGATGCCATAGTTGATATGCAATGGATTTGCATATATAAAGGATGCACAGCAAATCTGAGACCAAAGTAACTTACTAACTTGAAGCAAATGAAGTTGTGGGACCAGAGTCAAGCGTTCAGCGAATGAGGTGAGGACACGGATTGCATACTGCCGACGAGCCTCTCAAGCGAAAGACACATTAGCAACCCCGGCACCCATCCGAAATGTCCTCGTCGTCGCATTCTGACACGCAAGCTCGGAGACGTCCGCTCCCACGAACCACCCACCAGGACACGTCTTCGACCTTGGCGGTGGATTCATTCGATGACCTGCTGAAGCTGAGAGGACAAGCACATCCTCGCCTCGACGGTACGGATGTAGCTCTCCAAGTCAGTCTTCTCAGTGCTCTAAGCGTTGTCACATGGCGAAGCGGGTCGCACAGCTCCTCGTAAAGACCTACGCCGTCGCTTTGCACGACGAGCTTCCACTCATGACATTCCACTTTGTCTCAATCTACATCGCCGAGCTTCGAGCGTGCGCCAAGCAGCAGGACCCACCAGATACATTCCCCCTCGAACTACTGGTTAAATTCTCCTCCACCTCGCCTCTCGAGATCGGCGGTGTTTGGCCCAGCTGGCTTTGGGCGTCTGACCAAGAAGGCGAGGCTGATTTCGAGGAGAACGAGTGGGATCCTGTATTGGATGACAAGAGCGAGCGCATCAAAAGAAATCGTTCGTGGATGAAATCGAGAAGTTGAGCCTGATGGTAGGGCAGACAGGGATTGGGGGTTTGAGATTGGTGTGTAAGGGACAATTTAAGGGGTAGGTGGGGTGGATGATGACCAGCTGACGTCGCTCCGACAACGTATGGCAATTCTATAACTCTCTGAAATGAACCCTAACGAAGGATGTAATTTGTGTCTCTTTTCTGGCTTGGTACATAACTCACCGAGCGAAATTCGCAGGAAAATCATATCCCACCTGATGCCGTACATTTGCAACATTTGCAAATTCTCATTGCAAAGCACGAAATGCCATGTGTCCGAGGTCAACAGCACGATATGACATCCGGCAGAAAATGTCTGTTTTACCGATACACATATGGGTTAACGACTGAAACCCCTATATTTAGGACTTCCATGTGGTCCTTTCCAGATGTGCATTGACATTTTTGCTGCAAGAATTATAGGTATTTCTTCAATTAAAGTATTCCTTAATTCATTGCGATTCATTGCATCTACTCAGTCCCGATTTTTATGCATTTTTAAGCGGGTTCACCGGCTTCGACCAGAAAAGAACTTAACGCTCATGACAAAAGTAGCACTGCAAATCCAAACCATGGAGCATGCGCTAGCCACTGAACAACGCGATATCACCCGCCGCTTCGCTGTACGTTGAAGTGTGCAGCATCACTTTATCTTTCCATCGACAACATGGACGCGATGTAAGAACCGCATGCCTTCTATCCGCCCATCAAAAGACCCCTATATAATAGCTTCCACCCACGGCGAATGACATTTCCTCTCCTTAGTACCTATACAAAGTCGTTCCTTCCAGTGCTTGTTGTTTGCTGCGATGAAGTCCGGATCGTTTTGGGCATTGTTGCCCCATTTCCTCGCTGCGAGCATGGCATTCGCAGCTCGAGCACCTCTTGCGAGCATTTCCAAGTCAAAGGCTTCCAAGTTGCCCGGCAACGTTGTGCCAAACCAGTTTATCATGGAGGTTGATAGCCTTTCGAATATTCCCACCAAACGTTCTTTCGCTCGCGTGCGTAGCAATCTACCTAAACCCGTTTTTTTGTTGTTGTAACCATTATTTCTGCGTCTAGCCGCTGGATGCTGTCTATGCTTCTCTTCAGGATCGTGATATCAACTTCAAGGTTAAGAAAGAATATGATAGTGCTGACCTTTTCGTCGGAGCTGCTGTAACCATCAAGGTTCGTCGCCCCAATCGCATCGTTCCATGTTAAAACTAATGTGACTCTTCTTAGACGAAAAAGGATCTCGAAGCACTAAGGAGCACTCCAGGAATCAAAAATATTCGACCAATTGTGCAATATCAGTCTCCCAGGTAAGCCACACGACATAAATATTACTTTTACCATTGTAAGACCTTATCCAGGCCAGTGACTGCGAAAGTTGTGTACGACAGTAGTGACCCAGCTGTGCCTGCCGATAGTCAATCTACCCATTTAATGACCGTAAGTTTAAAGAAATATCCTCGTTTTAACTTGGGCCCTAATACAAAGTTGCTTCTTATTTTGCATATATAGGGTGTAGACAAGCTCCATGCTCAAGGTATAGAAGGGTCAGGGATCAAAATTGGAGTGTGAGAGCCTTTCCCAAAAAACCCTGTTGAGCAGATCTAATAATGCCCTGCCATCAGCATCGATACGGGTGTCGACTACACTCATCCTGCTCTAGGGGGTGGTTTTGGACCGGGTTTTAAAGTCATCGGAGGATACGACTTCGTCGGAAGCGCTTTCATTGGCAACAATACGCCTGTTCCGGGCCCTGATCCCATTGATAAATGCAATGGTATGTGCCAACTACCTTCTACAGACGGGTAATTTAACACCGCACGCAGGCCACGGCACGCACGTCTCGGTACGGACATAGTTCTGTTTCAGCGTCGTTCAAGGCGAAGATGACTTAATATTTTTTTAAGGGTATCATCGGCGCTGATCCAGGAAACTCATTCAACATCAGTGGTGTTGCATACAAAGCGTCCCTTTTCGCGTACAGAGTCTTCGGCTGCAATGGTTCTGTAACCGATGACAGTCAGTGGATTATGCTTCTAGTCCATCTCACATAAGCTAAAAGATTCTTCCCCTTTGCAGTCCTTGTGGACGCACTCCTCCGGGGTGTGAAAGATGGGAATGATATCCTCACGCTTTCGATTGGTGGCCCAGACGGTTGGACTGAGGGCACGGCTTCGGTCGTGGCTAGCAGGATTGCTGCTTCCGGTAAAATTGTCACGATTGCCGCTGGAAACGAGGTATGTGTCCTCTTCCGCTATGGAAATAACCTTTGTGTTCATAATTCATTAGGGCGAGGATGGTTCTTGGTATTCGTCCAGTCCGTCAAATGGTATCGATGCCATTTCGGTCGCTTCCGTTGATAAGTTAGTATCTAGACGTTCTTGCTTGAGCTACGGATTTGACTTTTTTTTTTGTCAACAGCACCATCATCCCCCTTCAGAGCGTCCTCGTCTCAGGTGTCCAACACGATCCCATCACTTACTACTCCAACGCACCTCTCCCCACCACGGGCTCTTTCCCTATCTACGCCACATCTAACGATACAACCATCGTTGCCGATGCGTGCGACCCGCTTCCCAGCACCACGCCAGACTTGTCAAAGTTCGTTACGATCGTGAGACGTGGTAGCTGCAATTTTGTGAGTTGTTTTTTGTGATGGGGGTACGCAGTCTTGTGGCAAGAAATTGATAAAATAACATTTTATTTAGGTGCAGAAGTTGCAGAACGTTGCGGATAAGGGTGCTAAACTTGTGCTCGTCTATGAGTGAGTGTGGATTTCTGGTACAGAAAAACTTGATTGATTCTCGCGTGTAGCAACGGACGTGGTTTTGCCGGTATCGTCACTGACAACTTCCCCAATGCGGCTCTTATCCAAAGTGCAGACGGCGAATTCGTGAGTTTCCGAATACTCCTGCGCTGTGCTGAAGCCTCTGAGATAAAAACTTTTTTTTTTCCTCCTCCAAATCCATAGCTCGTCAAGCAATTGGTTGCTGGTGCAAGTGTCACGCTTACCTTCCCGACAGGAGGTCATCCAGTACAGTTTGTGGATCCGCATGGCGGTCTCGTGTCTTCATTCACAACGTGGGTGTTTTGCTGCAGCCTGAGTAAGAGTGACAGACAAAACCTGAACTAAATATTAAAATTATTTAGCTATGGTCCTTCCAACGATTTCTACTTCAAACCTGCAGTTGCCGCACCCGGAGGGAACATCCTGTCAACTTATCCTACGACCATGGGTTCCTACGCTGTCTTGTCGGGCACATCCATGGCCACCCCCTTCGTCGCTGGCTCGTATGCCTTGCTCCTCCAAGTGAAAGGCAAATCGAAAGCGGTGACCTCTTCAGCGCGAAGCCTCTTCCAGACGACCGCGCAAATCATCTCGTCTTCGAAGACGGATGGTGATCCATTGCAGACGGTCACCCAGCAAGGAGCAGGGCTGATTAACGTTCATGATGCTATTTTTTCTACGACGGTTGTGAGTCCTGGAGAACTTGTTCTCAATGACACGGCGCATTTCAAGCCTGAGTAAGTTTTTTTTTTCTTTTGCCTTTTCTTTTTTTGGTTCTTATTTTTTTTAAAAAAAGGCAAACTTTCACGGTCAAGAACAATGGTAACTCTTCCACTTCATATACGCTCAGGCATGTTCCTGCTGGTACTGCATTGACTATCGGTGCTGGATCTATTTCGCCTGCCTTGGGCCCAGTTCCTCTCACCAACGCCTCCGCCTCCGTCGTCCTCACCCCAGCCCAATTCACCCTCAAACCAGGCCAGAGCCAAAAAGTTTCCGCCCAATTCCAACTCCCTACCTCTGGCGTTGACCCGGCGACGTATCCTGTCTTCTCTGGCTTCATTGAAGTCTCAGGTCCTTCTGCTGCGGATAGCTACCATGTGAGTTATATAGGGCTCGGAGCGAGTTTGAAGGATAAGCAGGTGCTGGATAATACGGACCAGTTCTTTGGTGTCAAGATCCCGATGCTATTGAATTCGACGGGTGATGCGCAGCTTGGCCCGACAAATTACACGTTCGCCCAAGATGATGTGCCGACGATAGCATGGCGGTAAGTGAGAGATTTTTCTTTACGTTAAAAAAATTTTGAAATCGCCAATGCTTTATTTTGGAAACTTAGATTGGTCTTTGGGTCACCGTCGCTTCAGATTGACCTCGTGGATCCGAACACCAACTTCTCGCCCACGATCTCTTCTCGAGGGTTAGACGATCCTGCAGCTCTGCAAACAGGCGGCTCGTTCGCCCAAGTCAAAATCGTCGGTTCTCTCGCCAAGTTCAAATACCTTTCTAGAAACAACGAGGTGAGATCTTCCTCCCATTTTCTCATCGTAATTCAAAATCGTAAATTTTAAAAAAAATTAATGCTCATTCTCCGTTGCTGTATTATAGGACCCAGAAACTAACGGATTCTACAACCTCGTGCTCAAAAATACTTCATTCGTTGACGGAAGGGTTTTCCCGAACGGAAACTACCGTGTGTTGCTTCGCGCGTTGAAGGTCACTGGTGATCCCTCTAGTGAGGCGGATTATGAGTCGTGGTTGAGCCCTGTCTTTGGTGTCCAGTTTTCCAATTCGACCACATCTGCGCCGTCGGGTAAACCATAAACATTCCTTTTTCTTTTCAGAGCAGGGTTTTGTAGGCACGCATACATAGATACCCGTAGCTCAATAAGTTTGGGATACCTATTTATTCTTATACTTATTGAGTTGTGACCTTTGAAATATACAAATAATCCGATTCCCGTAAATTCCTTGTTAAATCGCATGGTGAGGCTATAGCAGGAGAGAATGCCTTTTATTTATGACAAAATCTTTGGAAGGCCACTCTCCGCTAAAAGACATTCTTCGTCTGACAACTTTCTTGGTCCATCCCCTACGCGAGTATGAATGAGACCTTTTATAGCACCAACGTCGAACGTCTTCGCAACGGTTTCGTTAAATCCCTGTGGTACCTTGGCAAAAGCATTGATGTCCTTGGAACCGTCAGCTCCATACAAACCCAAAACATCTTTGAACTCTCCAGGTTTTTGAGGGAAGTAAGCCAAAATCAGACTGGCAATCTCGCTCACGTTCTCCTCTAGTGCATAGATGACAGCGTTCGGTCCGGCATCGTAGGTGTAAGCCGCTTTGTATGGACCCCCAGATGCGACGGAGAGGCGGTTGTACTCGACGATCAAGGCGACAATAGCCCTGCTCACATCATTCATGTAGAAAATCGGCGGTTCGGTGTCCAGAGCGACAGCGTGGAACTGGTTCGATTCGGCCATCGTTATCCTAGCGAAGGTGGAGAAATCTCTGTCCAGGATCGCTTTGGATATGGTGTTCATCCGTTCGGGCACGACGTGCTTGATGCGGTATGAGAGCAAAGGGGAGGTCTCGACGGTCCTCTGCATACCGCTGGTGGAGGAGGTGCCTTTCTTATCGTCTGAGACGACGCAGATGAGAGCGTGCATTTGGGGCCAGTGGTCTTGAGGGGCGACTTGGACGGCGAGGGAATCGGTCCCTGCTGGGTCCTGACCCATCTGCCAGGCGACGAAACCACCATAGAGAGATCTGCATGCGGAGCCAGAGCCCTGGCGTGCGATGAGGGAAAGGATAGAGGGAGAGACTGAGAGCCCATAAAGGTGTGCGAGAGAGGCGACGAGAGCTGCAAAACCAGATGCGGAGGAAGCGAGACCTGCGGCGGTGGGAAAGTTGTTGTACGATGCGATGTGTACTTTATATTCTGATAACTAGAAAGAAAAAAAAGAAAGACCCATAGTTAAAGAAATGTTTCACGGCCCAAATGCAAGGGAATAAGGATAAAAACTTACTTTTGGTGCATTTGCGTCCTTGTCTTCTACTGTTTCCTTACGAAGCTGTTTCATCTCTGAGATGCAGGTGGCGAGTCTGCTTCCTGGTTTGATCTCGTCTTCCTTTCCATTTAACCATAGCTGATCGCGTTCAAAAGTGGGGTCTGCGCGGGAGGTAGTCGTGGATTTAAGATGATCCTGATCAAGCGTGACGGAGAGCGATGAATTAGTGGGTAAGATAAGCTTGGTGTCGCGCTTCCCCCAGTACCTGCACAAGCAAAGGTGTAAAAGATCCTGAACAACGATAATGATAAAGTTGTAACGCACTTGATGACTGCGATGTTTACAGGTGCTGAAGCTGTTGCTTGATACACGGGAGACATGGTGGTAGATGGTAAGAAAAAGACAATAACGAAGGGTCCAAACGAATTTCTTTATTGTGCTTGACAAATGTTCAGTTTCAATTATAATGGGTTCATAAGTAGGATTTGCCTGCTATTAATGGTTTTTGTAATTATTGCATAATATGGGGACCCAGCAAGATCGGCTCTGCAGGTTAAGTAATCACATGACCGAATCCTGGATGACCGGAAAAACAAACCGAAACAGTTTTGAGCCTCAGAATCGGGTATTCTCTCCAACTACATCTTTTGAGGCAGAATTGGCCGTTCCATGATTGTATGCAGTTTATGTGAGTGGATACTTAATACAAAGGCTGTTCCATTCCACGGGTTTCCTTGACCTAATTACAAGTTTTCGAGTTGTTGCAGATTCCAATTTCCAACGGGTGACATGTGGCACGTCAAACACCATCAACATTCCCGAAAAGGGAGTGTACCAGTGGTTCTGCTTTGTTATCATGGAAACTGTCAACCTCTGATAGTCGAGCTCAAGTTGGTACTTCGAAAAAAAACTATACAGTAGTCCACATAAAGCACCAACTTGGCACTTGAGTCTAGCTTGAAGTTCACAAAACATCGTTACTGTGGGACTCAGCCATGTTTTACTACCAAATCCTTTGTGCCATCGACTCCAAGGCAGCAATATCGCTAAGCCTATGCTCCCATCAATAGACATCAATATCTGCCGGGCATGTTGTCCGCTGTTGTCCGTATTGCTGTCCCATATGCTTAGTACGGTCCTAACTGCTCGATCTCTGTCCGGTAAAATGGTCGTCAAGAAGCTTGGGTGCTGTTTGTTTGGACATTTATAGTCCCTTTACCAGGATGTATCTTTCAATCTAGTTTCTGCTTAGCCCACATTCTTTACTGTCTTTTCATTCCCTTGGAACGTTCTTTTCCTCCCTTCCTGCCGAGCATGAAGTTTGCGGTGTTTTTTGTTCTCCTAAGTACCCTCCTCGCCAGTGTTCAAGGTGATACTCACGAAGGCACTGGCACTCCCATCAAACGTCTGGCCAAGACGATTGTTGTCCCCAATAGGTTCATTATCGAAGTGGACGACCTCTCTGCTCTCCATGTCCGGCGCGGATTCGATCATGTCAGTCTCAAAAGCAACCTTCTCTGTTATGTGATATGTTTGTTGATTCATTTTATCTCTAGCCTCTCGATGCGGTATACCATGAGCTGGAGGCCCGTGCTATCAAAGTCGACGTCGCCAAAGAATTCAGAATGGACGGTATCTTCAATGGTGCTGCTCTCATCGTCAAAGTTACAATTTTTAATTTTGTTTGTTGTTTGAGAATATGTCTGACGAAGCTTTCTGTTTAGAACTCTCAGGTTAGAAAGATCCACCGTCTGACCGGATAATTTATGCAATAGATTGACTTGCTGCCTTTGAAAAGGATGTCGCCGTTATCCAGAAAATGCCCGGCATCAAAGCCATTCGCCCCGTAAAGATCTTCCAACGACCCACGTAAGTACCCACCCATTTTGAAACTAAATTACAGCCCACTCATGTATTTTCCAGGCTTCCGAAGCGTATTATCCCTTCTGGACCATCAGACCCCAATATCCCACCGGACGGCTTGTCAACTCATATTCTTGGTGTATGTGCTTCCTTTCTACTTTGTCTAATTCTTGTTCATATTTGCTCTTCAAAGGGAGTGGATAAAGTCCATGCTGAGGGTAACACCGGAACGGGTGTTAAGATTGGAATGTGCGTATTTGGCCATTATATTTCCATGACCGTTATCATTAATTCCTCCTTTCTAAAATTAGCATCGATACTGGTGTTGACTACAACCATCCTGCTCTTGGATCAAACGGCTTTGGACCTGGCAAGAAGATCGTTACCGGTTACGATTTTGCGGGGAGCGCGTTAAACCTTGAGGATCCCCAGCCCCAACCTAACCCTGACCCTATGGATTGCGATGGTCATGGTACACATGTCGCTGTACGTTTTCTTCGATTCTACAGCTTGTTCTCTTCACTTACTTTTTAATTTGGGGCAGGGTATCATCGCCGCTGTACCAGGAAATGAATACAATATCAGCGGCGTTGCTTATGGCGCCACACTAGCCGCATACAAAGTGTTCGATTGCGCCGGTCATACGACCGACGACAGTAAGCAGTGACCCTTTGACATTTTGCGTGGAATCAGCTTCACCCTTTTTTGGTTATAGTTCTCGTTGAAAGTCTCCTCCAAGGTGTCAAAGATGGCATGGATATCCTCACGCTCTCTTTGGGCGATAATAATGGCTGGTCCGCTTCTTCCTCAGCGGTCGTTGCGGACAGGATTAGCAACAGTGGAAAAATTATCACGGTTGCCGCTGGCAACGACGGGGCCTCTGGTTCTTGGTATGCTTCTAGCCCCGCGACGGCTGAACATGTCATCTCAGTCGGAAGTGTCGACAAGTAAGTTATTATTTTTTAATCAGATTTTTTTAACGAACGTTTCGTTCTTATAAAATAGCACTGTTATTCCTTTGCAAAATGCGACTGTGCATGGTGTCGATTATCCTGGGATTACCTACTACTCTGGTATTCCTCTCAAGATTAATGGCTCCCTCCCGATTTATGCTACCTCCAAGAGCATCACTGTTGTTGACGATGCTTGCGCACCATTGCCGGATAGCACCCCCGATCTTAGTACTCATCTTGTCATCATCCGACGTGGAACTTGTGCTTTCGTGCGTTTTTATTTCTTTGTTCGATCTTTAGTCATTAAACTTTTTTTTTGACTAACGATTTCCCCTCCACGTAGACTGCAAAATTGGCCAATGCCGCGGCAAAGGGTGCTAAAACTGCTTTCATCTATGAGTATGTCCGGTCTTTCCTTCAATAATTTATTATCTTGATATCTTTTGCACCCAGCAATGGGGCAGGCTTCGCACCTATCGAAACGGGTGGTTTCAAAAATGCTGCAATCATCCAAGCCACCGATGGAGAATTTGTAAGAATCTTCCTCGCTCTGTACATATCCAAATTCAATGATGCTCCATTCAAATCCAAACAGCTCGTCCAGCAATTCGCTGCAGGCGCCAACATTACCATCTCCTTCCCACAATCTGGTGCTTCCTTCGGCGCACCAGACTCGCACGGCGGGCTCATGTCGGATTTCTCATCGTACGGTCCTTCTTTCAACTTTAGATTCAAGCCTGCCTTTTCGGCTCCTGGCGGGAATGTCATGTCCACCTTCCCGGTTGCGAATGGTAGCTTTGCCGTCTTGTCGGGTACGTCGATGGCGACGCCATACGTGGCAGGGAGCGCTGCCCTTCTTCTTGCAGCTAAAGGCAAGTCCGAGGCTGTGATGAAGGGTGCCAGGACGCTGTTTGAGACGACGTCGAAGATGCTGCCTGTGACAAGGGATGATGCAGGCGTTTTCAATACGGTCAGTAAGGCGGGTGCGGGGCTCCTCGATGTGTATAGTGCTATCCATGCAACGACATTGGTTTCACCTGGGGAGCTTGTGCTTAACGACACGGCCAATTTCAAGGGGAGGTGAGCTTTCATTTCGGAGGTCTTTTGTTCGATATTCTGATGGTAACTCTAGGCAAATCATTGACGTTCGCAACGCGGGTGATTCTCCAAAACAATATACCCTGAAACACGTTCCTGCTCAGACTGCACTGACAATGAAGGATGTAAGACGCTTACCATTAACCTAGTGAGATCTTCTCACTGATAATTTCTTTCTTGGAAGAAATCCATCCACCCTTCTCTTGGTCCTGTTCCGCTGATTTCCGCAGCTGCTAGCGTGAGCATCAATCCCACCACATTTACCGTCCAACCCGGCGACTCCCAAAAAGTCACTGTAAGCATCACGCCACCCGCTGATGTCGACAGCTCTCGATTTCCCGTCTACAGTGGTTTCGTCGAGGTGACGAGTGGGTCAGAGACCTACCATGTGACGTACCTTGGTTTAGCAGCGAGTTTGAAGGACCATCAAATACTGGATAATACGACTGAGGTGTTGAAGACCCAGCCTCCTGCTTTGTTGGATGCGGATGGGAATAAGCAAGTGAAGCCGCAGGACTATACGTTTAATGGAACTGACTATCCAACGTTGATGTATCGGTATGTCTCGTACTGGAATTTTTTTTAAGTTGAGGTTTGCAACTGATTATGGGTGAAACTCTGATTGTAGGTTGGTTATGGGTACACCTGCGCTACGCGCTGACCTTGTCGACCCTAGCTTCGACTTGAAGCCGACATTTGAGAGGCGTCAATTGGTGGTTCCCGGTATCACGTTCCCTCATAAGACCACTGGCTCCCAGAGCTCGTTCGACAACGTCAATGTCATCGGCAGATTGTTCTCCAGGGATTATGCAACGCGCAATAACGAGGTGATTATAATTGTTGCTGCACTTATGTACTTGATTTTTTTCTCTCGATGATTGTAGAATCTCGGAACGGACTCAGGTGAGATCACTGCGTATTATGCAATGGACATTTCGAAGCCTCAATTTGCGAATGGGACGGCGATACCTAATGGTCAATATCGCATATTGATACGTGCACTCAAAATTACGGGTGATGCCAAAGATAATGACTATGAGTCATGGTTAAGCCCGATTATTGGGATTCGAGCATCATGAATGAGAATGCTCGTTGATGTGATTCCACCAATTGATGAACTCAAATGTTTTATTTCGATTGAAAACTATTTTTATACCGCCCTCTGAAATCCACGGTCTTCAATAGTGAGGGGCTATAGAGTAGTCGCATTAGAGCTCAGCAACAACGATCCACTATCTGTAAATCTACTATCCTGGGTTTGAGCCTAACTTGTCATGGACATAGGGAAAAACCAGATTCATCAATTAACAGGATTACGGCACAATTCGTGAAACGAGGAAGGAATAACACAAGCTAAGAAAAATACAGCCACTACACACTGGGAGGGCTTTAATGAAAGTCAATATGAAAGTCTCCAAGCTAATTCAGGCGATCCGATGTACGAGGGAACACAACGTCGACCATTCCAGGACACTGCAGCCTACAAGTTTGGCCTTCAATTAAAACTTTTCTGCCCCAAGGTGTATATTGTCCTGTGATATGCCAAATGAATGTTCGAGTAAGTGTATCTGCTGGTGGCCAAGGCCGAGATACTTACTGTCGGAAAGGAGTATAAGAGAAAAAGGGGGAGTTGACAGCCTCATGTTTGTCGTTCAGGAAATCCATACAATATTCCTGGAGGTAATAATCACCGGCCAAAAGTATGAGGAATAAAGAATTTGACAAATGACTAGAACAAGTTGAAAGCCTTCGTCATCCACAACCGGCTTCATATGAGAAAACCTTGATAATTCTGGAAGTGAACGTATTCCAGAGGCCTGTTGTAATGAAAATCTGTAGCGGTCAATCAAGTCTTTGGTGGTAGTTCTTTCGAGTGCATTGAAGTGGCTTCAAAGCGTACATGGTATCCAGTATCCGCGCGCCAGTGCTCAGCTCCACGTAAACATATGTGGAAGGTGTCGAAGAGGAAGAAAAGCTGAGTCAGCAAATTCGCACAAATTTGTGCAAGGCAATGCCTGTGAACAACAAAGAACACCGACGACCTTTCAACGCTGCCGACGACGACGACAGCTTACAACGATATTCGGAAACATCGAACTGCAGCTTATTTTGCTACCAATGAGATGTATTATCCGCAGCAGTCCCCAGGCATCTCCCACAAATTGGCGAACCATCACGAGAACCCCTGGCGACTGCCTATGCTCGTCCAACAGCCTGGCCAGCAGGCTTCTGTAGGACCACCTCCGCCGTCGCCTGGGTATGCTCTGTACACGAATGGTGCTCTGCAGCACCATCCTGGTCATCACCCACTCCAACATCCGCCACTCCAACACCACCACCAGAATTCTATTTCTCATTACCCCTCTCCTCCCAATGTACATTCCCATCAGCAACATTTACTAGCTGCGCAGGGTTCTCCAGCTGCTCCAGCTGCAGTTGTCTCACCACACTGGCAGCAACAACTTCTGAAATGCGAGGTATGACCTTTTTTTTCTTGTCACTTTGATGTCTGCCACCCGACTCACCGTCGCCTAGATGGTACGAGCCTCACGCTCGCCCCATCATAGAGCCCGTGCCAGTGCTATGGCCTCTCGCTCTGTCACCAAATCCGCCATTCCTATCACAAATCCAAACCATGTCAAACCACCAATCACCCCGGGAGTGGAAACCAATGGAATCGGCAAGGAAAACTCCACAGAATCGGTCCAATCATCACCCACTAATGCCCCTGTTAATCATCCTTCCTCCACAGTTGCCCCCATCGCGGAAGCCCCTCGGCCTACTGCCAATAAACGTCCAGACAATACTTGGACGTCGCTTGACATGGGCGGTCTTAATATTAAAAATATCCCCCGTTCATCTGGCCTCTTCTCCTTCAAATTTCTCATCAATCTCTACCTAAACCACAACGCTCTCGCCTCTGTCCCCCCTGAAATATCTAAACTTCGCCATCTCGAACTCCTGGACCTCTCGGGCAACAATTTGAACACGTTGCCACCGGAGCTAGGGATGTTAACTCAACTCAAAGAATTTTATCTCTTCGATAACAATCTCACTACAATACCTCCTCAGTTTGGGAGTCTACACCAGCTTCAGACACTAGGTATTGAAGGCAACCCGCTCGACCAGAATCTCAAATCGATCGTACAAAAGGATGGGACTCCGTCTCTTATTTCGTATTTAAGAGATAATTGCCCCATCGAGAGTCCTCCTGAACGTGTCTGGAAATACCTTGTCTCTCCTCAGGAACAAGAGATCATCGCATCTGATCCCAACATCGAGACTTTCCGTGTGCTGTGCTACAATATTCTCTGCGAAAAGTATGCAACAGAGAGACTCTATGGATACACACCGTCTTGGGCGCTTCCTTGGTCCTACAGGAAGACGCGTATTCTTGAGGAACTGCTTAAATATGATGCAGATTTTTTGTGTTTGCAAGAGGTGGATATCACCCAATACGAAGACTATTTTTGTGTGAATTTGGGGAAGAAGGGTTATGAAGGCGCCTTCTGGCCCAAGTCGAGGTATAAGACAATGAATGAGACGGATCGGAGGCAGGTCGATGGGTGTGCTACATTCTACAGGGCTGACAAGTAAGCCTTTAATACTTCTTCACTCGTGCGATATTAATTTCCACTCGAAATAAAGGTATAAGCTAGTAGAAAAACGCCAAATCGAATTCAGCACCATCGCGATGCAACGCCAAGATTTCAAGAAAACGGATGATATGTTCAACCGTGTCTTGGGGAAAGACCACATCGCCGTCATTTGTCTCTTCGAAAACGTCCACACGGGCACGCGCTTCATTATCGCCAATGCGCATATCCACTGGGATCCAGCGTATAGGGATGTGAAGGTAGTTCAGGTGGCGCTCCTGATAGAAGAGGTGGAGAAGTTGGCAAGTAGCTTTGCCAGGTATCCACCGCCGAAGGTGTTGAGTGGTGCGGGTCATTTTTCGGATTTGATATCGGAGAGTTCTGAAGGAGATGGTAACGAGGGTTCTCATGCTGATTTGTCTTCGCCTCACTCTTCACCTCGTCACTCCGCCTCTTCTGCTGCGCCGACCGGCGCATCCACCTCATTCCCTCGTCACCCACCTATCTATACTGATGGGACTAAAATCCCACTCATCATCTGCGGAGACTTCAACTCTGTTCCAGTTTCTGGCGTCTATGAGTTCCTCTCAACGGGCAGCTTACCCTCCAATCACCCAGACTTTATGTCACACATTTATGGGCGCTACACAAGCGAAGGAATAAGACACCGATTAGGGCTCAAGAGTGCTTATGCGGGGTTATCGGAACACGAACGTGGGGTCGGAGAGGGTGAGATGATGTCGGCCAAGGCAGGCATGGAGTCTGGTGAAGGAGGGGACGTACCGTTGACAAATCACACGCCCAGTTTTAGAGGCGTGCTTGACTATGTCTTCTATTCGACTGCGAATCTGTCGGTGAACAAGGTGTTGGGAGGTGTGGATAGAGCATACTTGGATACGGTCGTAGGGTTCCCGAATGCACATTTTCCATCAGAGTGAGTTTTTTTTACTTTGTTACTTTTTCCTTCCCTTTTTCTTTGGGCAGTTCTTGAATTTACTTAACGAACATTTTTTTAGCCACGTCTCGATCGTCAGCGAGTTCCGTGTCAAGCCTCCTAGAGAAGTTTCCTCGTCATCTGCGCGCCAACTACCTCCGACCCCACGACCATCATAATTCATTCTTGGTGTTTCGCAGGTTTTTTTTTGCAACAAGGTGCAGACATCTAATCATCAGTCCAACAACTTTCACATTTTACGTTCTAAATTCCATTTCTTCACACCCTTATTCTTTTTTTACTTCTTTCTCTTTTATTGTAGCCGCATGTACAACTATTGGTTTTACATTTTGTTTGTTTGATTCCCCCCCTTCCTTAACCTGCTTGTAATATTTATACATATATTCTGTCCACTTCTTGGGTGAATTTGTAAGTGTATGCGTTTACCGTAGTTGGCAGTCTTACAATTCAGACATCGACGTTACTTAACTCTACACCATGACTTACAAAGTTCAATGCAACAACCATCAGTTTGAATGAGGACTGTCCTCCAAGCAGAAATCAGAGTCTCATGAGACTGAGTCCCACGGAACCAACACGGAACCCACGAGTCTCATCATTCACGGTCTCATCTGTACTTTATTAGGGTACGGTGAGAAATTCGTTAATTACTAACACTGTTAATAATTTGTGTTAATAACACGTTAATAACGTGTTATTAACACAATGGTCCTGAGAGCCCTTTTTGGCATGTTAATAATTGTTAAAATTTCACCTGCTATTCTACCACTGTTTAAACCAAAATGGAAGGATTATGAGGGTAGTAAGTACAGGCAGGAGCTGTTGCTGTCGAGTCCAACAAGTTCGGCTCTCTCCAGCTGACGATCATGAGATTAAAAATAAATTTCTCGACTTTCCGTCCATGAAAATTTTGTATGATTTGGAGGTTTATAGAATTTCAAGCCTCTGTAACATAACTCTTTCAACCAGGGTGACCGCAAACGAAAAGTTAGAGAATTTATTTTTACTCAGAAAAGCCGACATACAAAGTCGTCTCGCCGGCAACAAGCGGCCTACCTAGCAAGTCATGGCACAGTGCCTGAAAATAAAAATTACACCAACTTGAATGTTAATAACAATGTTAATAGTGATTTTTAACATTTCTAACATGTTAATAACTAGGTGTTTATAAACCTTTATTAACATTTATTAACTGGTGTTAAAAAATGGTCCAAAGGACCAAAAGTTAATAACAATGTTACAAATTTCTCCTGAATTTCTCACCGTACCCTATACTTTATGCACTTTACTGGCTTGCAACGGGAGAGAGAAAGCATGGAAGACATGCGGAGCAGTGTGTGAAAGACGACGGACAGCACGGATGAAGGGTAAGACCAAGGGGAAGACGGAAGGGAAAACGATGCTGTGGCTTTGCTTAATTATAGTACGTGCTCGATATAACCCTCAAAGCTTTACTAACCGGGCGCGGACTCGGGTTACATTTCAGAGTAAATGAAAATTGATTGATTCTGAAGTTATCTCGATTGGCAGGTCTTACCTTATAAGCCCTTACGATGCCAGCATGGCGTACCCTTGCTTTACGCAGTCACCAGGGTGCTGATGGCACAAGATAATTTTCCACTTGACGCTGCTGAAATTGTGGGCCTCTTCATGTCAAGTGTCTTTTACGGGTGGGTTTATGTCTTTCTCCGCTTTCTTGAAGTCTCACTTGGCACCGTAATAGTACCTGTCCTATCTGACTTGCCTGGTGTCATATTCACTTATCTTTTAGGAATTCACCTGGTTTCATTCTTCAGTTGCATGAGGGTACTGCTTTGGTCAGAGGGACACTTCAAACCGCTCCGTCTAGTGAACATCAAAATGGTCATCGCATCCCTCATTATGTTCATAATTGCGTCACTGGATCTTACCCTTCATTTACGACACAGTCTGGAAGCATTCATCTGGTACAACGGTCCAGCAATTGAGAACTTTAACAAAATATCCAGCTGGCTCAATGTCCTGAAAGTGGGCACGTATGTCGCACAACAATTTGTAGGCGATAGCATTCTGGTACAGAAAAATCATATTTCGTGGATTACAGGAGAGAACACTGAGCATTCTCTTGCAGATATTTAGATGTTGGATCGTTTACAGTCGTAGCTGGTCAGTCGTCGCCCTTCCAATCTTGCTGTGGCTCGGGACTACGGGTAGGTTAATCGTGCTATTTATGATTTCTGAGACCGTTTGACAAGCCCATCAGTCACCGGAGTCATGGCACTCCCGATTCAAGCGAGCCTCTCATCCGGCCAACATCTCAGCACTGGCCGTCTCGTTCCTTTTGTTACCTCATCGCTCTGCTTGTCACTTGCTACGAACGCAACCACCACATGTACGATTTCTCTACTGACACATTTATTTAAGCGAACTATTTTTCAGCTTTGATCCTGTATCGCATCTGGCGGGTTAACAGCGAAACTGGAAGGGGCCAACTTTTCCGGCCCAATTCACCCTTGACAAGGGCGGTAATCGTCCTCATAGAATCTGGCCTACTGTACACCTCCAGTGTCATCATTCTGTTTGTACTTTACGTAGCAGGCAACAACGCCATATATGGGGTCTCGAATGCAGTAAGTCAAAAATCGTTTGATCTACTTATCAAAAATCGTCTTATTTATTTTGTTCAATCGATTAAGATTATTCAAATAATCGTAAGTTTGATTCTGATCCTGGCAAGCCTATACTGACTCATAATCACTTTATAGGGCATCACCTTCAATTTGATAATCTCAGGCCTGGACCGTAGGGAGTCAGTGGCTAGCACAAGTTTGCCATTTGGAAGCCACCCATCCCAGCAAGCTGCAGCACATAGGATCAACATCGACCGATTTGTAACCACCCCTAAGAATATCGATGTCGATTCCGATATTGAGTTACGCACAACATCTCAATCGTCTATTAATAGGACAAAGGTCGTGACGGACAGTCTCACAACCTCTCGACGATCTTACGGTTGAATGATTCTGATTATTTATGGAAGAACGGCAGAGAATGCTGTGATATCATTACTTCAGGTGGATTTGAACGACCGAGGACAGTAGATACCAGTAATTTCGAAACATATCACCATGGGTCTGTCTTATTGCAGGGTTTTCCAAATGCCTAAAATGTGTAGTTTTACTAAATACTTCCTTGTTGAGATAGATTTCTCGTATGTACATATACACGCATATTGGAAAATATATGTTTTTCTTGATTTTTCCGACGTATAACACAAGGGGGTCCCAAAAAGTTATCAACAGCATGGGGTTGGTAAATTTTTTTAAGGCATTGGCAGTCACTCCTCCCCCCTTTCGTGGGAGATCACTACTACACTTAGTAATATTATATAATAATATAATAAATTATATATATCCAAATTGGACATATAACCTCCTTGCCAAGTTGCCATGTCAAATTCACACAAAACCTGAATTGAACGGGTGCAGGAACACATCAAAATGGATTTTCAGAGTGGCAGGGAGGTGCAGAAACCTCACCATCACATCATAATGGGTGGTTAAGGGGACACATATATTGGATGAAACACGTACTATCTTGGGAGAATGGGTGATGTACACCTGGCATACTCCCTCTCCTTGTCCTGTCTACTTGAATTCAGGCTTTGTGTGTAAGCTCAATTGTTGCCAGCTGGCAGCATTGAAGCACATTGAAGCCGTTTCAAGCGGAGTTTGAAATCAGATCAAATCCACCATCCCCTACTAAAACCCTCAACCTACATCAGGAAAACTGCAATATTCTTTTTCTCACTTTTTTCTCCTTTCCCCTTCCTTATGATGAAAATAAGGCAGAAAAAAGGAA
>QDKV01005114.1_pt1 | contig 27887 bp, 35 predicted proteins | sample 1861101 | NCBI WGS metagenome assembly QDKV01 (sample SAMN04275158, study PRJNA302643) | Fungus metagenome, whole genome shotgun sequencing project. | isolation source: fruitbody | host: Mallocybe terrigena | place: Sweden | collected 2013 | reverse complement strand
CAGGACCAGTCAGTACAGGTTGGTCAGACATTGACGCGTCAAATATTGACCTTTCTTGACGGGTCCGACCAACACTGATTTCTGTAACAAGCGGCCGGCCTTTTTGACTGCCGATGAATTGAATGAATTATATGGCTTCAATTGTATCCGGATATATAGCTCGTCGTATGTAGTACTAAACCACCCCGGATTTGTGATTATGTCGGTAGAGGAATGGCATTGCTGACTCGGAGTGAAGTTGTTGATCTTTGTTTTAGTGCTTTGGTTGTCGGCTTCGTCCTTTTCTTTGGCAAAATAAAATCTAACACTATCGACTAGTCAACAAGAGACGCAGAAAAGCTCAGCTAAAGTAAACGATGAATTCCAGCTAAGCGGTGAGTCTCCGTTAGTTACGGTTTCAGTTATACCCCAATTATTGACCTATTCATCTTTCAGTGATTCAAGTAGCATCTTACTGTCACGAAATCTTGCTTTACATAATAAGGAGCAGCGATTCTCTCTCACAGTTTTGGGGAAACAGTATTGAAGACCAATGGATCCGTTCAGAGTCAGGCACCATACAATGGAGTGAAATATTTAATGACTTGTGAGGCACCTCTCCGTCTTCGCCGTTCGGATTGCAATTGAAACAACTCCACAGCATTATTGGCACATCTTCGGTCCTGACTTTGCATATTTTGAAAAGCACAAAATTCGCAAGAAGGTTCTGGTCGGAACATTTCAAGTATCTCATAACTTTCTTCAATCTTCGTCCAACAAGGTCTGTATAAAATTTCTCGTTCGTTTGACGATCTAAATCACTCTCATAGATATCACCTTGGTTTTAAACAGTGAAAAGTCTGCATCTACAAAGATATCTTCGCGTCTATCTGCCCGCCGCATGCCTCGTCCAGCGAAATTGCGACCACGACTATTCCAGATTCACGCCCGGTGGCCGATCTACCTACTAAGCATGGGCCTTCAGAAACTCTCTGAGTTGCTAGCTGCTAATACTGATGACGCCGAGTTTCTTCGTGCTAAGGGTATTGTGCATGATGCTGAAGAAAATCTCGAGCGCGTGCGACCTGCTTCAGGTCTGGTGGCTGTTGTGGTGAAGCAAGTTAAAAAAAATATTTCAGATGCGAGCGAAAAAGTAACCGACACCTACAATACATTTAGGATCGGATGGACATTGTTATCCGCGCGGTGGGTGCGATTGCTGAGGTACGTCCTCCTAGTCCACTCTCAGAGATGACCTTCTTATTTAGATCCACCCATACGCATAGATGGCATGGGGTGTACTCTCCATTATTTCGAAGGTATGCCATGTCTCCTTTCCCCCAGAGGTTCTTAATATCTTGACACGCATGCTACAGCAGGTCTACGAATGCCATTTCATCCAATCTTATTGGAAGGATAACAACTTCTGTACGTACTCCTGTTTATTTATATGGACTCATATTCACATGTCATCTATAGGGATGCGGTCCATGAAGAATCTCTTTGGTAACGCCAACCTGACGATCGAAGGCTGCACTCTCCGCTCTCCGTGAGGAATAGCCGCTGTTAAGACTGAAATCACCGGATTTCGCGTTCTAGACGAGGTAGAGGCTATGCACAAACTGCTTCAAGAACACGGTGGGTGTGGTCTCGTTTACTGCTATCAGTCCTCATACATATGTACAGATCTGGATACAAAACTCAGCCATATCCCTTACGCGGATGGTGCAAGTTTCGACCCAGATAAAGGCTGTCTTCCAGGAATGTCTTTGGACCAGCAGGGACGGGAAAGTCATCCATTGCGCACGAGATGGCCCGTCACTTCAAAGATATGAGTCGTCTGGCTACTTCTTTCTTTTTCTTTCGGGGAAAGAAAATCAAACGGGAATCTCACCGTTTCTTTGCAACTCTGTCCCGCGATCTTTCCGAACACTATCCTGCATTCAAGGTCTCCTTGGGGGAAGCCATTCAGAACAACACACAAACCCTGTATATCGAGAATTATCCAACTCTTTTCGAGTCTTTACTGTGACATCCACTCATGGATTTGCACTTTATTAGCCCATTTCTGAACCATCCAACTTCTGCATTCTCGTAACTTCTCGGCCAGAGGCAGATATTGTGGACGCGTTCAATGGAGTATCTCCAGTCCGCTGTATCAATATGGATGATTCTGGTTTGGCGATGAAGATAGATGAAGACATTCTTACCTATGTGAAAGCAAAACTCAGTAATCAATCTATAGTCGAGCAATATGGTCGCGACCAGAAAGCAGAGGGTTTGTTTCAATGGGCGGCTGTTGCTCGTAACTATATTGCTCACCCTCCCACTGGACTCCTCGTGACTCCATTCGCAGTTTGTTAAAGCCATCAGATACCAACGTGGCGCCAAATAATCTGGATGAACTCTATAGGACAGTTCTCTTTTCACATTTTCAAGTGAGCGACAATTGCATTCGATTCCGGTTCCAGTCTGGCCGATACTTGCTGCAGTCGATCCTCTTTCCTTTGATTCTCTAGTTGCTGTGTGATCACATAGTTTTGTTCCTGCTACTGACGACGATGTTGACAATGACGCCGAGGTGGTAGCTGCTATCGTCCCGTGTTCTTCACTATCTGTGGTCTTGAAACATCATATCTTAATGAAGACATCAGGGATTCGGACCTTAGTTCCTGCATCGTGCAGCATACATCTATCGTATACTTGCCTTTTTTGGGACGGTCATATCAAACGTGTCGCTTTCAACGTGAACTTATTCGAGACTGTAAAATTGCTCTTCGAGAAAAAGTTTCTCTTTTGGCTTGAGACTCTCAGTGTTACAAGCAAAATGGCCATTGCCACTTCAGCGTTGTTAGCTGTGAAAGTCTGGCTGGCTCGAGCACCACCTGATGTGAGATCTTTTTTATTTCATTGGGTAATAATCAAGTTTCTGAAAAGTGAAATGACGTTAGGTACGCGGGAACATTTTCAAGGAAGTGGTCGAGGATGCCTTGTTTGTTCAGAATTTTGGAATGCCTTGGACTCAGAGCGCCCCTCACATTTATATTTTCTACCCTTTGCTCCGGAAAATTCCCAGATATCCAGTCTTTATGCGAGCAAATTTCCGAACACCTTGTCTCTTCAGCGGGGTAGATCACCCCATTGGCCATCACTTGTGATGTCCATCCCAATAGGTGCATGTTGTGTCTGCTGTGTTGCATTCTCATTGGACGGTGAAAACATTGCGTCTGGCCTGGATGATGGTGTTCGGAAAAAGTGGCGAACTTCTTCTATGGGTTCCAAATGTACACAGATGTTCTCTTCATCGTCCGAGCGATCTACCTCGATCGTCTTGTTCAAGGGAGGAGGTGGCGACGAGTTCAATCGGATGAATCTCCTGGCGAAGTTTAGTCAGGTCGAGATGGAATGCCTGCAAGTCCCTGGAGAAATCTATATTAGCCCCAACATCGGTTACCGCGTACTACATTATAACCAAAACATCCACAACTAGTCATCCCAAAATGTGGATTGTCATTGACATCTAAAGTACGTACATAACGCCTTGACTTTATAGTGAGAAAGGTTAAAGAGTCAACCCCTATGTAGGACGCCATAAATCACCTCCAATGCCGCATGCGTAGAGAAGGTCAACTACGATTGCGTGCTAGAGTTCCATACACATTTAATGCTCACCAGTGCTCACTAGTCACTTGGTATCATACTACCATTGTTCATGGCGGCAACTTGAAACAAATAAATCCAAATACTAATAGGCGCCTAGCATCATTGTGCACCTATGCATTGTCAGAACCTGAGGACATTGTGTTCATTCAAATAAATAAGCGTATTATCGCCTTCGAAAAACATTCAAGGCCAACCGTCAACCTATTTAATACAGGAGTTTCCCTTGATTTAAAGACAATCAGGCCACTCTCCGCCGCTATGCAACACCTTCAACCTGATCCAATGGCTGGTCCGGCCTGTTTCGAGAATTATCACTGGCATGGCCCCCAAGAACAACATCATTACTTTCATCCTCCACCACTTCCAACAGATTTCTATGACGGAATTACCTTCACCGAGTATCATCAAATCGAAGCGCCCTCCTTCCCAAATAATGCCACTGACTTCTGCCAGTACAATGGGTTAGAAAATTATGATAACAGCTTTCTCTTTTACAACGATACCTCACTTCTTTCTGCCACGAACAACCCCGTAGATGGCCATGGCCTAATCAACTCATGGGATGACACGGAATCGGGCGACCATGGATTTTTTTATTCCTCCTTTAGTGCTGTCCCCTTAAATGCTCCACCCCAGGGATATGTGTCTCCTCCGGCACCAAGGTTGCAAAATAATGAACACCCACGTGGTAAGGCTCGCGTTGCCTATTATTCATCAAATTTTAAGACTAACAGGTACTCTAACTACACTCCCTTTCCTAGGGACCCATTCTGTGTTGAGGAATTGCTACCACCAACCTCCTCAGCAACAACACTGGATTTCTGGACCAAATCACTGGGCCCCAGAACCTTTACCGAGTCAATCAAGCAGCATTTCGTTTGCACCTCCCTTTATGGCAAGCAATCCATCTAATTTTCCGAACACATTCCAGCTTGTTGAAGCCGAAGGGAGCTGCAATCATACCACTCCATTTGACCATAAGTATGAATCTTATAATCAACCCAGTGGTTCCGGGTCACTCCTGCAACTTGAAGGAGTGGCAAATGGTATATTAAAATCTGACCAGACGCACCAGAGTAGCATAGGTCAGAGAGACCAGGCGCAGGAGAGCTGCCAGAGGTAAGCACCAATTTTACCACCCCTTTCTGGTAGCGCTAAATGACCATATATACAGAGGCAGCACAAGCTATGGCATTCCGCCAGGAGATGACAGACAAAAAACCAGTTTGAGACTACGGTATGACAATCTCCTGTGACATTGTCTGAGTTGAACACATCACTGACCGTAATGTTTAAGCAAGGGAAGACCTCCCAAGAACAGAGACCCCGAAGGCTCGATGTTGGAAGGGTCATTGCTCTTTGTGTGGCAGAACATGGAGACAATGCGTCAACAACCTCCTTCGAAATGAATGTTGGGATTAGTTTTTTTACACTGGCAGAACTTGGAAGATAAACGGATAAGACGGAATTAGCAAACGCTAGGGGGATTGGTGGGTATGGGGTGATGTTGTCGTGACTCTCAGGACAAGAACTTTATCCTTCCCGGTGTATGATTGTAAAAACTGTGTTCACCTTTCGTTGTTGGCAATACGATTTGTTCGACCAAAAATAGGGAGATATGTCTCGAGCTAATTGCAATGAATGCTACGACATCGCCGGCAGGGCCAAAGATGGAGGGAGAAAGGGTCTCAGGACGAAAGTTGCAGGGACAATGAACGTTTTATGGAAAGTCGATAATCAGAATCTCGGAATCATCCAAATCGGTGAATTCTACTGTTTAGGTAACCATTACCACCGCTTGTACCAGTCAAGATAATTTGAACTCACCGCTATCGTCTAACTCCATCATGAAAAGTGACAAAAAGATGTATAAGGATATATAGCGTACAATTACGATTTAAAAATATAATAATACCGAAAATTTACGACTGATAGAAGACTCCTCCAGGAATTGTTTTTACATTACATAAGGGGAAAGTTCATGTACGAAGATGTGGCGGTTTTTTGATTTTTTGCTAACAAAGGTAAGAATTTGGTACCACCTATCCTGTGTTATCTGTAACATTTCTTCGTCAGGGCATTGAAAATGCAGAAGAGCTTCATTTCATTCATGGAATGCAAATTTTTGTACCCTTGGCAAGAATTCTACACTGGCGGAATGAACCATATGAATCTGGGAATTCTTTTGTCGTGAGACGGCTTTCAAATTATGTATGGCATGAATACTCATTTTGCCTTGAAGTCTCGTGTAATGCAATCGAACATTGCGTCTACAAATTATTGGCAACGTTCTCAAACCTTCGCGAATATGACTCAGTATTGTTCTTGCGGGTTATAATCCTTTTTCTTTCAGGTTGCATGGACAACACACGTGTTTTGAAGCATTATATAGTGATTTTGTTCCCACAACTTCCTGTCGAAGAAATCAAGTCCTGCACTGAGTGCGCACCATTGGTGGGGTCTCTCACTGTTAGAGATGAGCTGGATCGCGTTGTCCGCCAAACTGTTATGGCATACATCAATGTAAGCAGCTTTCCTTCTCAATTTATTTTTGCTCCTTACCGTTTGGTTGTACAGCGTGTAGAAAATCATGCAAGTGTTAGAGAGACAAAGCGTTTTAAGGCGGCGTGGGGGATTTAATCATAAAGAGCGGATGCGATGGCAATATAGCGACGGGTTAGAAGTAATTTATGAATTAAGTAATATGTGCGTTGGCCATAGGAGATCTAGACTTCAATGTCAGAAGGAAAGTCTGTAAATTCACAATCTGTTAGTGTGATTCTGTGCAACATTAGACAAGCAAAGAAAATCGCTCACGCAGACACCCAGGCACATCGAGTGACGAGCCCTTAATCCAGGAAGGAAAAGCCAAGAAAGCTGCATCACACCCGTCAGGAGATCAAAGACGAATCAATGTAGTTATCGTGTAACACCTCTTGCCTCAGAGATGCGGGAGGAATTTTGTCCAATCCACAGCACGCAATGCAGATGTGGGTTGATGTCGCAAGAGGCTGAGTGCGTCCACAAGGAGGGCAAGCCGTGCCAACACATATACACCGCCTGAACCAATCGTGAGGATTATTAGGAAAATTTCAATCATTCTCCTGACTTTCCCTGATCTTTTGGGAATCAGAGTCACCAAAAACACACAGAGTGAGGAAATGACGGGGATGAGTGTGATGGTCAACGACGCAACGCGCCAAATCATCCTTTCAGCTTGTGAGGGATATGTAAAGTTCCAACCCACACAATGGAGGCCGCCAAAAATGAAACCAAAGACAGGGAGGATGACAATGAAGCTGAGGAAAGATTCGTTCTCAGTCTGAGGAGAGTAGAACGCTGGTACATGAGTTGCTTGAGTTGGGATGTCATCTGTTACTATGACATCGCGAAGGGAAGAAAAGATGAGGAATAGGGGGGCGAGTAATGGAGAGAAGATGAGAAGGAGAAGAGCTCGAGGTAAAAGGATGAACCAACGGAGGAGAGGATGCTCAGCTCCATCGCCCCGAAGGATGCGACCGATTTTAGTCAATAGGCCGGTAAAAAATTCGCGAATGGTAGCTAAAGAATAGAAGAAAGTTTTCTGTGGACGATTGTCAGACGGATCTATAAGTAGAGCAAGAGACTTACTCCATCAGAGTTGTGACCCGCCCTAATATACCGATGCGTAAAACATATTTTCACAGGTAGCTTTACACCCAAAGGCTTATTCCACCAAAAGAAGAACATGACGGCGTTCATACTCGCCAACGCCAGCGTAATAACCTCCAGTTCAGTTACGGCTAGTCCTTGAACGAAACGCGCAATAACCTGGATGACGAACCATGAAACTTGAAGAATCGCAACAGCCTTGGACAAGAAATCTCCCTTTGCTCTATCTTCGAGCTCTTCCTCGGTGATATCGATTTTGAAGGCGGGATTTTTGACGAGCTCTTTTAGCATTTTGACGTTGAGGATGGTATAGTGGTTTGAGGGACTCGGAGCTGGATGAATGAAAACAAATCCACCCATCGCAACGAAGTGGCCATGTGTCCTTGTCCAAACTACATTACTTCAACGATGGATATTATATAACAGATATCTGATGGTGAGTACCTGTGCTTTCTTTTTTTTCCACATCAATTCGCCCTCTAAGCCAATCTTTTACACTGGCCAAGAATGTTGCTGTCGTTTTTTGTTCTGTCACACCATTCCGATTATTGTAAATATTTGCAATCTTCCCTGCAGCATACCACTGTCTAACGCTCCAGGCAAGTACCAGTTCTGGGACTATAAGGGTCCAGAACATGAGCCTCAATCTCCTCACCAACGATTTCCAACCATATTCTTCAGTCGTAGGTGGCGGGACGTTCGGGTGAACTGATACCCAAACACATATGAACGTGGTTGACAGGCACCCCCATATGATGCTGAACATCGCTCGAGTTTTCAATCCAGCGTCCAAATCGGATGGAGGCGGAGATGGTTCCCCCCGAGCGACAATTGGGATGGCATCCATGACATGACCGCTTAAGACGAGGAAGGAAAATAGAAGGAAAAGCATTTTCGAGCGCTCGATAATTCGCAAGTCGGGGGGACGTTTGTCTGGTATTCTCGTTTGTCTATCACTGAACCTTATATTCTCACTAAGTTATTCCAGTCAGGGAAAGGTTCCCTGTTAGTCATAACTGCGCGCTTATTCTGAAGGCTGGACTTTTCCACCGCTGCCAGTGCAAGCTGTTTTCATCCGTGTGCCTCTCTATTCCAGCTGGCAAACGATAACAAATTTCCATGACAAGCGGAGCAATAAAGTTTTCCTAAGGTGTACAATTCAAAGTCTGCAACAATGATCGTCATTGTGGAGAAAACGAAGCCAATCTTTTGCCCGGCCTAACTTACGCATCCTATGAACTCAGGCTTGAAATCGGCACTCGGAATATTCAGGCTGTACGTAGTATCATTTGACATGTTCATTCGATTGAATTCGCCGTACAATTACGACATTCGAGAAACGCAACAGGCACATCCTAAATTTTATAATAGTGGCCATCCCCACACCGTGCGGTTGTAGAACACGCGCTTGCTCTCCACGATATAATTTAAGATTTTACGATCTTCAAGTCTTTGCTAGGAATATGCTATTCGCGGTCGGGATCGAAATCCACTTGCTAGGTTCCCCTCAAAAGCTTAGATAAAGTATCTCAGTACTTTACTGCAATGCTTTCCTCGAATCGTGAGATATTATTCTGGCCCCTTGCCACCAACTCAAGATCCTATACCTTCACTGTCTAGTACCTCTACGCCTTCTCGACTCCGGCTTTTCCATGCCAGGCGACCATGGCGCTCGTCAGCACCCTCGATCGTACTTGTAAATCCTTTTGCAAACTTGACCTCACCACGATCAGCCATGACCAGCTCAGTCGACCTTATTGGTATTCGCGACATTCCCAGCCCACCCCATATCTTCAAGAGTGCAACTAGCTGGACCTTCGTGACTGCAATCTAGGCGTGGCAAAGTATCCCGGTATGTCAATTTCACGAATATCCCGTCACCGCAGATATTCTTCTTCTCAAACCTATTCACGAACTCATTGGCTATACTCATCTTTTCGTCTATTCTACAGCTTTCGCTTTTATTCGCCCCCTTCTATCGTGCTTGTTAAATCCATTGGCAAACTTTACCTCACCACCGTCGAGCACAATCAGCTCAGATTCAGATTCAGCTACGAAAGGAGTCGAAGAAGGACCATCTGAAGGTATTACTCTCGTGTTTGGGTGGCTCTTTTCTAAAACAATCTACCTGCGAGGCACTTTTTTGTCTCCTCGCCCAATAGGAAACCTGTGTACATTTCGACCTTATTGGTACTCACGACATCCCTGGCCTACCACGGATTTCCAAGAATTTGAAACTTCGCAACTTGAGCGTGGAGTTGAAAGTACTGAGAATACAAGAATGGTTTTAGAACTAGAACACTTCACGGGCGACTCTCATCGACCGCTGCCAGGATTTCCGACTACAAATCTCACCTGACTCTGTCAAGACAGTCGACTCTTCGCGGGTGTCGAGGCAGTGTACAAGGATGATAGATCTGGACATAAGGAAGTAGGAATCGCGCTTTCGATGAATGAGGTCGGGAGAGGTTCTTTCATGACCCACCCTAGTCGGTAACCTCCGACGGGGATCCAAGCATTGACCGGCATTGTATCTTCATTGATGGTTCAAGAGCGCCTCTTCGATCACGTTGGCAATCTCCTAGCTCGAACCTTCTAGACAAGATTTGGATTATAAACAAGATTTCAAAACGTCTCTTTTTAGCTGACCCTGCAAGTGTCTGATGGCGTTGGGCTTGAATGACTAACCAACGCATGCAATGTTTCGAGTAGCGCATACGAAAAAATTCTCTCTATTTCATTGACGCTTTGGTGCTTTACTCATGCTAATTTACATAATGAATGTCCAAAACACATGAGAAAAGTTCCGAAACGGTCTTGACAACCTGACTACCATATTGGATGCTTGACATCGTCCAAAACCAAGATGCAGAATGCAATTTTCTCAAATTCTTCAAACTTTGTGATATTCGATGGAAAATTCGTTCAAAATGTTCAAAATACAGTCCAAAATAGTACTGGCAAACCTCGTACGTATTTCCAAGTGTTTCTTATAAGTGTACCTTCCAAGTGGATTCCGCAATTCTTAGCCTTGAATCTCTTGAGAGAACACTGTGCCCTGAATGCTTTGCTCGATGCAAAGGAACGCTTCGATCCTCCTCGATGCGCGCCCGAAACTAGGGTAGCGATCATCAAGGACATCATCGATTGGGTTGAGGAAAACGAACAATCGGCGTCATCCATTCTATGGCTTCATGGTCCAGCTGGCGCTGGAAAATCCGCCATTGCTCAGACCATTGCCCAGAATTGTAAGGATAATGGTCTACTGGTAGCAAGCCACTTCTTCTCCAGAACGTCGTCGACGGAACGGAGTGACGGAGATCGTGTTATTCCCAATCTGACTCTACAACTCCTGCAGGCCTTCCCGGTTATTGAACGGCATATCGAGGGTGTCATCCTCAAGGATCCAGGAATCTTTCATAGACTGCGCTCAATACAGATGGAGGAGCTCGTCATCAGACCATGGCATTGTCGACGACTTACCCGATTGCACTTCATGAGGAAATGGCTTCTCCGATTTCAAAGGTACCTCAGTGAACATCAGACGGACAATGGCCGACTCATTGTCATTGACGGTCTGGATGAATGTAGTGATCCCGAAGTCCAGTGCGACCTCTTGCGCATCATCGCTTCTGCCTGTACTCGTATCCCCCTCCCTCTCCGATTTCTCATTGCTAGCAGACCAGAAATTCACATTGAACGAACCTTTGGCAGCGAGGTCTTCGAACTCATCCGTGTCAAACGGATCAATCTAGGAGATGATCCCGATGCAAACCTAGAAATTCAGCGATATCTATTGCGAGAATTTGAAAGAATTCACAAGAACCATCGTTTTGGAGCAGATTTTCATCCTACAGAAGACATGATTGCCATACTCGTCGAAAAATCGTCCGCACAGTTCATCTACCCTTCTACCGTCATAAAATACATTGAGGATCCTCGAGGCAGGCCAGACAAGCGACTTGAAGTGATCATGGGTATTTCTTCTCCACGAGTCAACAATCGGCCGTTTGCACAATTAGATGCTTTATACATGCATATATTCTTTTCTGCAAATAGCATTCACAGCGATGCTATCAGGAGCATCTTTGGTATCATCTTTCTTGCATCGAAACCAAAGTACGATTATCTAAAGCCAGGTCTTGCATTCCTGGAGTTGGCTCTTAATTTGGAGACTCGTGAAATTATTCTTTTGTTGGATGATTTTGTGTCCCTCATTGCCCTACCTGAAGACCCTGCCCAACCTATACGATCATTTCATGCAGGTCTCCTTGACTTTCTTTGTGACCCAGAACGGTCTGGTGAATTTACTCTTGATTTGTCTGTAGCCCATGAAGTGGTTGCTACATACTTCTCAAGACGTTTGAATGAGGACAACCCCCTTAGTGAGCTTTTTTCCGTCTATGTGCAAGCAAATTTATTGAAGAACAACAACAGATGTCATTATCACTTATCGTCGTTTGCTTTTGCATTTCAAAGAAGCTAGACCATCAAATCATCTTCAGGAATATCTATTATCATCAGGACTTCTAATTGAAAGATTCATTCATACTGTAATGAAGTCACCGGCCTTAACAGTTTTAAAGATGGCATTTGTTTTCCATCAGTTTTTTGACTTTCTGTTAACAAAGGTAGGATTTTGTATACCATGTATCCTACATTATGCATGACATTTCCTCTTTAGGGCTTTAAAAATGGAGAAGATCTTCACTTCACACATGCAAGGAAAATTTCGGAACACTTGGCAAAAATTGTACGAGTGTGGGACCCATCATTTGAATACAGTGCACTTGATAATCCTTTTGTTGTGAGACGTCATTCAAATTATCTATGGCACGATTACTCAATTTACATTGAAGACATCTCGTGTATATGCAGCCGAACACTGTGTCTACAAGATATTGGAGAGGATCTTAAAATATCGTGGATACAGCTCGGTAGAGATGTTGAAGGATATGAGCTTGGCTTATGAAGGCCCCAATGAGGGAAGGCGTGTGTTCAAGTATCATGTAGTCATCATGTTTCCGCAACTTCCTGCCAAAGCGATCTATCACTGCAGTGGTTATGCATCATTAGTGGGGTCTCTCACTGTTGGAAATGAGCTGGATGACCTTGTCCGCCAAATAGCTCTGACATACATAAATGTACGCAACCCTCTCAAAAAATTTTTGGCCCCTTATGACTTGGTTGTCCAGCATGTAGAAAAACAAGTACTTGTTTCAAGCTCTGAGGGTTTCAAGATGAGGTGGGGGATTTAGTAGGGGACGTGGGCATACAGTCTCGTCCCAGACATCATGCATGGCCATATGTGGTCGTCGGACAGGTCCCCAATACTGAGATACATCTTGAACAGAACACGATCATATTAGCAAATGTACTATAAATTAATATAGGAAAGCTGACTTCTACGGCTCTATGCATAATGCAAAGGTTTTCCGTCCTTGGGGAAGGGGTATCATTATGTGAATTCTTGTCAAAGTGGATTGTTGGTCTGTCGTTGCTCAATACATACAGGACATTATCCATTTAAACTCTTCACACTCTACCAAAATCTGAAGCCCATTGCCTCCTTTGACACCCGTATCTTTGACGGTCTCCAACGACGCACGCTTCAACGGACTCGGTATGCTGACCCAGGAATTGGTATCCTTTCCTGCAGGTCCTGGTCTTTCTCCGTTCTTTTCATCGCCCATCTAAGCTTCCCACAACCGAGGAGTGGTCCAGAGCAAACGGGACTCATAAGGGAGGTGCACAGCGAAGAAAATAATGCCAACCTGCCTTGTCGGCCAAAACATTGTTCTGGAAGTCGGCGAGATCATTAAGCAGACAATGGAAGAACAGGGCAAGGCCAAAATGAGGCAACGGTGGTAAACACTGCGTTGGCGACAGAATTGTGACTACCTTCATTGTTATGAGAACTTTTAGCAATAGGTCCAAGCCGCGGAGAGAAATCCTTTGTCGCGTGCAAGTCTTGCCGTATGCTTACGGACCTGAGAAAGGCCAGTGCTTCGCCTTCATTTCCTCAACGACCCTTGTAGCCGCTCAACTTCGTGTTTGTGTTGGTCTCGGCCGTGGTGAGCAGATTAGTAAATCGTTTGTGCTCAGATTCGAGGCGTTGGATAGAACCTTGTAAGTCAGTTACTCGAGTTTGAAGATTGCGGACATTGACTTCGAGATCCCAATTTGTCGACCTAAGTTCGTCTATTGCATGAGTAAGTCGAGAAAATAAGTCGACGGGCCATGATAACATACCAATCATCTTATCGTTCTGTCGAATAGTGGTCTTCAAACTCTCGACAATTCTTTCGAGATCTTCTTTCGCTTCTTTCGTGTCCTGAATAACTTTGTCGCGTTCTTCGAGATTATCTTTCATGTCCTGATTCACTTTATCATATTCTCCGAGGAGACTCTGTAAGCGGCGCACTTCTGTCAACAAACCGCTACCAATCTCGAACGCAAATTCTGCATCCAACAGTTAATTTAATTTTTCACTGACATAAGGGCTGAGGCCACTACCTACCGACATCGTCAGCACGATGAGCAGCGTTTTTGGCACGTCTAGATTGTGCAGCCGTAGAAATTTCGAACCGTTCAGATTCCATATGAAAGTCTGCGTGAGGGACTGCGAGTGAATGGGAGCTACCATTAGGAAGGTGCTAAATTGGATTGACAGTTGACAAGAAAGTTGGGACATATAGCATTTTCACAATTAACTACGCACCTTTGCGCTGCCGCCAAAAGCACTGGACAGGTGCGCGTTTTCCTCATCCCAAGCAAGTAATGTATCTGTAAGATCACCATATCTTGTACGCGCCTCGGTGTCAATCTCATCATCCTCCCCCTTATCTGCCTCAAGTTCCTGTAATTGTCTGATGCGCTCTTCCAGCTCCATCTGCTGGGCAAGGACCCGCTGCCCAAGGCTGCCTACTTGCTGCAGTTGCTTCTCCTTGTTGTCAAGAAGACATTGAAGGTGCGATTTCATGTCGCCTGCAGTGCTTAACGGGTCAGCCGGTACTGTGCCGTGCACCCCGGGAGATGAAAGGGTTATATCCTGCCTAGGAGGTACCTCGTCTTCTGCTTGAGTGTTGGACGTGTTCATGGCGGTCATCTTAATGCTCGGTAAGTTGGATTCCGAGGCTTCAAACGGCGGTCTTGTCGCTTCGGGAAAACTTTGTGGGGCTACCACGGGTGCTTCACTGGACGGCGTTCTTGGCAAAGCATTTGAGGTTCCTTCGACCTCCACTTCAGGAAAAGTAGCTTTTCCTTTGCGCATCCATTTAGGGAGAAGGGTTCGAGGGGCCATGGTAAGGGCAATGAGGCTCCAAACAGGGCAATCCGCGTGGTATGTTTGGTAAATGGTGAAGTTGCGGAGGGCACAGCGCTGCAATAAGGGATCGGTTCACATCTACGTTTCTGATTTTGCAAACTCCAAATTCTTGCCGACTTCTGATACAGTTGATCTTTGTCTTCCGTGGTATTACAATCTTGCTATAATGTCAAATCATCATAACCATGTGTCATTTGACGCGATATTGTAAGGTTTGGATGCTTGACATCGCCCAGAACGTCAGATGCAGAGTACCATGTTCTCAAATACTTCAAATGTTCTGATATCCAGTGGAAATTTTATTCAAAATATTAATTCCTCTGGCAAACCTCGTACGTCCTTTTCATGTATTTCCTATCAGTGTTACTTCCAAGATTCCGCAATTTTAGTTTCAGATCATTTGCTAGAACATTGCGCCCTGGGTGCTCTGCTCGACGCGAAAGAACGCTTCGATCCTCCTCGATGTGCGCCTGAAACTAGAGAAGCAATCATCAAGGACATCATTGCTTGGGTTGAGGAAAACGAACAATCGGCGTCATCCATTCTATGGCTTTATGGTCCAGCTGGCGCTGGAAAATCCGCAATTGCTCAGACCATTGCCCAGAATTGTAAGGAGAATGGCCTATTGATAGCAAGTCACTTCTTCTCCAGAACCTCATCGTCGTCAGAACGGAGTGATGGAGATCGCGTTATTCCCAATCTGTCTCTACAACTCCTGCAGGCATTCCCAGTCATTGAACGGTATATCGAGGGTGTTATTCGTAAGGATCCAGGAATTTTCAACAAACTGCGCTCGATACAGATGGAAGAGCTGGTCATCAAACCATTGCATTATCTTTTCCAATTTCCAAGGGACAACGGCGAACCTCAGGTTCACAACGGCCGACTCATTGTCGTTGATGGTCTGGATGAATGTAGTGGCCCTGAAGTTCAATGTGACCTCTTGCACATCATCGCTTCTGCCTGTCATCACATTCCCCTCCCCCTGCGATTTCTCATTGCTAGCAGACCAGAAATTCATATCCGAGGAGCCTTTGGGAATGACAGCGGTGTCAAACGAATCAATTTAGGAGATGATCCCCACGCAAACATGGCGATTCGGCGATATCTATTGCGGGAATTTGAAAAAATTCGCAGTAATCATCGGTTTGGTGCAAATTTTTACCCTACGGATTCCAGACATGATCAACAAGCTTATCGAAAAATCTTCCGCACAGTTCATCTACCCCTCTACCGTCATAAAATACGTCCAGCACCCTCGAGGCATGCCTAACAAGCGATTTGAAGTGATCCTGGGTATTTCCTCTCCACGAGTCAACGATCGGCCATTTGCACAACTAGATGCTTTGTACACCCATATATTCTCGTCTGCAGAGGGCATTCGCAACGACACTATCATGTGCATCTTTGGAATCATGTTTCTTGCATCGCAATCACAGTAAAACCAACTCTTGCATTTCTGGAGTCGGCTCTTGATTTGGAGGTCAATGAAATCATTCTTTTATTGGACGATTTTGTGTCCCTCGTTGCCCTACCTCAAGACCCTGCCGAGCCTATCCGATTATTTCATGCAAGTCTCCTCGACTTTCTTCGTGACCCAGAGCGGTCTGGTGGATTTACTCTCGATTTGTCTGTAGCCCACGAAGCAGTTGCCACATACTTCTCGAGACTCTCAAATGAGGATAATCCTGTCGGTGAGAAAATTTCTATCCGCGTGCAGACAAATTCACTGAAAAACTGCGATAGATGTTACCATTTATTGTTGTTTGCTATTGCACCTCAAAGAAGCTAGACTGTCAAATCATCTGCAGGAAGATCTAATATCGTCGGGATCCCTAATCCAAAGATTCATTCATAATATTAAGAAGGCACTACTACTGTGGACAATTGTAAATATGGCCTTCATTTTCCATGAGTTTCTTGACATTCTGTTGACCAAGGTAGGAATCAGCACCACCTATGATATCAGGCGTGACATTTCTTCGTCAGGGCTCTGAAAATGCAGAAGATCTTCACTTCACAAATGCAATGCAAATTTCGGAACACTTGGCAAGAATTGTACAATAGTGGGACCCATCATTTGAATACGGTGCACTTGAGAATCCTTTTTTTGTGAGACAACTTTCAAATTATATATATATGGCGTGATTAGATTTGCTCACTCTACCTTGAAGACGTCTCGTGTATATGCAGCCGAACACTGTCTACAAAATATTAGAAACCATCTTAAAGTATTCTGGGTATGGCTCGGTGGAGCTGTTACGGGCGATGGTCTGTCTTTATGAACTCGAAGGTCCCGCGGATGGCCCGTGTGTTTTCAAGTATCATGCAGTGATCCTGTTTCCCCAACTTTCTGCAGAAGAAATCGAGTCCTGCACCAAATACGCGCCATTGGTGGGGTTTCTCAGTGTTGGAAATGAGTTGGATGACCTTGTCCGCCAAATAGTCCTGGCATACATAACTGTGTGCAACTTTCCTTTTCTGTTTTTGTTGGCTCCTTACACACTTGGTTGTATAGCGCATGGAAAGCACTGGCTAGTAGATGTTACCAGCTCAGATGGTTTCAAGGCAGCATGGGGGGTTTAATTGATTTTCAATAGCACTGCAAGAGCACTGTAGTCTTGACACAAGACCCTCTGGAGCAGGTCTATGCAGTTGGCTATTCTCAACCAGTTGTCACTCGAGATAACTGTTGATCAAGGCAGAAAAAAGGGTAAAGCTTTCTTGAAACAACAGGGGCAATGGGGTCAGCCATAGCAATGACACCAAAAACGCACATATGATTTTCGAACAAGAGCATACTGCCAGTGTTATATCTACGTAAAAAAAAATGAGGAACATGAAGAATAGAAAATGAAAAGGAGAAAGAAGAAAGAAGAAAGAAAAAAAGAAACCTGTGTTGCCAAGCTAGAAAACATTTCAAAAGTTAATTTACAATCAGAAAGATAATATGTGTGACTTGTATTGAACAGAACATCGAGGAGTGAAATAAGACGTAGAAAGAGGTGATTGATTGGTTGGTTGCAACAGGACGAAGACAGTGGAAGTAGGCTATCAAACAACGAGGACAGATCAACTGGAGTGTCCTCAGACCAAGATGTAAATAAGTAATGAGGAGGTGGAGGGGAAATGGAGGGAAAGGATTAATGGATCTTGAGAGTTGTATTGTAAGCAGGATAACCAGGATGGATGGATTGAGGAAACAGTTATTGTATGTAACAGCAGAAGAAAAAAACCTAACAGAGGAGTTGAAGGGTGAGATTTAAGGTTCTTTTCTTTGGAAAGGTAGGTAGGAGATAGCGTTGTAAAAGAAGTCAGTCTAAGAAATCTTTGCCCAAGAGCTTCAGACTCTCCCAGTCAGTCAACTTATATAAAAAGAGTTGTAGAAAAAGAAGGAAGAGGGTTTTATGACGTTCGACGTTCACCCATGAACATACCCGTCTCTGATTCCCCCATCACGATCTCTACTTCGGAGTCGTCGTCCTCTTCGTCATCATCATCTCGTCCCTCTCCATTTATCAACGAAGCTGAACCATGCTGCTTCGTATAGTGGCCATATTCAGACGGAGGCGCAATTTCTGAAACACCCTCTTCGGGTGCACCGTAATTTTGAGTTTGTATCCCAAAATACTCAGTCCCCCCCGTCCCTGCATCCACACTCCCATAGGAATGCGGATGACGATGACGACGGCCCTCTGGGCCCTCCCCAGACCCAACCTCATAATCGTACTCACCCTCCGTCAAATGCCTATACCAAACCGGCAAAGGTTGCTCTTCTACAGAGCTCGGCTTTGCACCGGGTAGGACGAACGTCTCCCACCCACCCATGCGGACCATGTTGCCCCTCACTTCCACGAGGCTCGAGAGCGTCAGGACGTCCCGGACAAAATGAACGTCAGGCGTCAGTTGACGGACGCGGTTGAAAGAGGCGAGGAGGGAGATGGGGATCCATCCTCGGGCGTCCATCTGGGATGAGGAGAAGAGTGGTGTATTAGATTAAAGATACGAATAAAGAGACAGAATCTCACCTGTTGCCTCAAATAAAAATCTTGCGCCAAATTCTGTGTACTGAGATAATACTCTAGCTGGCCCAAAAGATAATATCGCGTCGCGTCTAATGGGAACGCGATCGTGGATAAAGGGACGGGAACGGGCGCGGGAACCAGAAGGTGCGGTTTGCCAGTCCCGGGAGCTGGAGTTGTGTCTGTAGCTGTACCTGCGTGCTCTGAAGGCCCACTTTGCCCTTGATCATGAACTTGCTCCTGCTCCTGCTCACGATGTCCACCTGTACTCTCAACTTGCTCCAACGAACCTTGCTCGTGTCCCTGCCCATACACTTGACCCTGCCCATGGTGCGCATAAGCAGGTGAATGCATTCCTCCGCCGACACCAAACCCACCAAGCAAAAGCGGTGGCGGCATACCAGGAATCGTCGGGCTCGCATAGGGTTCGTAGCCCGGTGGGAGGTAAGGTCTTCTTTGTCCCAGGCCTTGTCCTATCCCCAACCCGACGCCCAGTCCAGGCTGCTGGAAGTGTTGCTGGTGGTGGTGATGATGGAGTTGCTGGTGATAATAAGGCGGCGGCAATGACGGAACCGTACCGCCCGTGCTTGTTCCCGTTCCTGTGCCGCTCGTGCTCGTGCCCGTGCTAGATTCACTGACGAGCGGGAGTGGGAGCGGTTGGAAAGGTGGAGGGGGTGTAATGGTGTACAGCAATGAGGGATCGCTTCCTCCTGCTGGCGTCCCACTCCCACTTCCAGCTCCACCACCTCGAGCATTCATCGCCCCACGATAATGCTGCTGACCATAACCGAAATGTTGGTTGTGATGACCGGGATAAACCCCATACCCACCACCACCTCTTGCGTATTCACGCAAAAACCCATTCGTGCCCCGCCCGCGACGTCCACCAGGTCCATGTCCGTGTGGATACCCCCGATCCCTTTCCCGCTCACCAACATAAGCACCCCGTCCATTCACGAACCCTCGTCGACCACGCCCTCCTCCTCCTCCCCCATGCGGATATTGGTTCTGTGCATAGTTATATTGATAGTTGTGGTTGTGGTTGTAGTGATAGTTATAGCTGTATCCGTGATGGTGGTGAGGATGAGGTGGGAGAAGATTTTCACCCAACAACGGATGTGGATACGCATACGAATCGTTGTGGACGTTCTGTCCATCTAAATCGACATCATGTCCCTCTATTTCGTTGCTCTCCGTACCCTCTCCTTGCACATCCACACTTTCCTTTGCCCCCTCATCCTCATCCTCATCCCTCAACCGCGTATTACCAAACCCAAACCCAAAATCCTTCACTTCAAACTCCGGATCTGCGGATGCGGGGAATGTCACATCCATACCTCCCGTGCTTGTGCCCGTGCTCGGGGAGGGTGATATCGACATTGGCGTTGAAATCGGCATCGGGGGAGATATCGACGGGGTGAGCATAAACACGGATTCTGATGTGGAGGGAGGAAGGGAGGACGTTGATAGTGGGATAGTGGGAGACGGAGGAGATGAGGAGGCGGGATGATGAGGGTTGGGAAGAAGAGTATGTGCGTCTTGCGCTAAAAGTTGATGCTGATGAGAGTGACTATCCGATCCTTGCTCCCCATCGGGTTGTTGCACCTCATTTCCTGCTTTCCCCACCTCCGCATCCACAACCGTTGGGGGCTCTGGCTCCGGTGAATCCGCCGTCCCAAACTTCCACTTCACTTCCAAAGGCGCTGGGGCAATGACAAGTGTGCCAGGTTCTTTTCCCCTTGCCTTTACCTGGTCCATTTCCTTACCCTCCTCATTCTGCTTCAAGGTTTCCGCTTTCTCCACACCTTTTGCAGAAGACAAAAACGAAACAGATGGAGAAATCGTCGTCGCGCCGACCTTCTTTTGGACACCCCTCGTCCCAACCCTCACAGGCCCATCCTCTCGCGCAAGTGTATCAACACCAATCGCAAGCGCTATAGCACCGGCATAACCCTTCTTTTGCTTTTCGTCCTTCTCTTCCTTAACGCCTTCTTTTCCCTTCTCCTTCGAAACATGGCTTGTTTCTTTTCCTTCGGATGCTCCCACATCTACATCGACGTTCACAGTGATGGTTCCAAACACCATCTTCTCCCTTGGCGCAGTTATGTAAGTGGTCGTAGAACCCACATGAGTAGTGGTCGTGGCCGTAGCTGTTGAATCTGACCCTGACCCCGCACCATGGTGCTGGTACGGGTAATGAAAATGGTTATGGTTGTTCGGATACAATACCGGCGCGTGTTCACGGTCTTGGTCTTGACCCTGACCGTTCTGACTTTGATGCGTGTGCGTGTGAGGTTGAGGGTAAAACACGGGAGCGGTGGCGTCAAAAGGAGACGTGTGGGGTGACCCCGGTGGTCGGTCATAAGCAGGTGCAGGGGCGAGAGGTTGAGTTTGTTGCTGTTCTGGTGCTTGTAAATTCAAAGGTCCGGTTGGAGGCAGTGGGCGCGATTGAAGGGGTGGCGGTTGGGATTGCCGACTTTTCGCTGCGGCCGCGTAAGAAGTGGTGGACTCTCTGCGGTGGTGGCGTGAGGGATCCAGACGCGATTTGGGATGATGATCATTGTCCTTGGCGGCGGTGGTGGTCGCGGTTTTTTCACCTTCGCCGTTCCCTTGATGTTGTGCGGTAGGGGAGTCACTTGGTTTATTTATGCTACTCTGTTGGTGTAACAAGTTTTCTGCCGGTGCTTGTTGTTTCGGTTTTTCAGCTGATTAAAATAATTAGAAATGTATGAGTCATAATGAGAGAAAGAAATACTACTGGAAGAGAAAGCATTGCGCATTTGAGGCCAAGAGCCTTGCTCCTGAGACCTGAGGAGATGGTCAGGCATCTTGACGATAAAAGGATCTTCTCTGTCGGGACTTGGGACAACAGCAACGGGCTGTGTCACCGTCAATGGTGGTAGGATAGGGTCTTTCCTCGTTGCACGTTGAGCAGCCATCTTTTCGATGCGGAGATTCCATACGTTAACGACTGCAGGCTTTGGTAGGCCATCGACAGCAGATGATGACGACGATGAAGACTGAAGCAGGGGAGTGTCGTCTACGGTGGTAGAGGATGATGAGGATATGGGAGCCGATGACGAGGAGGACGATGAGGAAGAGGTATATTCAGAGTACTCGGTGGTCTTTCTGACCCTCTCAGCATAGGAAGCCATGATGATGGTCGCGGTGAACCCAAGTCTATGATAATTTCACACGCTAATAATTATCCTACGCCGTGTCTCAACCAATGCCTTTCCCAACAGATTCAAACCCCATCTCTCCTTCATATTCAGTGCATTTTTCTCTCCAAACCCAACTCCCCATATCCTATCTCTGGGACTCGTTTCTACAATCATTTTTGTTCCAGTTCCAACCAATTTTTTCCTGAGCTCTTCATTCTGTTCAAACTTGTGGATGTTACCCTCCAACACAATCCTTTCACGCTCAGCAACCCACTTCTCTTCGTTGAAATTCTTAATCTCCCTCCCCAGTGATTTCACTTGGCTCATGCTCTCCACTGCCAGGATCTCCCGTGCCATCTCACCATCCCCAAAAAGGACCGCCTTTTGCACCATCATCCAATGCTCGGCAGACGGAAACGTCACTTTCTCCTCCTCCCCTTCTTCCGTAAACCGGATCTTGACGGTAAACGGAGACGGGTACCATTGTGATGCCCACCCGCTGTGAGGGGTCAGCTCTGCGTGTATATTTCTAGTCATAGTCCACCTACTGCACCTCGTTCGTCTTCCAAAAGAAAACGTAGTTGTCTCTCTCTGCCATGACGCTGGTCGTAGTTAGATCCCAAAGTCAAGTGGCACAGCCACATGTCACATGATTGTATTAGACTATTAGACCTGTCACCTCAAGGCCTCAACGTTCAACATTCATTAGACTCGTAACCAGCCGGAGAAAGCGGTATGTTGCAAGCAACAGGTGGAGGACCTCTGTCGCTCATAAGCGACCGGTCACCGGGGCTGACATGCAATACTTGTCATTGCCCAACCACAAACTAATCTCAACCACTATCATTACTGTGGAGCATCAGATAAAAAGACTCTTGCGATTTCTGTCTCTCAGATTCATTCATTTGTAGTGCGATGGAAAGGGGTTGGTAAAATATGCCAGTTGTGATCCGCACCAATTTCTCTGGTTGCATTCTATGGGATATCGATCTCAGGAATAAAGTCAACCGATACAGTGACTTGTCTCTCTATCGATGGGAATTGTGCATTGACACGTATCGTGACTCCCTCCTCGTCAAGGCTTTCCATATTTGTCGATTATGAAATCAATAGATTATAAGGGCTGGTCGTTATTGATTTGTGAGAGCCGTCGATCAGAGTCACAATTATTTACTCCGCACGGAGCCGCGACAAAGCGCGAAAGAAATGTGAGACATTTAAGAACATCAATTTCGCGTCGTCAACTTTTTCCTTCCAAATTCCATATTCCTTGGGGATGATCACTCGTAAATCTGCAGCAGCCAACCAGGCAAAGTCCATATCCCATATTCGTAAATCTGCACGCATCATTTCCAGGGTTGAAGCAGCCCCATCCATCCAGGATTCGGAGCACACACCACCCGAAAAGCTTGTGGCACAACTTCGAAAAAAGGAGGTCTCTCGCAGCGCTGGAAAAAATGAAACGGTCCAAGATCAAACGAATTACAAAAGGGTGAAAGGGAAAAGAGGGCATCTGAAAATGATGACTGAGATGCCGGTGGACATTCTATTAGAGATCTTCTGTCGACTCGAACCCATCGACCTGTTGCACCTTTCAAGGGCTTCAAAGAGCCTGCACAGCTTACTTCTGGCGACCAATATCGTATACATCTGGAAAATGGTAACTTGGTTTCTCCTTTCCAAATCTTCAGACCTTGGAACTTCTTCTTGTTTTAGGCTTACGATAACATGTCTCCTTCCTCGCGTCCACCGTTGTGCCCGGATGGAGTCAACATTATTCACTACACAAACTTCCTCTACGGACGTCATTGTCAGGTAAAATTGGAATCATCATATAAAGCTTCTGCATGATCTAATCTCAGCTCTTCAGTTTTGTGGTTCCATCTATGGAAAGTTCAATCACGAATCTGCTTTTGTTCGTTTTTGTTCCAAGTGCGCTAGGATTCAGTAAGCTGTTTTGAGAAGATATTCAGAATTGTCGCTCATTCGTACAGTTTCGTAAGTTCGCGTGGTTTGGATGACAGCGTCACCGAGATTTGCAACTCGTGGAATTTCCCGAAGCGTAATAATTCTTCTTTCGTGGGTTGTACCATATGGCCTAATACTGGAATTTGAGTAGTTCCTGGGTTAATTCTTGCGACAGAGTACAAACAACGTCAAAGAGAACTGTTGCAAGCAAAGAAGAAATACATAAAGGAACGCAAGTTGGTGGTTGGTCACCGACGTCGTGTAGGTTAATTTAGCTACTTCTGTAACATTGTTTTACTAACAGAATGGTCACTAAGCACGCCGAAGTTTTGAAGAGGTGGCACGATGAAATTGTTTGGGACAAAGCAAGAGTCCTGAGGGAAGTTCGCAGTCAACGTGAATCAGCGTGAGGGTACAGTACTTATTTTTGATCCTGGCTTAACAACATCCAGCATCATGCGAAAGCTCTCGGACGAAGGTTGAAATCCAATCTGTATTATGTTTCTGTCTAATAATTTTGGCATATGTAGGATATGGAAGTCAGGAACTAGATAAAATGCGTTTCTTACCAGTTGTGAGGAAAAATCGGGAACTGACGGATCTTGGTAAGGTTGAAATTAAATATTGGGCCTATATTCGTCTCACCGTTGTACTAGAGTGGTCCCGTATACGTGCCAATGTGATAGATCATCTGCAAGACGAACGGGAGGCAAAAAAAGAAGAGGTGATACGGAACCATCTCAGGTCCCTCGTTTTTGTGTTGGATGATTATATCCGTCAAATATCGAGCAAAGCACCATTGATCGTTCCAACTGGGTTGCAAATCGCATTACTGGACCCCTTTTGTTCCCTCGTCAAGGTTGATGCCTACCAAAAACTAACTCGGGAAGACATCAAGCCCCTTGAACCTCAATTACTGGCCATGCTCGCGTCTTGGAGGGAAGACACAGACCGATATTTGGTCAGCCTTGTTCCACGTTCGTCGTCCAAAAGAAAAGAGAAAAGTTCTACACGCATCCTCGAGCTAGCCACGACATTCTTCAGATGCTACAAATGCAAAGAACCTATCAGTTATCCACGAGTTCTTATGCACAAGTGCCTGATGCATGCGGACGAATCTGATGTCGAAGAACAGAGTGCGGATGCAGAAGACAATACAAGTGAGGAAGCTGAGCAAGGTAGCACGGTTGTACAAGGAAATGTTGATCGTAAGGCGCCTCGTGAACCTCGGCCACCTAGAGACATCACCGCACACACGGTGTGGCCCTTGTTGTCGACGAGTCTCCCAGTTGGAATGCATGCGGGCAAGCGTGGAGTTGCTTTTGATGAGGAAGCGCATAGTGTGGCTCGAACCATTGTGGAGGCGTGTGGGGAGGATGCTGATGGCATTTCTTATATCAAGATGCAGGAGAAGGATGCGAGATTGGAGTGTTTACGTTGCGGTCGTGCTCGTCAGGGCAAGTCTCGGAGCAGACCCGTCATGAGTTGGACGATAGCGGTGAGTTCAACCTCCATCTGTCGGCATTGGCTTCAGAGTGAGTGACTTTATTGTTTCTTCAGATCCTCCACGATTTGGGGGTGCATTATGATGAAACTCCGTTGACGGAACTTCCTGCTTGGCGGATGATTGATAGTAGCGAAGACATTGCGGAAATCCAGAAGATGGAGTCGAAGATGATGATGAAATGCAAAACCCCAAAATACTGCTGTAATTATTGCACTTTGTTTGTGAAAATGGATCTGGGGCATCTACGCTGCGCGTACGTGGACATTCTGACTTGTCTTCAATTTAAAATTCAATTGCTTCTTTTCTTCCAGTCATGGAATAAAGGTGGAAGAGGCTCAGCTGTCCCAGCACTTCCACCTGGATTTAGATTCGCCAATGAAGATGCCACCCTATGCAGTGAAGATCTGACCTCACCCCAGAACTCTGGCATTTGATTTTATGAACATTCAGAGTGCCGTCGAATTTGAGAAGCACAATGCAGTGCTGATATAAATTTGTGTATTTCTGAATCCTTCCACGTTTGTGTCCTTTACCTATGCTCCAACTTCTGGATTCCGCTCCCTTCGATGTTATCTGTTTGTTTGGTTGTGGGAACACGCTCTCTTCAGTAACCCCTTATATCCCACAGCTTTGGGTCACGTCCGCCAAATCTGAAAATTTCACCCTCATAACCCATAATACATAGGCTGGACTGTCCACCGAGGGGGTATGGGTTAAGAGGGAGTCGACTGTACTATACAATTTGAAAGATGATATGATTAGCTGTCATTACTGTAAGTACGTACTTACGTCATCTTATTTATGTAAACACACTGGCAGACGTGGGATAATAGCCAACCTTTTCCTTCCCAAATTTCGGAATGAATACTCGTAAATCTGCACGCCTCATTTCCAGGTTTGAAGCAGCCTTATCCATCCAGTCGTCTGTGCAGACAACATCCGAAGGGCCAGAGGCACAACTTCGAAAGAGGCAGAAGGTTTCTCAAAGTGCTGGAAATAATGGAACTGGAAATAATGCTTCTGTCCGAAATCGAACAGATTATACCAGGGTGAAAGGGAAAAGAGGTCATCTGGAAATGATGACTGAGATGCCGGTGGACATTCTGCTAGAGATCTTCTGTCAACTCGAACCTATCGACCTGCTCCATCTTTCAAGAGCTTCAAAGAGCCTGCGCAGATTACTTCTGGCGAACAACATCGTATATATCTGGAAATTGGTACCTGGTTTCTCCTTTCCAAATTTTCAGATTTTGGAATTTTTTTCGTTTCAGGCTTACGAAAATATACCCCCTTCCTCACACCCACCATTATGCCCGGATGGAGTTAATATTATCCACTATACGAACTTCCTTTATGGACGTCATTGTCAGGTAAAATCAGGATCCATAGAGTTTTTGTATGACCTGATCACCGCTCTTTAGTTTTGTGCTTCAATCTATGGGCGGATCAGCCACGACACTGCATTTGTTCGTTTCTGTTCAAAGTGCGCTAGGATCCAGTAAGCTGTTTTGAGAAATATTCAGAATTGCTACTTATTCGTACAGTTTGAAAGGGTTGTATAAGTCGATTTTACTTTACGAAGTCACCCAGATCTGCAACTCATGGAATCTGCCTACGTGTAGCAATTTTTTCTTTCGTGCATTGTATTCATATGGCTCAATATTGGGAAATGTGTAGCTTCTGGTCCACACATACTTGCGGTGGAGTACAAACGGCGTGAACAAGGGTTGCTGCAAGCAAAAAAGGAGAATAGAGCCGAGACATACATACAGGAATGCAAGTCGGTGATCGTTCACCGACAATGTGTAAGTTAATTTCGCCACGTTTGTAACAATGTTTTGCTAACAAAAATGTTGTTAAGCACGCTGCAGCTCTGCGGAAGTGGCGTGATAAAGTGGCTAAGAGCAAAGACATGGTTTACCATCAACGTGAATTAGCGTGAGTGGTGCAATACCAAAATTTAACCCTAACTCAACGACATCACAGCATTACACAAAAGCTCAGAGATGAAGGTTGGACTTTGAAATTCGATCTGTGCCATGTTCCTTTCTGATAATTGCGGCATAGGATACGCAGATGTTACCACATATAGTATATGTCTCATTCCAGCTGTGAGGAAATGTCGGGAATTGACGGACTTTGGTAAGCTTGTGTTGATTTAAAATTCTTATATTTATCTCATCGTCGTATGAGAGTGGTCCTGTATACGTGCTGGCGTTATAGAATATCTGCAAGACGAACGGGAGACAAGAAAAGAACAGGTGATACTGAACGAACTTAAACGCGTCATTAGATCGTTGAATGATTTTATCTGTCAAACATCGAGCGACAGACCATTTATCGGTCCGACTGGGTTGCAAATTGCATCACTGGACCCATTTTTTTCCCTCATCAAAGCTAATCCGTCACAAACGTCAATTCAGGTAGAACTTGAGCGTCTTAAACCTCAATTACTGGCCATGTTCGCGTCTTGGAGGGAAGACACAGACCGATATTTGGTCAGCCTTGTTCCACATTCGTCGTCCAAAGGAAAAGAGAAAAGTTCTACACGCATCCTCGAGCTAGCCACGACATTCTTCAGATGCTACAAATGCAAAGAACCTATC